>Ga0255342_1001579_pt1 | contig 31777 bp, 25 predicted proteins | sample wastewater_treat_3_FD_192416 | JGI IMG/M metagenome (GOLD analysis project Ga0255342, IMG submission 192416) | Wastewater microbial communities from Lulu Island WWTP, Vancouver, Canada - plant14 | ecosystem: Engineered > WWTP > Wastewater > Unclassified | place: Canada: Vancouver, British...
ACAAAGTACCGCCGGAATGACGTGTAATCCTGCATCTGTCGAGCGACCAGTCATTTTTCCTTATGACAACTTCAGCACCGGTCCAGTTGGGTGTCTGGCCAAGATCACTGTCGGTTATGGAAATATTGGAACTTGCAGAATTATAAAACCTATATCCCGAATCCGGCCATCTGCCCATTGCATATTGTTTGCCATCAATAAGTACCATGTTGGTCTGGGATTCCGACGACAGGGATGCCGAATAGATGCCGTTTCCTTCATTTTTCCAGCCGGTGACTGTTTTAAAACCGGTGATAACGGGTTTCTCACCTGTCCCGTAGGACCCAATTGTAACAGGTGAACCTGCAGTACCTGATACGGCTATCCTTAGGGTTCCGTAAAAAGTATCACCACATTTAAATAATATCTTGTCACCCGGTTTGAATGAAGAAAATTCTGAGTTTATTTTGTCTATTGTTTTCCACGGTGAGTTTTCTGAAAGTCCGGAATTGTTTTTATCATCACCTGAGGAACTGATATAGTAATCAGTAGCATTGGCAGATGAACCAAGAACAAGAATTATCAGCGTAATAATGGCTTTCATTGGCGTGATTTGACGAATAATTAAATTTGTTTGATTAGCACGCGTTTTTTTACGGTTAATGCTATATTTTGTTGCATTAAAATAATTTGGGGAATTATGTTCGATTCTGCTTGTATCAGTTGAACTATTCCAATGATAATTTGTATTATATGAAACTTCTTAATTCAGCACCATTCCAATTTCTTTCCAGATTCATAACAAAAGGTCATGAAAGGAGTGTCAGGGCAAAAAAGAATATTGTAGGCTCATTGTTCATAAAAGGTCTAAGTTTATTTATCAGCTTTATCACTCTTCCGATTACACTTAGTTATGTTGATTCGGCTACCTATGGAGTCTGGTTGACAATCAGTTCTATTGTCGGATGGTTTGTCTTTTTTGATGTAGGTTTGACACAGGGGCTCCGGAACAGACTTGCTGAGGCGAAAGCCAGAGGAGATGAGGAGCTGGCCAGAATCTATGTAAGTACAACCTATGCAATCCTGGGTATTATTTTTGCAATTGTCTGGCTTATGTTTCTGGTGATTAATAATTTTCTTGACTGGTCTCAGATACTGAAAGTGTCGGAGACAATGCGCTCCGATGTTACTATTCTTGCTCTAATTGTTTTTACCTATTTTTGTATTTCCTTTGTTTTCAGAATTATAACTACCATTCTTCTGGCCGATCAGTTTCCGGCCAAATCATCCCTGATTGATCTTTTGGGACAGATACTCTCATTGATTATCATTATTATCCTGGTGAAAACAACAGAAGGATCGCTCGTGAAGCTGGGCCTGGCATTGTGTGTTGCTCCGCTAACTGTGCTGATCGGGGCAAACATCTTTTTCTTTAATGGAAAGTACAGGAAATACAGACCTTCCATCAGTACTGTTAAGTTCAGGCATGCCAATGATCTTTTTCATCTTGGCCTGAAATTTTTTATTATTCAGGTTGCAGCTATTATTCAGTATCAGACGGCTAATATCATTATTGCCAGAAGTTTTGGCACTGCTGATGTCACGGCTTATAATGTTGTATATAGATATTTTGGTATTCCATATATGATTTTCAATATTTTTCTTGTACCATTCTGGTCAGCATCAACAGAGGCATTTCAGCAAAATGACATTAAATGGATCAAGAATGGCGTTAAACGCTACAATCAGTTGCATATTCTGATTTTTCTAGGGACTGTTTTGATGCTTGTTTTCTCAACCCCTTTTTACAGACTGTGGCTTGGAGAGGGTAAGGTTGTTGTGGCAATGTCACTTTCCTTTTGGGGATTTGTCTATTTTAACGTAATGATGTTTGGCGGGAAATATGTCCAATTATTGAATGGTCTGAGTTATTTGCGCATTCAGTTTATTGCAAGTATGATCAGTCCACTTTTATTTATTGGGGTAGTTCTGGTCCTGATAAAATATTTAGATATGGGTGTTTACTCCTTGTTCATAGCCTCGGTCATCGCAAATTTTAATGGATTAATCCTGGCTCCCCTGCAGTATTATATGGTAATTCATCTGAATCGAAAGGGTATCTGGGTAAAATAGTGTAAATGAGAACTATATGTTTAGCAAAAAGCAACTTGCATTTACAAGCTTAATATTAGCCTTATTATTTCATTTTGTTTTCTATTTGAATTATTATGGGCCCTCCATCAGTATATTGAAAAAAGATCTGAAATATCTCTTGGCTGTAGGGTCGGCTTTTATTATGGTTTTCCTATATTTTGCAACATACTGGAGGGCCGACCTGAAAAAAAGTGGTATTATCATAGTTTTTGATATTCTTATGCTGTGGATTTTTATTAGTCTGGCAAGGAGTTTGTTGGAAATTAAAAATTTTAAAGAAGCAAGGGAATTTATATTGAATAATTACATGGCGCTTTCCTTGTTTCCGATTCTTTTTTTCATTCTGGGTGTAAGTCCTAAGTATTTTTCCGATATCAATAAGACTCTTTTCATTTATACGATAATTGCTTTTCTTTTTTCACTACTTTTCATTCAGCAATTTGAACTGCAGCTGTTTTTGACATACTCATTATTTTTTATTATATTGACTATACCCCTAAGGTCTTCAAAGGAAAAATTGTTGATTGTAGCCATATCAATAGTTGTGATTATCTTTTCACTTACAAATAGGGCTGGTATAATTCGAATTTTATTCAGTTATTGTGTTGTGGCTGCCTATTATTTCTTAGAGAGGGTTAAAATCGGGAAGAAGATGCTTTATACAATTGTTTTTCTCGTTCTTATGATACCGGTGACATCATTGTATCTGGCTACCAGAGGGCACAACGTCTTTCAGATAATCTTGGGAGAAGATGAAGATGCCTACAGTCAGCTGGATCCGTTGGCTGACACAAGAACCTTTTTATATTACGAGGTATTCCAAGACCTTAAAATTAATAAAGCCTGGCTATTTGGAAAAGGACTTAATGCCGGATATGATTCCCCCTCCTTCAGAACCTACAGAAGAGAAGTAGTGGAGGTTGGTTTTCTTCAGATTCTCATGAAAACAGGTGTTATCGGCTTTTTGCTGTATGCATTTATTATTGGCAATGCTGTTTATAAAGCTATACTTAGATCAAACAACCTTTTTATCAAGACAATGGGATTGTTCCTCACAAGTTATTTTATAATGTTATTTATTGAGAACCAGATCGCATATAATTTGCTAAATGTAATTGTATGGATTGTTGTGGGCTTCTGCCACTCACCTGAAATCAGAGGACTGGACAACAAAGAAGTTCTTATGCTTTTTCAGGGAAATAATAATTAATTATGCTCGATAATGATGAAAAACAATTTAAAGATCTTGTGGTTTACAAATACTCCTTCACTTGCCAGTCAAAAACTTGGAGTGAACAGTTATCTCGGAGGCTGGATAGCCTCGCTTGAAAAGGAAGTTGTCAGGTTACCAGAGATAGAGCTTGGAATTGTATTTCCTTATTCCGATAAAAGGCAACCTTCCTTTTTTTTAGGCTCAACAACGTATTTTCCGGTTCCAATGGAAACAAGAGGAAGGAAAATTCGGGATATATGCAAAAGATGGAAACATCAGATTGAGCCGGCAGAGGAGATTGGTTACTATAAAGAGGCTGTTGACAAGTTCAAACCGGATTTAATACATGTTTTTGGGAGTGAACGCTCCTTTGGTCTTATAGGAAAACATTATCAAGTACCGATGATCCTGCAAATTCAGGGTAACATGACAGTCTATACTGATAAATGGTTCTCAGGTATCACCTGGCTTGATGTACTGCGGTTTGGCAATAAAAAGTCATTTTTATTGGGATATGGAATATTTCATTCATATTATCTTTTCAGAAAAAGGGCTGCACGGGAAAGAGAAATGTTAAGTCATTGCAAACATATAATAGGGAGAACAGACTGGGATTATAGAATTTCCAGAATCCTGGCACCAGAAAGCAAGTATTATCATTGCGATGAGTTGTTGAGAGACCAATTCCGTTCAGCCCTATGGAGTTACATCGAAAGGGATGAGAGAATCCTTGTATCCACTCTTAGTCCTCTGACATATAAGGGACTGGAAACCATATTGAAAACTGCCATGCTCCTCAAAAAAGTAAATCGTTTCATCTTTACCTGGCAAGTCATTGGTGTTTCCGGCAATGAAGAAATTATAAGAATCACTGAACGGGCAACCAAATTGAAATTTCGTGATAACAACGTAGTGTTTAAAGGTTCTTTGGCTCCGGATGCCTTGGCAGATATTCTGACAAGCTGTGATTGCTATGTTCATCCTTCTCACATTGAGAACAGTCCGAACAGTGTTTGTGAAGCAATGTTGACCGGTACTCCGGTAATTGCTACGGCGGCTGGAGGAACTTCCAGTATTGTGAGGGATAGCGAGGAGGGTATACTGGTGCAGGATGGGGATCATTATTCTATGGCGGGTGCTGTATTACAGTTACTCAATTCGCCTGATATAATGAAACGGTTTTCAGGAAATGCCCGTAAAAGAGCCCTGGAGCGCCACAACCAGGAAGCTATACGTGATAAGCTTATAGAGATATATAAAGATGTTTTAAGTTCCGGAAAATGACCTCAGCTCCCAGAATCGTTATTATAGGTGAAACATTTCGCTCCAATGGCGGCGGCGGTATCACGATGATGAATCTGTTCAAAGAGTGGCCTTCTGACAAGCTCGCCGTTATTACTGAATTGGTTTCAGAAAGTTCTCCTGAGTATCATTGTACCAAATATTATCAGATTGGTCACTTGGAGAAGCGAATCCCAATCTTCTTACGAATTTTGAAAAATAAAAAGATTTCAGGTGAAAGAACCTTGAACAATTTTGCCAATATGATTTCCCCTGATAATAATTCTTCATCAGGTTTGCGCCGAACTCTCCGATCAATATATCACATGTTTGTACGGATTCTGGGTTTGAATCATATTATCAACCGGACAGTTTTGTCGGATAATCTGGTTGAATGGGTCAAAGCTTACAATCCTGAAGTTATTTATCATCAACCTTTCAGATTTTCTGATATGAGCCTGGCATTTCAGCTTAAATCCCTCACAAAGCTTCCACTGGTACTTCATGTTATGGATGATATTGTCAGTTTTATAAATAAACCCAATTTGCTTTATCCTTATTGGCAGCAAAAGATTAAAAGACAGTTTAAAACTCTTGTTAATGTATCTTCCGTTTGCCTGAGTATTTCTGACTCAATGAGTGATGAATATCAGAACAGGTATAATAAAACTTTTCTGGCCTTTCGGAACCCGGTCGATTTCGAAAGATGGAGCAAGTTTCAAAAGAGTACATGGCAGATCTCGCACCCCGCCAAAATAATCTATACCGGAAGACTTGTCCCCCCTAATGTCAGTTCATTGTTGCTAATATGCAGGACTGTCAGTTCACTAAGATCGAAAGGTAACAACATTATACTTGATATCTACTCATTGGATGATTACCATTATTTCAGCAAACGGATCAAATCTCTTTCCGGTATTAATCTGAAAAGACCGGTTTCGTATGATAAGATTCCCTTGTTATTAGCTCAGTATGATATTGCAATTCTTCCGATTGACTTTAATAAACGTGGGATTAGGTTTGCTAAGTTTTCTATTTCCACGAAAACTTCAGAATATTTGGCTTCTGGGGTACCTGTTTTACTTTTAACACCTGCGGGTACCGCCCTTGATGATTATGGAAAGAAAACCCAGAGTATGTTAGTTGTAAATGAAAAAAGGATTAATCAAATAGAAGGCAAGCTTATGGAGCTTATAAATGATGAATCATTACGCAAAAAACTTGCTCGGAATGCTATTGATGCTGCCTCAAAAGACTCTGATGCTGAAGTAATAAGGAACAGATTTTCATACATAATAAATTCTGCGTTATCAAACGTGGAGTAACAAATTATTAATTGATTTTATTTCGGTTACGTATCTGACGATATGTCTCAAAAGTAACTTTATGGTTGGAATCAGTGTGATAATACCTGTTTTAAACAGAGAGGAGTTCATTGGTAAAGCCATTCAAAGCATATTGGACCAGAATTATGAAGGCCCGCTTGAGATAGTTGTGTCTGATGACGGCTCCACGGATGGCTCTGTGAAAATTGCGAAATCGTTCGGAGAGAGGATAACTGTGGTTAATAAAGCTTCAGATAGTAGGCCTTCTGGTGTATCCGGTGCCAGAAACAGAGGATTGAAAGTTGCAAAGTATCCCTTTATTTGCTTCCTTGACTCAGATGATTTCTATTTGCCTGATCACTTGTCCCGGGCGTCAGCTGCTCTAGCAGAAAACCCACAGATAGGATTTGTGTTTTGCAATACCTTGATGTATAAGGAGATATCAGGTAAGGAGGTATATAAACGATGGACACATAATCCTGTGTTGCCAATTGACGTCATGCATCCTGTTGTGTCAAGATCGTTTGTGGTAACTACCAATGCGTTTATGTTTCGGCATGAAATCTTTCAAAAGATTGGCAACTTTAATGAGGAGTACACTAATGGTGAAGACAGTGATATGTGGATGAGGGTCAGCGAACAATCCACCTGTAAATATCTGAACTATTTTGGGGCAGTTTATAGGATAAATCATGGGCAGGGACAACTAACAAAGATTGATCGTGATATAATTAATGCCAGTTCACTCAGGGTATTTAAAGATGCGATTGACAGATATTATACTTTGGGATTGAGAAGTCAGTTCAGGATTTTTTCCTTAAAAAGATTTTATTATTATTACCGCTATGAAAAGCGGATTTGTATTTACCGCCTGGTCTCCGTTTTGTTGTCATTTCAATATCCTCTGGGGTTTATGCAGAGTATTCTTCTTAATATTTCCAGCAGGAGGTCGAGAAGAAGAAATAAGGGGTGGCAGCCACTCTCCTTTTTTCTGGAAGGTGAGAAAAAAGAAACCTATGTTAAGAATGCTAAATAAACTGATCATTTAGTAATTTGTTTTCTATGAATATCGATCAGCATCGAGCCTCATCTGAGCCCAAGGTCTTGATATTCAGTCAGACGTTTAACAGTATCTCAGGTGGCGGGATTACTCTTTCCAATCTGTTTTCGGGTTACCCGAAAGAGAATCTAGCAGTTCTCAGTTACCCCTTTATGCTTTTTAATGTGTCATTTGATATATGTGATACTTATTATCAGATTGGTCGTGATGAATATGTGTGGCGTTATCCTTTCAGTCTGTTTAAGAAAACTTATGATTCCGGGGTTATTGTAAGAAAAGACTCTGGCAAAACGGATACTGTACCTAAGCTTAGCCTCAGGAACCGTCTGTCATCAAATATTCTGACTCCATTTGTAAGATGGCTGGGCTTGTCTCATTGTATTTCAGAAATCACAATTTCAGAACAACTAAAGAGATGGTTAGATAACTATTTGCCTGAGGTCTTATACCTGCAGATTTCCAACCGTGAGAGTATATTGTTTTCTCTCAAACTCCAGGATTATCTGAAAATTCCGATTGTTATCCATATGATGGATGATTGGCCTTCTACCATCAGTTCTTTAGGACCGATGAATAAATTGTGGAAGAATAGAATAGACAGAGAGTTCAGAATATTGCTTGGCAGAGCAGCTCTTTGTCTGAGCATAAGCGATGCAATGGCTGAGGAGTATTTAAGCAGGTATGGTAGAAAATTCATTCCGTTTCACAATCCAATTGATGTAAATAGATTTGAAGATATTAAACCTTTTTATACTTCTTTTCAAAATATTAAGATACTCTACCTTGGGAGGATCGGTACCGCCAACCATAATTCAATCCTGAAGTTTGCATATTTTGTTTCATCATTCTGTTTTGAAGATCATAAGCTTGAATTGCACATCTATACGAAAGATAATGAGCATCCATATGTGCATAGATTAAAAAAACTTCAGAACGTTTTTGTCAGGCCGCCTGTGCATTATGGTGAAGTGCCAGACCTGATGACTAAATATGACCTTTTGCTGCTGCCTTTAGACTTTTCGGCTTCAGGACAACGGTTTTCACGATTGTCTATGCCTACAAAGGCATCTGAATATATGATGTCCGGAATCCCTATGCTGGTTTTTGCACCCGCAAATACTGCTATTTCAAAGTTTTGTATGAAGTATCAATGTGGGCATTGCATTACTGATCCGGACATTGGTAAGCTCAGAGGAGAAATAATCCGCATTGTCAGTGATTTGGACTATCGTAGGGATTTGGGCAGGAGGGCAAGAACGTTGGCCCAGCAACTATTTAATAGTGACAGCGTAAGCAAAGACTTTCAGAAACTCTTAATTGGGCTTCATTCATGATTAGTATAGGAATAAAGGCCTTCTTTTACAATTACTACCTCCTATGGTTTCTTTTGCCGGGATTCCGGAAATAAGATTGCTTTACATCAAAACATTACTGGATTTTTTACTTCATAAATTAATTGTAAATATACATAGTTGTATTCAGTTAATATTAATGTATGCTTTTCGCAATTAGCAATTTATCACGAAATCCATAAATACTCCACTTTACATCGCGACATGATATTACTGGACATGTATCCTTATAGGTGCTGCTTTTTGACATGTTCAACATAAAATATAATATTCAGATAATCAATAGTATATAACCTTTATTGGATTTTTTAATAAACTCATTAATGAAATTACCTAAAGTTTTAATCTTTGGACAAGCGTTCAACAATAAGTATGGAGGCGGAATCACTCTTTCAAATTTATTCAAAGGGTGGAGTGAAGATCGAATTGCAGTGGCTGCAACAGGTCATATAATGTACAGCATAACAACAGATATATGCCGGGATTATTATCAGTTAGGGGAAAACGAATTTAAATGGAAATTTCCTTTTAATCTTATTCAGCGACAATATAAATCAGGTCCCATGATATTTAATACTGAGCAAGAGGGGGGGAATAAAAATCGGAAGAAAAATATATTAAGGCACATTATTGTAAATCAGGTTTTTTATCCCATTTTAAAACAAGCCGGTCTATTCCATGGTTTAACAAGAATAAGAATGTCTTCAGAGTTTCAGGCGTGGTTGTCACGTTTTAAACCTGAAATATTGTATTTACAGGTAACTACGCGTGATTCAATAGTATTCGCATCAGAATTAATTGACCACTTGAAAATACCTTCGGTAATTCATATTATGGATGATTGGCCTTCAACAATAAGTAATGAGGGATTGTTTAAGAAATACTGGACTAGAAAGATTGATAAAGAATTTAAATTACTTTTAACAAAGATAAATTTATACTTCAGCATAAGTAATTCTATGTCAGTTGAATATTTAAAAAGATATAACAAGCAGTTCAAGGCTTTTCATAATCCGATTGATACTTCAAAATACAAGATTTCAAAAAACGTGTTTAAACCTTTGGGGCATAAGGTGCGAATTCTCTATACAGGAAGAATAGGGGTTGCAAATAAAAATACGATAAAACATTTTGCTAATTTTATTTCAAAGAATCCACTAAATCGTAGAATAATAGAATTTGATATTTATACTTCTAATGTAGATTCTCCGTTAGCAAAAAAACTGAATAGATTAAATTCTGTCAAAGTAATTCCGGCTGTAAAATATGATGAGGTACCAGATTTATTTTCCCGGTATGACATACTTCTGTTACCTCTTGACTTCACATCTCAGGGTCAAAAGTATGCGCAATTTTCCATTCCAACAAAAGCTTCAGAATACATGGCATCAGGGATACCAATTTTAGTATATGCACCTGGACAAACAGCTATATCTCAATTCGTCTCCAAATACAACTGCGGACATTGTGTTACAGAACTTGACTTTTTGAAACTTGAAGAAGCGCTTGAATTGATGATTAATGATGTAGAATATAGATCAGTCTTGAGCAGAAATGCCATTGAAACCGCATTTGATCTTTTTGATTCTAGAAAAGTAAGAAAAGAATTTGAATTACAGCTCATTAACCTTTCTAATTTCGTTTTTGAAAAAAATAATCAAGTCATTTAGGAAAAATCGAAATTCGAGTTGAAATACAAACAGTCAAAAACAATTCATATGAATTCCACTGTGAATTATACTAAATCATCATTTATTATTGATGTCATCAAAGATCCTTTTCGCAAATCGATTATTCAAATTATTAAGGAATTGATTACACTTACAGTACTCCATAAAGAAATTCCCGGTCATTATTTCTCTGGTTACCTCTATAAGAAAGATGTTTCCCAGGTTGAAAATTACCTCCCATTGAAACGTGCCGGTAAAATTGTACCGGGCTTGAATGATCAAAAATTAAAAGAGGTGCTTGATAATAAATTATACTTCAATTTATTCTACGGACAATTCAATATTAAAATACCTAAAATTGTAATGTTCAATCATGGCAATACATTTTGCCGCAATAATGAATCTTTCAGAATATTAAATGTAGATGATTTTGTTTTCAGACTCAGGGAATTGTTTACCCTTAATTCATCCATGGATTCTGTATTTATCAAAAAAACATATGCAAGTTCTAAGGGTACAGATATTTATAAAATAAATTCTGATGAAGTATTCATAAATGATAAAATCCAGGGAATTTATCTTGATGTTATCAGGTCTGAGTATGTTTTCCAGGAGACTATTATTCAACATTCTGTAATTAATCAGCTAAATACATCTTCGGTGAACACAATACGGATGGATACTCTTCTTGATAATGACGGGAAAGTACATGTTTTATCCGGTTATATGAGAATGAGTCTCAAGGATCATTATGTTGACAATATTAGCAGGGGAGGTGCTATGGCAATTGTTGATCTGAATTCAGGAACACTGAAGAAATATGCTTATCCCGGATTTAAAAATTCCGGAACAAAATTATTGACAAAACACCCGAAAACCGGGACTGTTTTTGAAGGGTTTAAACTACCATATATTAAAGAAGCAATAGACCTGGTTAGCAGGGCAGCATTACTAATGCCGGGCCTCAGAATTATTGGTTGGGATGTTGCAATTTCAACAACGGGACCGGTAATTGTTGAGGGTAATTCAGACTATGCAATCAGGGTTAATGATCAGGCTTATGGAGGTTATCTTGCTCATCCTGTGTTCAGGGCAATTCTTGATGAAAATCATTTATAAAATTGACAGCTTTTTCCAATGAAATCAGAAGAATTTAATCTGTTTGTTCTGCTCAGAAATTATCCTGTTGGCCTTGCAGTTACCAAAAAGATAGACAATCTCTTAACTTATTTATATAAAAATAATATAAAAATTAAAGTATTATCATATCGAAGTAAGTTCAAACAACCTTATTATAATGCAGACCAGTATCCCATTCCGTTTGATAGTATCGGATATAATCTGAAACTTCTATGTTTGCATAAAGCGGTTGCATACTTTGTTAAAGGACTTAGGGTTATTCAGAAGGGTAAAAAGCATGGTTTCAATAATATATTCTACTGTATTGGTCCATTGAATATTGAAAATTTCCTTTTCGTTTTTTGGGCAAAATTGTTACACTACAAGATTGTATTTGATATAAATGAAGATTATTCCTTTTTCGAAGATAAAGTTAAAATCACTTCGAGGTTTAAAATCATTACTACAAAAAGGCTTGATGTTTTAACTTATAAATGGGCTGATGCGATTACTGTGGTTTCAACTTATCTAAGAAATAAATACCTGAATCTGACAGACAAACCAGTCTTATTGGTCCCTGTGACCGCAGTAGAAAATTTTAGAACTGATAAAAATGTTGATCAGGAATTGTTAAAGATTGTCTACGCTGGCACATTTGATCGGAAAGATGGGGTTGATGCGATCATTGAAGGCTTCCTCATGTTCAGCAGGAATTATAAAAAAGCTAATTTGATATTGATGGGGAAGAGTGAACTTCAAAAGGAGTATCAAAATAGATTCGGGAATTATGAAAATATTAGTTTCAAAGGATATGTTCCGGACAATCAGTTTTATGAAGTGCTCAGAGAGGCAGATATTCTTTGTATGTGCAGAACGAATTCGGATTTTGCAAATGCTGGTTTCCCATTTAAATTAGGGGAATACCTCGCAACCGGTAATCCGGTAATTTCAACACGGGCAAGTGATGTTTGCGATTATCTTACATCGGATGATGCTTTTCTGGTTGATTTTGATAGTCCGGAAGAAATTGCAGCCGCATTTCAAAAAATTGCTGGAAATCAAGACGAAGCCAGAAGAATAGGATTGAATGGATTTAGGAAATACCAAAGGTATTTTTCTCCTGAATCAAATGGGAAAATTTTATTGGAAGGATTGTTAAGAGTTTAAATACTCATATATTTTAAGTTATTAAAACTTAGAGACTATAATTTAATAATAGCCATTACCAAAAAATGAAATCAACAAATATATTAATTGGAGGAGATTTAGGGCCGACGGATTCAAATTTTTCTCAATTTATTGAGAACAGAGTGGATGAACTGATAGATGACAAATTATTTTCACTTCTGGGAAAAGCTGATCTAAGGATATTTAATTTGGAAGTACCACTCACTGATAATCCGCTGCCTATATCCAAGGATGGCCCTTGCCTGATAGCACCCTCTGCTACTTTTAACGGTATTAAATCTATAAATCCGTCTCTTCTGACTCTTGCAAATAATCATATTCTGGATCAAAGTGAAGCAGGATTATTCAACACAATGTCAATCCTTAAAAATAACGGAATAAAATTCGTTGGTGCGGGAAAAAATATTTCTGAAGCCTCTCAATCTGTTGTTATGAAAGTGAACGGGTGGAAAGTAGGCGTTTATGGATGTGCTGAAACAGAATTTTCAATTGCAGATGAAAATAAATCTGGGGCAAATCCCTTTGATCCACTCGAGAGTCCCGATCATATTGAAAGCTTAAAATCTCAGTGTGATTATCTTATTGTTTTATTTCACGGAGGAAAAGAACGCTATCGTTACCCTACTCCAAATTTGCAGAAAGTGTGCAGGAAAATGATCAGTAGGGGAGCAGACCTGGTTGTTTGTCAACATAGCCACTCTATTGGTTCATTTGAACTATTTGAGGAGGGTGTTATTGTATATGGTCAGGGGAATTTTTTATTTGACAGGCATGATGATGAATTTTACAGAACTGGTATATTGATTAAGGTCGATCTTACTTCATCAAAAAAGGTTACATATATACCAATAAAAAAAAGAGGAAATGGTGTCAGTCTGGCTGATGAGGAACAAGGTAAAATAATTCTTGATGAATATTATAAACGATCAGAAGAAATTAAGGATCCAAGTTTTATTGAAGACAGATTTAATAAATACTGTAAGGATAATGGTCAATTTTATCTTGCAACAATTGCTGGTCTGGGAAAAACAATCAGAAGAATAGACAAAATCTTAAATCGCCCTTTAACAAGGTTGATATATACCAGAAAAAAACTTGATTCTTTACAAAACCATATTGAATGTGAAACTCATCGTGAAATAATCTTAAGATATATCAGGATACTTAACCAAAGGGATTAACATTAAAGATACTTTCACTGAATGTGATTGATTTTATTCCATAATTATGAAAAAGCTGTACATATTGACTGATGAACACTCGGAATTCCATGTATCCAAGAAAGATTTACAAAATTTTACTTCGATGGATATTGACAGAATTAAAGAATGGTTCATCAGTCGGGATTACACTGTGATTGTATCCAGATTCAGTGAACTGGATATTACAGATAATTACCGAGGTGCCTTTATAATTTATCAGACTTCGGAGGCTCCTGGCGGTTTTTATAAACGATATATTGAAAACCTTGTTTACACCCTTGAAATGCAGGGAGGGGTTATTCTTCCATCCTATAAATATCTCAGAGCTCATCATGACAAAGTTTTTATGGAGTTTTTGAGAATGGGATTTCGGGATGAGTCACTTAAAACAATAAAGAGTAAATGCTACGGATCCTGGGTTGATGCTCTTAATTACAATGGTACATTCCCGGCTGTGATCAAGCAGACTTCTGGTTCAGCAGGTAAAAGAGTTTTTCTGGTATATAAAAGAAATGAATACGAGCGTTTTGTCAAAAAAGCTGGTAAAACCATTGTGGCAGACAGTATAGCTGATCTTTTAATCTTTAATTTCAAAAATTTTGTAAAAAAAGTAATAAAAACATTGTATCCTTCAAAAAGAAATTATGTTAAGTATAATACTGAACCTCTTAGTAATGCTGTGATAGTCCAGAATTTTATTTCTGGTTTTGATGGTGATTTCAGAGTACTCTTTTTCGGAGGCAAATATTATTGCATGCACAGGAGTAACCGGAAGAATGATTTCAGGGCAAGTGGCAGCGGACAATTTTCAGATGTTGATGAAAAGTATGTGGAAGGGCTTCTTGATTTTGCACGCAGGCTTACTCTGGAGATAAATTTTCCAATAGTTGGCATGGATATAGGATTTGATGGTCAGAATCATCACCTGATTGAATATCAGATGCTTTATTTTGGCACATCTGCATTGCAACGAGCTTCTTCATGGCATGAATACCATAATGGTAAATGGGTAAGATTGACTGGAAAATCAATACTTGAAGATGAATTTGCAAGATCAATAGATATGTTTATTAATTCATTGAGCCAGGTAAATTGATATTGGAAAGGACAAACAAACTCTCTGTAGTTATTTTGCTGAATGAAAGAAAAATACCTTTATGGATTTTTTCTTCCATTGAAAGGCTGCTTAATTCATCGCATGCTGATGTTACGCTTGTTGTCAGCAAGGAACCTTCAGAACCATCATTAATCAGAAAGCCAGCAGGAGCCGGCATGTTTCTTTTGAAGCTTGTTGAAAAAATTGATTATCTGATTTTCAAGCGACGTGATAATTATAATTTGTTGAAAGATATTGCCGAATTACAGACGCTGGGCAATTTTCTTGAATTGAACACCGTTTCTGATTTTCCAAACAAAATACAAAATCAACTTAAACAGGTTTTTCTGGAAATTCAACCGGATTTAGCCGTGACATTCGGATTGCATTGTTTAAATGAAGAGTTGCTTCTTATTCCCCGTTATGGGATCTTCTCCTTTTCGATAGATACAGGCAATATTCCCGGTGGCTTTGATTATGGTTTCTGGGAAGTTTTCAGGTACAGGCTTACTTCATGGTCAACTGTTGGAATAATTACAAATAAAGGAAAACAAAATGAGGTAATATTTGGATCCATGGAATCCACTTGCCCATTTTCCATAAACAAGAACAGGAATAATATTTTTTACCGGACATCACTTTTTTTAACCCGGCTGACAGAGGGTTTGCGATTCAATGGAGACGAATATATTTTACTGCAAAAAGAACGGCACAACGAATGGAGAAACATTGAAACAGATGTGGAAATTAGTGTTGATTTTTTCAAAGTTCTAAGAGATACTGCCAAATATATTGCGAGGGTTTCCAGATTAGTAATTAATAAGATTCTTTACACTGATGCTTTCAGTTGGGAAATTTTAATTAATAAAAGCAGTGATATGAATTTTCCTTCATATAACTTCAGTGAATTTAAACCGATAAAATCTCAGCGTGACTTATTTTGGGCAGATCCTTTTGTAATATCCCAAAATGACCGGTATTATATTTTTTTGGAGGAATTCATCTATAAAACAAATAAAGCTCATATTTCACTGATTGAACTTGATTCAAACGGGGAAACCCTGTGGCAAAAAAAGGTTATTGATAAAGCTTATCATTTATCTTATCCGTTTGTATTTAAGGAGGATGGAATATATTATATGATACCTGAAACTGCATCCAACAAAACTATTGAATTATACCGCTGTGTTTCATTTCCTGATGTATGGGAATTTGACAGATATATTATGAGGGATGTTCTTGCGACTGATACTACTTTGTTTCACTTTGATGGAAAATGGTGGCTGTTTACTACGCTCGATCAGACAGGAGGGATTTCAGGAGGAAGTACAGAACTATTTCTTTTCTTTGCTGACAGTCCTTTTGCTGATAAATGGATTAGTCATCCTCTAAATCCTATTGTTTCAGATGAAAGCCGTGCCAGATGTGCCGGGAATTTGTTTGTCCGGGATGGGGAAATCTACAGACCTTCTCAGGATTGTACCATGAGATATGGCAGAGGTTTGAATTTTAATCGTATAATAAAAATGAATGAGAATGAGTTTATAGAAGTAGTAATTGATAAGATAAAACCTGAATGGGATAGTAAACTGAAAGGCCTGCATACTTTCAATTATGACGATAATCTTAAAATAATTGATGTTTACAGGTTTCATAGACGTTTCTCATAATAACGGGTTTGGTTTTTATTAAAATGCTCCGGGGAAATTTAATACTGGTGTTTTGAAGATTTCTTTAAAAAATTATGGGGTCAATAATCATTTTCAGTAAAAAACTGGTGAAAGGAGGAGCAGAAAAACAGGCATTAATGCTTGCCAAACTGTTGACCGGGAAAAATCTGAATGTTGTGATTATTGTTTGGGACAGGGAAAAAATTGATCATGCTCATCTTGATTTTATTAATAACAATTCCCTCAAATATTTTGGTCTTAAAGGAAATCCATTACGGAAATTTATCCGGTTTAATCGCATATTAAAAAAAGAGGACGCTTTTTTAATTCTTGCCTATCTTACTTTAGCAAATTTCTTATCCGGAGTAATCAGGATTTTTAATAAACATATTTATACTGTAGGAGGTATTCGTACTGAAAAATTACCATTCCTGAAGTTCATTGTTGAGAAATTTGTACATAATAAGCTTAATAATGCAACAATATTCAATAATTATTCTGCAAGAAATAAGTTTGAAACAAGGGGATTTATTCCGGAAAAAATATTCGTTATACATAATGCAATCAGTATTCCAACCTACGAAAGACAATCCTGGAATAGTGGTGAGATTACCATAATTACTGTTGCCCGTTATGTTGATGCAAAAGATTTCAAAACATCTCTTCTTGCTTTTGCAAAACTGACAGAAGATCATAACGATTCTAAAATAAGATATTTACTTATTGGATATGGACCGTTGGAGTCATCAATCAGATCGTTAATCAGATCTTATAACCTTGTTGATAAAGTAAAGCTTATTATCAATCCGCCTAATGTAAACGATTATTATCAAAATGCTGATATCTACCTGAGTACTTCATTGTATGAAGGACTTTCAAATTCACTGATGGAAGCAATGGTTGCAGGTCTTCCTATTATAGCTACTGATGTTGGTGATAATAGTTTTCTGGTGAAAGATGGCTACAATGGATATATAGTAGATATCAGAGATGTTACCGCAATTGCAATGAAACTGGAGTTACTTGTCAGATCAGAAGAATTACGAAAAAGATTCGGCCTCAACAGTCGTACCCTGATAAAAGATGAATTTAGTGAAGACAAATTATTAATTAATTATCTTGAAATAATAAAAAGATACACAAATCTTAATCCGAATACTCATATATAAACATATGACCAGAATAAAATATATTGAATTAAGAATATGCACTTAAAGATCTGAAATACGTAGAGTTGGTGATTTGAGATTCCTTTTTGTTCCTTGTGGTTTCCTGGTGAATAAAAATACGGGAAAAATGATTTGTGATACAGGTGTGATGGATAGTCCATAAGTGGTATTTGTAATAAATTGTATGGAATCTGTAGGTGATAAAATGTAACCTAAAGAACAAACATGTCGTTTAACATTATGAATCCTTTAATTAGAATTTATCTGAAAAGGTGATGATTAACAAAAAACGAACAGGATTTCTGAGGTAATTTGCTTATTCACAATAAGTAAGATATTCAGAAATCAAGTGAATAATTTGAAGATTAATCACACTTCCACAATAACCAAGATGATAATAAAAATATTATCAAATAAAAACTTGCAACATGAAGATAGTTGTAACAGGAACACGCGGTATACCTGATATTCAGGGCGGAATTGAAACACACTGCCAGGAACTTTATCCCAGGTTAGCGAATTTGGGTTTTGATATTACACTTATAAGAAGGTCGTGCTTTGTGAAGGGCAAAAAGACAGAATCAGAATATAAGGGCGTGAAACTGGTTAACCTTTTTACACTAAGAATAAAAACAATTGAAACAATAATTCATACTTTTTTGTCTGTAATCTGGGCTAAAATACATCAAGCTGATATTCTGCATATTCATGCTATCGGACCTGCACTTTTTATTCCTTTGGCAAAACTTCTTGGATTGAAGGTAGTTTTTACACATCATGGACCAGATTATGACCGTGCCAAGTGGGGCCCATTTGCAAAATCAGTTCTTAAAATGGGTGAAAAATTCGGATCGAAAAACGCTGATCAGGTTATTGTTATTTCGGAAGTAATAAGGAAAATTCTTGAAGAAAAACATTCAAGATACGATACAAATCTCATATTCAACGGGTTTTCCTTACCAGTATTTGATAATGGGACCGACTACATAGAATCGCTTGGATTAACTTCGCGCAGGTATGTTTTTACTTTGGGAAGATTTGTGGAAGAAAAGGGATTTGATCTTTTAATAAAAGCTTTTAAAAAAACAAATGATGCTAATTATCAATTGGTTATAGCCGGAGATGCAGATCATGAAACATCATACTCCTCCAAACTTAAGAAAATGGCACTTTCGGAAAACGTTATTTTAACCGGTTTTGTAAGAGGAAAGAAACTCAGTCAACTGTTCAATCATGCTGCTCTTTTTGTCCTTCCTTCGTATCATGAAGGGCTTCCGATTTCATTATTGGAAGCAATGAGTTACAACTTACCTGTTCTCGTAAGTGATATCCCAGCCAACAAACAGGTAAATCTTCCATTTGAAAGATATTTTATTACAGGGGATGAAATATCACTTAAAACCAAACTTAAAAATATGTTATCAACCGATTATGAGGATGTTGAATATGATTTGTCGGTTTATAACTGGGATGTTATTGCTCAACAAACTGCTGACGTATACAATAAAATATTGAAAACCACAAAATCCTGATATTTAGTGGAAAAGAGGGTGTATATTATTTCGTCTGGTGATATCGCCGGGAGCAAGACTGCGGGGGCACAACGTGTGCAGAAGATTGCCCGATCACTGGCTCATGGTAATATCACAGTTTATCTTTGTTCTCTTGGAAATATTCAAAAACCTCCGCTAAATATGCGGGAGTTGTTTCCAGGTGTGTATGCTCTTACAGGCAGTAATTACCCTGATACCAGTAAACGAAAATTGATACCATTTTTAAAATATCTCAATATATTTATCAAGTCAGATACTTCAGAATCAATAATCTATCTCTATCCTACCACCTTTATAAGAAATGATTTCATTTATTTAATTTACTTTAAATTTATTAAAAAGTACAGTTTCTTTTGTGAAATAAATGAGTTGCGTAGAACGAACGCATTTTCTTTGCATCCCTACAAAAAATTTCCTGGCAAACAGTTAGCTAATTTAAAAGTGTTCTACGACTATGTTGCTTATTGGTTGAGTGAATATCAGGCCCCATTTTATGACGGCATAGTTGTAATATCACGGAATCTGGAATATTATTTCACAAGGTTTAATAATAATATAATCAGGATACCAATACTTTGTGATTCAGAACTTATTAAACGCAAACGACCTGTATTAAGATATGATGGAAATATTTTCAAAATTGGTTTTGCCGGATCCATAAATTCCAGAAAGGAAGGCTTTAAACTATTCTTTGAGGCACTTGCCCTGGTAAATAAGAAACATAATGTTCAATTATATCTTTATGGGAATCTTCTCGAGAAGGATCGTATTGAACTGAATGATTTGGCAACGGAATATTTTCTTCACGAAAAAGTATTTTATGTTGGCAATTTTGAGCCTGATAGATTACCTGATGAACTTGCCGGATATCACCTGTTAGCACTTCCACGTCCTTTGACGGCACAGACAAAATATGGATTTTCCACAAAACTTTCAGAATATCTGGTATCGGGAGTACCCATCCTTCTTACTGATGTCAGTGACAATAGTCTGTATTTTAGAGATGGTTATAATGCTTATATAATATCTGGTAATTCAGCAGAAAGCCTGGCAGATAAGATATCAGTGATTATGCATAATTATAATAATAATGCTGATTTTATTGTTGAACAGGCATTTGAAACAGCTAGAAATGATTTTGATTATAGGCTTTTTTCCCATGTATTAATCAATTTCTTTTTTAATACAAGTATTTAATTAATAGTTACTGAAATGGATGCAATAATTCAGGCTGATCTTTACAGACATGGTGGTCTGACCGGTTGCAGAGGTTTTGTAAAAGCATGGTTTTATCCCGGATTTCGATATACGTGGTTATTCAGAAAATCCTCACAATATCAAAAAAAATCTTTTATTGGCATTTTTGTAAGAATTCTTCTGAAACGTTACAGATTTAAATATGGTTTTGAAATCAATCCACAGGCTAAAATAGGAGAAGGTTTTTACCTGACCAGTCATTGTGGACCTGTTATAATTGGACCTGTTGAAATAGGCCGGTATTGCAATGTGGCCCATTCGGTTACAATAGGTCGAAGCAGGGCTGGCAAAAGAAAGGGGAGCCCGGTGATTGGTGAATTCGTATGGGTAGGTACAGGATCAGTAATAGTTGGTAAAGTACGCATTGGTTCCAATGTTCTGATTGCCCCTAATTCATTTGTGAATTTTGATGTTCCTGATAATTCCCTCGTTATTGGTAATCCCGGAAAGATAATTGTAAAGGATAATCCGACGAAAGATTATATACATTACATTTTTAAAAACGATAATAGTTAAGCATTTCACATCTCAGTTTAAATCAGTTCATATTAATAAAGAGAACTTGAAAGTATTATTTGCAATTGATACATTGGGGTCAGGAGGAAAAGAAAGAAGACTAACTGAACTGATTAAGGCGTTACAGGGCAATAAATATCTTACTGTTGAACTTGTTGTAATGAGTAATGTGATTCATTACGATGAAATAATTAAACTGGATCTAAGGATTCATAAGCTTATCAGGCGAACAAAAAAGGATCCTTGCGTCTTTTTCAGATTTTATAATATTATCAAATCCATTGGTCCTGATATCGTACATTGTTGGGACAGTATGACAGCCATTTATGTAGCTCCGGCTTGCTATCTGCTGAAATGCAAATTTGTAAACGGAATGGTTATAGATTCGCCAGTTAAAAAAATATTTAACAAGCATTGGTGGCGTGGCAGGTTAACTTTTCCTTTATCGGATGTGGTTGTTGGTAATTCTGAAGCCGGATTATCAGCTTATCGGGTTCCGGTAAGAAAAAGAGCCTTGATCTATAATGGGTTTAACTTTAACAGAACACTGAACATAACAAATAAGATAGAATTAAGAAAATCGCTTAACATTGAGACAGATTATGTTGTTGGAATGGTGGCAAGATTTTCTTCAATGAAAGATTATGCGACTTATTTTCATGCAGCCTGTCTGGTACTTGAAAAAAGAAAAGATGTTACTTTTCTTGCTATCGGAGCAGAAACAGATTCTGATGCAGCATTAAGTCTGGTTGCCAATACAAATCCACTTTTAATAAAAATACTTGGAGAAAGACTCGATGTTGAGGCGTTGATAAATATTCTGGATATTGGTATTTTGGCTACTTTTACCGAAGGTATCTCGAATTCAATACTCGAATATATGGCGTTTGGTAAACCTGTTGTAGCTTCCGGGGGAGGTGGTAACACAGAGATAATAGTGAATGAGGAAACCGGATTTCTGCTAAAAACGGGTGATGCTATTACAATGGCAGGAAAAATTGAGTTATTACTTAGCAATTCAGATTTAAGACGCAGTATGGGTGACGCAGGGAAAGCACGTGTTGAAAGTCATTTTTCGATTGCACGAATGGTTAATGATTATATTCATCTTTATCAAAAGTTATACAATCCGGACTGATATAGTTAATATAAAATGACCACAGAGAACAGGATTCTTGTTATTGATTTTACTAATTATGAAGATTATCCGATAGGAGGGTATCTTTCATTTGCAAAAAACTTAATGGAGGCTTTCGGGAATCAGCTTGCTCTTGTAGGAATAACTTCTTCAGATCCTGATCCCACAGGTAGATGGTTCAAGAAAAATATAAATGGAACAGTATATGATTTTTTTGCACTCGCTAGATATCGTAAGAAAAAAACAAGAAACCTTATACCTGATCGATTAATGAACTATATACTTCTCAGACATTACAAAAAATCAATTCTTGGAATAGGAATTAATAATATATATATCCAAAGGCACGAAACTCTGGTTGCAATCGCTAATAATCATAAAAACATCTGTTATTGTTTTGCAGAGCTGGAAAACCCGCTTGATGCTTCCAAGTATAATTATGCTAATACAATTGCAAACTTGTTTGAGAAGATTTTTTTCAGAAAGATCCTTTTTGCAGATACAATCTTGGCAAATGGAGATAGTGATGCTATAAACAATATGTTGGCAAGGAGTAAGGGTATACTTGCAAACAGGAATATTGTAAAGTTCCCAACAAGAATTAATACAAAATTGTTCCGGCCCGTAAATAAATCTGAAGCCCGTGAAAAACTTGAATTGCCGGCTGAAAAGGTAATAGTTCTTACAGCCGGACGAATAGCATTGGTCAAAGGATGGAAATTAATGATAGATGCATTTATTCGGTTTAATGAAAAAATTGATAATAGTATGTTTATTTTTATTGGGGAAGGAGAAGATTTTGATAAGGTACATTCTTATATTACAGAAAAAGGGTTTAGTGACAAGATTATCCTGAAAGGAAAGAAAAGCAGAGAGGAAGTTGCATTATTTCTTAACGCTTCTGATTTGTTCATCATGGGATCCTTTAGTGAGGGTTGGCCAACTGCACTGATGGAAGCCATAGCATGTGGAATTCCTGCTATTGTTACAGAATTCAGCTCTGTGAATGAAATTATTTTTGAAGGTCTGAATGGGTATATAAATAAATCCAGAAATGCAGATACTTTTGCTTTAAATATGATAAAAGCCCTGGAATTACAAAGACCAGTTAAAAATGATCACATCACAGTTTTTTCGACTGAGAATCTCAAGAGCGATTTGTTAAAATATTGGAAGCTGAGTTAATAGATTCAGGAGACCGGAACATAATCCGTTACATCGATCAGATTGAAATAGAATAAAATAGACTGTTTAACATGGAACAAGTAATATATGACCAAACTGCGGATAATAAGTTAACGGAAATTGATGTTTTTGGAGTCAAAATAAATCCTTTAACCAAGGAAGATTTTCTATATATTATTCAAAATGGAATTAAAAGCGGAAAGCGAATATCACAGTTTGGAGTTAACTCTGATACAATAAATACCATTGTCAGGAATGAAGAGTATAAACAGCTTATAAATAAGGCGGATCTGATTCATATTGATGGAATGTCTGTTTTGTGGGCGTTGCGATTATTCGGTTATTCAGTTCCCGAAAGAGTGGCAACGCCAGACCTTGCTGATGATGTTCTTGCATTGGCTGACCGTGAAAAAATGAAAGTATTTTTGTTTGGCGCAAAAGAAGAGGTCCTGATACTGTGCCGTCAGAATATTGAAAAAAGATATCCCAATCTTGATATAGTAGGATCCCGGAACGGTTACTATTCACCTGGGGAAGTAAATAGTATTTATAACCAAATTAATCTTGCCGCGCCTGATATATTGTTTCTCGGAATGTCCTCACCTCAGAAAGAGCTGTTTTATACCAGCTGCGGGAATAATTTGAAAGCACTATATATTCTCGGTGTTGGCGGATATTTTGACATTTTGTCAGGGATTATTAAAAGAGCTCCTTTATGGATGCAGAAAACAGGATTTGAGTGGTTATTCAGACTGATTCAAGAACCCAAACGTCTTTGGAAACGATATCTGATTGGGATTTTCCAATTTCTGTGGTTGACAACCAAAGAAAAATTCAGAAGAACGTTCAAAAAAAATAAATGATAATAGATCATATTTCATTTGCCGTCAAAAGCCTTGAAGAGGGTATCAGTTATTGGAATCAGACTTTTGGATACAGGCAAGCAACAGAGATAGTGACCAATTCACTCCAGAAAGTGAAAGTTGTGTTTCTTACAAAAAAAAACAGTATGACAGTTAAACTGATTGAGCCTGTGAAAGACAATCTGTCATTAATCAATTTTGTAAACAGGGGCGGGGGCTTTCATCACATTTGCTTTCGTTGTGATGATATTTCTGCAACTATGGCCGAATTAAACAAAAAGGGACTTCTTACACTGGTTTCCCCTCAACCGGGTGAAGCTTTTAACAATAAAAATATAGCTTTCATGCTTGCTAAATATGGGATGAATATTGAGCTGATAGATACTGATGAAAGATCCGGGATTCTGCCTTTACCGTCCAGTCCGGATGAGTAATTTTGGGTGTTGCAAAAATAATACAATGTTTATCCGACAGCGGAATTATTATTAGTCCACAATTCCTGGTATGAGGTGCTGAGTTTGTAGTATAATTCTGAATAACAATGCTCCAAATGATATTTGATATTATCCTCAGGGATTATCTGTGGTCTTTCGGTTTTGCACCTGGAGTTATTTTAAGAGTTACAGACTCACCAGCCAAAATATCGAACCAGATAATTAAATCCTCATCGGAAAATTTTGAAAAGGTAGCTTTGCCCTCCACCGTTGCCACGGCATTTCTGAGAGCTAACGATAACCCATGAACAGAGCTTGTATTGTTATTTGTAATAATGATATTCTCCTCCTGATAAATAAATTCAATATTTTCGAGTAGCAACTGATAATCAAGTAGGTCTTTGATTGTTGTTAATAAGAGATCCCCTTCATCGCGCCTTTTTGCCATGTAACGAAGTATATCTTCGAAATAGGGGTTAATTAGTATCCTGCCGTTTTGTTCTGAAGTAATATCAATTTCAGGAATGCCGCGAACATAGTAACCATGGCTAATAAAAATCATACGCTGTTTGATTAATTCCTCTAATCTCGACTTTCTTGCATTGAATTCTTCTACAGCTGAATCTAACCATAGACCGTAAGTTATATCTACAAAATAAGTACCCCATGAATAAAATGGCCCGGTTCTGGTAGGGTGCAACCAAAATAGTGGTAGTGGAAGTGCTTCATCCCTATAGCGTTCTATTACTCTTGAAAGTTTATCTTGTTTAAGTTTATAACGCAGTGTTGTAGCAGCTTGTAAAATACTGGATTGAATTAGTTCAGAAGGAGGGTAAAAGTTATTCCAGAAACAACGGAAGGCATCTGAGAAGTGGCCTTGTCTTAACGCATCCCTTGTAGCAAATATGTAAGGCTCTTTTAGTTCGAAGGCGGTGTTCCAAAAATATTTCAGCCCAAATTCATCCCAGATGTCGGCAACATAATACATAGATTCTTCGTCAAACCCATCAGAGTGAAAGCATTCCCGATTATTTCTGCCTCCCAGCATTCCATGATCAATCCAGGTTACAGAATTGAAGTTGTCTCTCATGAAGGCAGTTGCTTCTCTCATTGTCTCTCTGTCAGAATTATTGTTTTCAGGTGTGTGAAGACATAGATCATAGCAATCTGTTGAATTTAATTGCTGCAAAAAAAAGAGAAAAGTGCTATCATTGTTGCTGTTTTTAATCGCAGTATACAAACCAGGCTCTTCCATATTAATATAAAAAAGACTTTTTGTTACTGGTATTTTATTGCCGTAAAAGCCCCCTGTTGCATTTGATGCGGTAATAATTGTATCACTTCCGAAATATACGGCACGATGTCTTTCTAATATGCCTCCATCGGCATGTTCCGTAAATATATAACCTGCCAGATAACCGTAAGGAAGCCTTAATAATCGGGGAGTAATTGCTGGTAAACCTCCAAACCAGATTGTAAGAGAATCTGCTCTGACATAATCTTTGGGAAAAATTGCTGACGATCTGTCAACCCATCGTCCAGCATTATCTTCCTGATACGGGAAATGCACATAAGGGTGATCATAAGCATATTCAAGATTTATTGATAACATTCTACCAGAGTGGTCGAGCTGAAGTGATGAAATACCCGGGGTGTGATATATCAGCGCCTGTCTTTCTTTATTTCCAAATCTCACTCCCTGGCGGTTGAGCCAATATTCATTCGCAAATTGTTGGATGTCTATAGTCCCGTTCCTTTTATATACTTCTTCAACCGGAAGATCAAAACTGACAAGAAGGGCCTCTCTAGCCACTTCTGTCTCGGCCCTGTAAGTCGTTTCTATTTTTAGCTTCAGACACGGATTACGTTGACTGACAATTAACCAGATTAATACCTCCGCTCCATTTAAGCCGGAGCCCGTAATAAGCAAAGTGGAATCATTCACATACGTTAAAGAGCAGTTTTCAAGTCCGTATTTTTCATTAATAAGATCGGATGAGGCGTAATAGAGCATATTACTGACAATCATTGTGTCACTCAGATCATAAATACGCACCGCGCCTTTCTGATCAGCAACCAGAGTAAAAAACGAACCGTTGACAATAATCTCATCCTCACCGCGTAAGGTGGGGTTATTCAGAAATGACAGGGCTTCTCCGGGCAACCATGTATTCTGATTCTTTGCCTTAACGAAGCCATTTACTACGCTGTAAATGCCAAGGATTAACAATAGACCTCCAGAAATCAGAATCAAAATTAGTATATGTTTTGACCTCATTTTTAAGTATTAAGTATAATTAGTCGACTCTTAACAAGTTGTAAACGGTAATTAAAAAGTGCAGAGATTTCGGTAACAATGGTACACAACTCCTATTGGTTTAAACATAGTAAATATTTCATATGCCAAAGATTGTTTTTCTGTTTTTCATTCTATATCCCATTCCTGATAAATTTATCACTTCACATCGAAAAAGCAACCTGTCAAGTAGTGCAGATGCCAGGACCTCATCATCAAGCATTTGAGTCCATTGTTTAGGGGCCTTGTTTGTTGTGATTATGAAAGAGGTCACTCATAACATGTACCAGATAATATATACACTCCCTGCATCCAAACATACAGAAAACCATCTGCTTAAGATGGATCACGAACAACAGGAGCTATATGATATTATACAAAAGAATTTTTAGGGTGTCCCAATGCGGAAAACAGGAAAATATTGTTTTCATGCTTGCTAAATGGGATGAATATTGAGCTGATAGATACTGATGAAAAATCCGGGATTCTGCCTCTGCCGTCCAGTCCGGATGAGTGATTTTGTGTCTGACCTTATTTATTCTAAACCAAAATGTTTCTTTATTATTCTTGTTTTTTCCTTAAGTGGCAGATCTCTTATCTGAAAGAGATTCGGACTCTGCTGATAAAAAAGTTTTTGCATACTCATTGAGAATACGGCTTTTGCAGGATTGCCAACTATTACAGAGTTTTCAGGAAATTGCCCTCTGACAATACTACCGGCTGCAATGATGCAATTGTCACCAACAGTGGTATTTGGTAAAATTGTACAATTATTCCCAATAAAAACATTATTGCCTATCTTAATTCTGCCAAACACATCAGCATTTTTAATTTCATCCCTAAAGCACCATATGGCTCCGTCGTGGGTTATAAAATCGGTACCGGCTGCAATAGCAACATGATCTCCTATTTCAATTAGATAAGGTTCAGTTGAAAAATTTACATTATTAATAAAACAATTATTGCCTATCTTCATTCCCTGTTTTCGCCAGTATTTTATTCTTGTAGAGCTACCGGCTTTTGCAATAAATGATAGTGTAAGTCTTTGTAAAATATATCTTAAAGTCATTGGTTAAGTTGATTTAACGGCAAGCGAACAGTTATTCAACTTTTGATTCAAGTACGTCAATTATAAACTGACCTAGAAGTGAAGCCATTCTCGCAGAAAATTCAGTATTTGGATGGGAATCATTCAGGCTGACTGCATTTTTGTCTGCAAGATACAGGCCCCCTTCAGTTTCAAATGAGTAAAAATCCCATACAAAAATGTTATCTCCTTTTTCATCCCATTCGTTTACGATCCAGTCTCGAAACTCTTTGGTCCGAATGGCTTCATCTTCACTCATCAGGTTCCTGGTGTTGACAGCCGGGGTCCAGACTATAAATTGGTTGTCTGGAAATTGCCGCATTTTGTTTTTTAGTGCTTCATATTGAAGTTTATAATTCTCCAGGCTTTTAACTTCTGAATTGATATCAGGGTTGCCTGTATCTGCTTGAATATTACTCACCGGGAAACAGTGTTTGAACATAATCAGGTCATATTCCGCGGTGAGAATCTCAAGAGTTGATTCCTCCATATATGGTTTATTGCCTGCATTTTTAACCCAGATATTGTAATAGTCAAATGGGTAATTTTTCCACCCGTAGGGTTCTCTACTGGGAAAGAAGCGTTGTGTTACCAGGTAGGCACTTTTGTTTTTACGGCTGTGCTTGTTAACATATTTCTGAACGTCACCTTTCCGGGTAATTTTGTAAATATAATTGTTCGTATTGCCCAGCCAGACAGCGTAACCTGTACTGTGGTTAAGAAAGATTATCTTTTTCATTGATTCTTTATTTTCGGCACAAGCTGCCAGAATGACAAGTGGTAATAATAAAAGTAGCTTTTTCATGATTATTTTTAATCAAAGAAAGACTGACAGATTTTGTCAATTAAGAATCTGACAATTGCTGATATACTATACTTATTCAAAATATGGGGCTATCCTGCAAAGGTAGCCCCATATTTTTTATTATATAGAACTTTTAATCATTTTTCACACATCTTACAGATTTGCCTGCTTCGTTATGTGTTGCACTTCTGTAAATAGCTGATTCTTCAGCATCCAGTCTTCTGTAAATTGAACTTAGGTCATTGGAGGGAGTAGAGGTCCAGAAATAACAGATAAGCTTTAGTCCTTTGGTCGTCCCGTCGCCGTAATATCTGTATCCACTGGGAGGTGCTGCAAAACCACTTGAATTGGTTCCGTTTCCGTTTTGCTCCCATCCTTCGGTAGTCTTTAACTGACTGCCCTGGTTTGTTCCGCGCCATCCGGTTCCATCAGCCTCTGATTGTGCCAGACCTAAAGTTATTTCCAGTGTTTTGAAGTCATTATCCGTGGGCACATGCCATCCCGTCGGACATAATTTACCGGTTTCTACCGCATGCCAGTTATATAGAGCCCCATATATTGGTTTGTTTTTTTCATCATTGTTTGCCCAGGCATATGCACCGGTTTTGAGTGTTGTCCATTCCTGGTTATCTGTAACGTTGGGTATCCCGGAACCGTCATTGTATTTAGTGGTTTTCAGATTTTCTGTCATCCAGACCTGTGTTCCGATTTTCACGGTATTGTAAAGATTTCCATCCGCATCCGCAACTTTGGTTGTGAAACTGATTTCGTCGCCATAGCTTGTACCCGGACCGTTTGTGGCATATGCACGTACATAATAAGTGGCATCAGGCTTTAATCCTGTAAGATTACTGGTAAAACTATCCGATCCTTTACCGTGTGTGGTTTTCTGATCTGCTTCGACCGTGGGATTTCCTGTGGTATTCCAGCATACACCCTTTTCAATGATCTCACATCCTCCGTCAGAAATAATATTGCCCCCTGACTTTGCAGAATTATTCGTAACATCTGTTACTTCAATCGTAGTGATCTGGGGCGGATCACCTTTCTTTTTACAACCATGTGCAATTATCATCACTGAAATGATAAATAAGCTTAACATAAAATAAACGGATTTCTTCATTTTGATTTTTTTATTGTTCGACAATTTGACCTTCATTCAAGTTTTACAAATATACTTAAATTAAGAACTCTTTATGTAAAATGATGATTTTGACTACTTAGTTTTTATACATCTGACATATTTACCTCCCTTTTTTGATGTTGCGTACCTGTATATTCCAGATTCGTTTCCATCTATTCTTCTATAAATTGCGTATTCATCATAATAATCAGAACTCCACCAGTAGGTAAGTATGCCTAAACCATTAAAATCACCGTTGCCGGCAAACCTGTATCCATAGGGAAGTGCCGAAAAACCGCTGGAGTTGGTACCATTTTCTCCTTCATCCCATCCGCTTGTGCTTTTTAACCGGCTTCCCTGATCTGTTCCTCTCCAATACCAGGAACCAACCTGTTCAGGGGATAAGTTAAGGTAAAGTTCCAGTGTTTTGAAGTCATCATCCGTGGGGACATGCCATCCTGTGGGACACAATCTGCCTGTTTGAACAGTAAACCAGTTATATAAAGCACCCCAGTCTGCCTTGTTCGCATCATTTCCAAACCAGCAATAAGCCGGTGTTGACAGGTTGATCCAGTTGCTGCTTTCTTTTACATTTGGGATAAGTGAATTATCATTATATCTCGTAGTTCTCAGATTTTCTGCCATCCATACCTGTGAACCTATGGTAACTGTACTGTAAAGATTATTCTGGATATCCGATATTTTGGTATTGAATGATAATTCACTGCCATAGGAGATTCCAGCTGAATTTATGGAATATGCTCTTACAAAATATTGCGTCCCGGGAGTTAGCCCTGTAATAGTGCTGGTGAATTCTTCCGTTCCTGTTCCGTCCTCTGTGAACGTATCATGTTCCAGATCAGGGTTTGGAGATGTGCTCCAGCATACACCTTTTTGAATTATTACAGCATCTCCATCGTCAATGATTTTACCACCGGTAAGAGCTGTCCTCAGGGATATTGATGAAGGATGGATGGTCACTATGGTTCCGGTAGAGACCGGAAGTGTGGTAAATGTAAGTTCATTTGCATAGGTAGTTCCCAGTTCATTTGTGGCATAGGCTCGTATAAAATATACAGTATTCGGTTTCAAACCGGTTATTTTTATGGAGAAACTTTCATCTTCTGTATCAGCCTGAATAAAGTTTTTTGACAGGTCAGGATTTTCTGTGGTATCCCAACAAATACCCCTGTCCAGTACGGGCAAACCTCCGTCATCGGTAATAGTTCCGCCTGCCATAACTGAGGTTCTTGTTACTTCAGAGGGAGGATTAGTCGTCACGCGAGGCAAAACAGGGTGTTTCTTGCAACTTTGAATTACCAGCAGCAAAATGAAAAATAAAACCGGATATTTTAAGAAATTTAAGTTTCTGTAAAATGAATCCTGTGTAATTCCGTTAATCATTTTAGTTAGGGTATTTTTTGACCAGTGATAACAACAAATTCCGTTCCGTTTATACGAATTTGATAATTAGGTTGTTTCAATCCGCAAAATAATGAAGCTTTTATGATAAAAGCAAATTGATTTTTAAAATTGAATTTGTTTCATTTAATCAGGTAGATGGATAGTTTGTTTATCATCAGGTTTTTTTCGGTTGATTTTTTTTCCTTTTTAACGGCTAGTTGTAAATGTTAAAAAATGTTAATTTATTGTTGATTTGGCCTGAGAATATGAAAATATAAGTATTCTTGACCGCCTAATAATTAAGCCGGAGATTTTTTCATTAAGATATATCATATATGAGATATGCCACGCTGATAATATTGGTTTTTATCAATTCATTGCTGAAAGCTGCTGATTATTACGTGAGTTCTACGGGGAATGACTTAAATTCAGGACTTGGCATCTCCTCTGCATGGAGGACTATTGATAAGGTTAATTCAATATTTTCTTCACTTAATCCGGGTGACAGAATATTATTTAAATGTGGCGATACTTTTTACGGAACCCTAAGGATAGCCGTATCAGGTACTGCAGGTTCACCTGTTACAATTGGGTCCTACGGGACAGGTGAGAAACCCGTTATCACCGGTTTTAAAACA
>Ga0255342_1001587_pt1 | contig 31705 bp, 35 predicted proteins | sample wastewater_treat_3_FD_192416 | JGI IMG/M metagenome (GOLD analysis project Ga0255342, IMG submission 192416) | Wastewater microbial communities from Lulu Island WWTP, Vancouver, Canada - plant14 | ecosystem: Engineered > WWTP > Wastewater > Unclassified | place: Canada: Vancouver, British...
TGGATGGTTGTTTTGCTTATCTGAAAGAATTAATCAGAGTCCACCGGGGAATTAATAAAAGGCTCAAAAGAAAAATCATCCAAGAAATTTTGGCAAAAACAGACCCCGTTTTTCCGCATTAAGCCTTGTTTTTTTAGCGATGTAAATTTAAGATAACCGGACAGTAGTGAGTTAAAACAGGGTGAAAAGTCAATGCCATTGGTCATGTCATCCAATCTGTACAAATGATTGTTTTGGGAATCAACCGCAGCCATTTGGTGATCCGGCGTTTTAAGATTCGGGATATTGATAGCCCCTCTTCCGTGCAAGGTTCTCAAAGCAACAAAAAACCCGCTATTTCTAACGGGTTTTTGCACTTCTTTGGACTTTGTTAAATGAGGTTCTGGTGGAGATGAGGGGGATCGAACCCCTGGCCTCGACATTGCGAACGTCGCGCTCTCCCAGCTGAGCTACATCCCCATCCTCATGGTTCATGCCGAAAAAGAATGAGGGAGCATATATTATATGCCTATCCCTGTGTCAAGACATTGTTCATGCGATTATGGCATTGACAAATCGTATGAGTTGTTTTTATACTCACTCAAAACTTAAAAATAAATATTTCCGCATGAATATTTGCTTGATTGATTAAATATTGATTCTTTTTCATTTTAAAAAATGGTAGAGCATATTCAAACCCGCACAAGGAGACCCATACATGGCAAAAATTGACGCGTTTTTTAATCTTATGCACGATCAGGGAGCATCGGACCTGCATCTTGTTGCCGGCCAACAGCCGGCTCTCAGAATCCGTGGTGATATTGAAAGAATCAAATATGATGTTCTGACGAATGATGCCTTAAAAGTTCTTCTTTACGAAATCACACCAGAGCATAAAATCAAGCAGTTTGAAGAAACAGGCGATATTGACTTTGCCTATGAAATTCCGTCACTGGCCAGGTACCGCGTTAATTTCTTCCGGCAAAAATACGGCATGGCAGCGGTTTTTCGTGAAATACCGGATCAAATTCAGACCTGCGCGCAACTGGGACTTCCCAATGTCATCGCGAAATTGGCGCAGCTTCCGCGCGGTCTTGTGCTGGTAACCGGTCCAACGGGTAGCGGCAAGTCCACCACGCTGGCGGCGATCATTGACGAAGCGAACCGCCTGCGTCGGGATCATATTATCACCATAGAGGATCCTATTGAATTTGTTCACAAAAGCCAAAACTGCATCGTCAACCACCGTGAAGTCGGAATTCATACCAAGACGTTTTCCGCAGCATTAAGGGGAGCGTTGCGTGAAGATCCGGATATTATTCTGGTTGGGGAAATGCGTGACCTGGAAACGATTTCGCTGGCTATTGAGGCCGCTTCCACCGGCCATCTGGTTTTTTCCACGGTTCATACCACCAGCGCTCCCAAAACTGTGGATAGAATCATTGAGGTTTTTCCCGCCGACCAGCAGCTGCAAATCCGTTCCACGCTGGCCGATGGTTTGCGCGCTATTGTTTCCCAGGTTTTGTTTAAAAGAGTTGATCAGAAAAGCCGCTGTGTGGCTCTGGAAATATGCATCGCCACACCCGCTGTCCGCAATCTGATTCGTGAATCCAAGACCTACCAGATTCCATCGATGATGCAGACGGGGAAAAAATACGGAATGCAGCTTTTGGATGACGCGATTATGGATTTGTATAACCGGGGATGGATAAGCGGCGATGACGCCTATATCAAGGCGAACGAGAAAGCCAGATTCCGTCCGCTGTTGAGACAGCCGCCTACAGATTTTACTGAAGCATAAAATATTCAGAGGGGATAGATTATGAGAAAACCGGAAATAGATCATATCCTGACAAGAATGCTGGAATCCCATCCCAATATTTCTGATTTAATCATCACAGTGGGTAAACCTTTTCAGGTGGATTCCGCCGGACAGTTGGTTTCTGTATCATTAAGACCCGCTTTTGAAAAGCTGACATCATTTCAAACGGAAATATTTGCGTTAAACCTGATCGGTCAGGACCACCGGTTAATGCACGCTTTGCTCAAAGAAGGATCCTGCGATTTATCGTATGAGCTGCCCGGATTAGCCCGGTTTCGTGTCAATATTTTCTCGCAAATGGGAAATATTTCCATTGTGCTGAGAAAACTGGAGTCCATTGTCCCGTCCTGTGCCGAACTGGGACTGCCGGAGGCTTATTATAAAATAGCCCGCGAAAAAAATGGCATCGTGCTGGTTACGGGAGCAACCGGCACCGGGAAAACCACCTCACTGGCCGCCGTCATCAATGAAATCAATGATAATAATTCCGTGCATGTCGTCACGTTGGAAGACCCGGTCGAGTACACCCATCCTCAAAAAAAATCAACGATCAATCAGCGGGAGTTGGGGAAAGACTTTGATTCATTTGCCAATGGCTTGAGAGCCGCCATGCGTCAGGCCCCCAAGGTCATCCTGGTCGGTGAAATGCGGGACCGGGAATCGGTAGAAATCGCCCTGAGTGCCGCTGAGACAGGCCATCTGGTTTTGAGCACCTTGCACACCGTGGACGCCGGACAGACGATTAACCGTATTGTCGGCATGTTTCCACGGGACGAAGAGAGTCAGATCCGCGTACGGCTGGCGGACGCAATTCGCTGGATATGCTGCCAGCGCTTATTGCCCAAAGTGGGTGGTGGACGCGTTGCCGCATTTGAAACGGTCAGTACCAGTCTGCGCGTAAAAGATGTTATCCTGCACGGCGAATCGGAAGGTAAAACATTCAATGATATTATCATTCAGGGCAGGCCCTTTGGCATGATCACTTTCGATGATTGCATTATTGATCTTTTTGAAAAAGGATTGATTACCGAAAACACGGCCATCGCCTTTTCAACAAACAGAGCTGTTGTGAATCGTGGACTGGACCGGATCAAGAAAAGCCGTGGAGAGCAGACTTCCGTTATCGCCAATCTGGAAGTGGATAAGTCATACGGCAGACCTCCGGGCGGCGCGTGGAGATAATCATTTTTGAACAGAATAACGATCAGGATAATGATATGAACGAAGAAAAGTTAGAACCGGATTTCATCGAAGAAGAACTGGACTATTCCGGGCGTCCTTTTGATTATCGGGATATGGACAGCAATACCTGCATGATCTGTGAGCATGATCCTACGATCAGACAGAGACTCAGGGATAATCTGAAAACGCTGAACTATAATATCGTTGAGCCCAACACAGCGAAGGAAGCTTTAAAATACACTACATTTCAGACATTTAACGTTATTGTGATCAGTGAAGATTTCGACATCGGGAAAGATGGAGAAAATTATGTTCTTCAATATTTGAACGGCCTGGACATCGCCACCCGAAGACAGATTTTTGTTGTACTGATCAGCGCGACATTCGCAACACTGGATTACATGAACACCTTAAACAAAAGTGTCAATCTAATCGTCAACAAAGAAGAGATTGCGGAAATCGGTATGATTCTCAAAAGAGAGATGGAAGAGAATGAGTATTTCTATCATGTGTACAGAGATTTTCAGCGAAAACTGGGGAAAACATAATATCCTCAGATTTCCTTCCCGTCTTGTTCAATCGCATCGGCCTGTTCATCAAGTCCCATGTTTCTATAAGCCCGGGCCAGGTTTAAATAATATTGTCTGACCGGTTCGTGCTGGATCGCTGATTGAAAAACATCTGCCGCCAGTGAAAATTGCCCTGCATTCATTAATGAGTTTCCAAGCCGATTGTAGTAAACTCCGGCGCGTGCCTGGTCAATGTGTATCGCCTTGTCGTATGCCTTCAGAGCATTTTGCGGTTGTGCCAAACCGATGAGACAGTCCCCCAGCGAACAATAGTATAAAGGGTTGGATGGATGAATCGCCACGCATTGATTTAATAATCTTTCGGCATCCCGATACGCCCGGGCTTGCTGGAATAAAGAGGCTATCTTAAAATAGAATTGATCCTGTTGATCGGGATCAATCTCTCCGGCTTTCAAATAAGCCTGCTCGCTTTCCCGGTATAAACCCGCGGCAAAAAGCGCCTCCCCCAGCAGGCAGTAGAAAAATGAATTGTCATTCTCAAGATCAATTAATTTTTTATAAACATCACAAGCCTTTTTATAATGGCCTGATTGCAGATAGGCATTGCCCAATTCGGTCAGCAGGCAGATATCTTCAGGCTGGATCGCACTGACCCGTTCACAAATTTTTACCAGATGAGGAAAGTCTTTTGTCTGTTTATAAATACGAACAAGTTCATCAAAGGCAAAACCGGTAAAGACTTTTTTCCGGATCTCCCGGTCAAGCAACAGATTTAAATATTTTACGGCATGATCAATGTCCCCGCTGTCAAAATAAGCCCATGACAATGCCAGAACCACCGGATCTTCTTCCGGACATTCCCGATGAATTTCTTCCAGCAGGATAATGGCTTCTTCATATTGGCCTGTTTGAAGAAGTCTGTCCGCCAAATCTCTTTTTTCGCTTTTTTCGTCAGACATCATAAAAAAAGGGGGAAGGATGGTTCCTCCCCCCCACAGAAGGTTTTAGCAACCGCTGCATGAAGAGCCGCATCCGCCGGCATTCGCGAGGCTGGAGGTTACTTTAAATCCTGAACCTTGAGGCGTTTCGATATAGTCCACATTAATGGGCTTCGCCTGCTCAAAAATATCCTTATCAATGATAAACTTCGTTCCTTTTTCATCAAACACCTGATCGTCTTGTCCCGGCTCATCCAGAGCCATGCCCAATGCGGGCCCGGATCAACCGATCGACATGGTAATTCTTACAGAAGCATCCGGCCTTTTTTCTTCGATAAAGTTCTTGATGATTTCCAACGCTTTTTCCGACACCGTAAACATTCAATATCCTCCTTTGTTGATGAATCTTTGTTATCCATCTTTCCACTAAAATAATGATAGTAATGAATATGTCAAACAAATTTCTTCCTGTAAATGAAGCTAGCACATAAGCGTATAAATTGACATAAAAAGCAATCGTATCTTATTATTGCTTGAAATCATTACCTAATCGTGGCATGGTGTGGTAAAAATATCATTGAAGACAGACGTTATGACGGATCAAAAAACAGCTTCTTCTCAAAGCATCATCTTTTTCATACTGCTGGCACTGATTACCGGCATACTGGGCTACGTCTTGAAACCGTTCTTTTTTGCCGTTTTCTGGGCCATCCTGATAGCCAGCATTTTTTCACCCTTATACAAACTCATCAATAAAAAGATTGCCAACCCGAACCTTTGCGCCGGCTTAACCATGGTCGGTATTTTGATTTGTTTAATTCTGCCGGTTATATTATTAATCGATCTGCTGATTATGGAAGTGATGGATATCTACCAGTCTTTCAGCTCCTACAGCAACAACTGGATGAGTACGCTTTCTGAAGCGCTGAAGACTTTAAGTAAAAAACCGATGTTTGCCAATTTGCATTTCAATCAGGACTTCCTCATCAGCAAATCGCAGGACGCTTTTAAAGTGCTCACCAATTATGTGATCAATCACATCTCGGAGTTTACCCAGAACACCATTCTTCTCATTGTTCAGTTTGCGGTCATGCTCTACAGCCTGTTTTTCTTTCTGAGAGACGGTGGAAAGCTGATGACCACGTTGAAAGACAATACTCCCGTGGACAACAGACACCTGGATCATTTTATCCATCAGTTTCTGACAACGGCGAAAGCTTCCTTAAAATTTACATTTATCATCGGGGGGATCCAGGGTTTTTTGGGCGGGCTAATTTTTTACATTACGGGCATTGAACGGGCGCTGATCTGGGGCGTTCTCATGTTTGGCTTGTCCGTTGTTCCGGCTCTGGGCAGTGCGTTAATCTGGGTGCCGGCGGGTATCATCATGCTGTTGCTGGGGAATATCTGGCAGGGCGTGACCATTCTTGTTTTTGGAGCAGTGGTCATCAGCAGCGTGGACAACCTGCTGAGGCCGATTTTTGTGGGAAGAGACACTCAAATGCATTCCCTTTTAATATTCTTATCCACGCTCGGAGGCATCGCCGCTTTTGGATTTTCGGGATTTATTCTGGGGCCGGTTATCGCGTCACTTTTCTTGGCCGCCTGGGAATTATTCCCCGAAATTTACAAGATAAAAAATGGCTGAAAAAAATTTATTGAATCATTTCCGCATTGATCAAAAACCGCCAGAGAGCTTCTTTGTGTTCTTTATGCGCGTAACCGATGCCGATGCGGGGAGTGGATATGATTGATTTTGCGGAAATTTTCCGGTAATCTTCGACCCACAACTCGTGTCCCAGTGTTACATCCCGACCGTTTAATGATTTGTCAATGGACAAGGCCTGACAAAGTTTGGCCGGGCCATTGGTTAATTCAGATCCTTGTCTGTTACGCAGGGCCTCCATGGTTTTGGCTCCGGTAAGGGGTACAATCGCACGTATGAGCACGGCGCAGGGATTTCCTTCTTCTTCAGTTACCAGGTTAAGCATATAGTGCATACCGTATGTGAAATAAACATAAGCATGGCCCGGCTGGCCGAACATGACCGCGTTACGCGCCGTTTTACCGCGGTGCGCGTGACAGGCGCTGTCTGTCCGGCCGCAATACGCTTCCGTTTCTGAAATTACACCGGACAGATCAAAACCGTTGAGCCGCCGAACCAGCTTTTTTCCCAAAAGCTCCCGCGCCACCCGCAGCGTATCCCGCCGGTAAAATTTTCCGGTTAAAATGTTCATAAGTCTTTCAGCGCTTCAAACCGCATCCCGTCTTTTGCATCAAGATAACCTGCGTTATGGTTATCATAAGATGAAAAATGGAAGAAAATTCATGGTTTTCCCGGCGGTTTTTTTTCCAGCCTCTTCAATAAGTAGTAATTGGCAATACCGATCACAACCATGATGAGCATGAAGACAGGATAGGATATCTTCCAGTTTTGAGGACCGGTCATCATGGTCCACTCCGACATACCGCCGATACCGGCCAGCAGCGTCAGAGGCATGAAAATGGTGGCGATAAAGGTCAGCCGTCTGACTACCCTGTTGGTTTTATTCGCTGTTTCGGCCATCTTGTTGTTCAGCATGGAGAGATACATCTCCATCAGACTCGTTACAACATCACGGGAAGTTTCTGTCATTTCAAAAAATTTCGTCAGATGATCGTAAATATCCCGATAATAAAACAACGACTTTTCCGGGATTAAATGGAAGTCCTTGCGGCAAATTTTTACCAGAATTTCCCGTTCATGGAAAAGGCTTCTGCGCATCGCGAACAGGTCACGGCGCAGGTTGAGAAGAATAGACGGGTCAAAACTGGACAAATCAGAAATAATGGCTTCTTCCGCTTTATCCAGGTCATTTTCAAAGGCCTCAATAACCGCGTATTTCTGGTCAACGATGTAATCCAGGATGATATGCAATAGAAAAGCCGGCCCTTGAAGGGCTTTCTTCGAATGGAGTTCAACGGTTCTTTCAATATTGTTGAGCAATTGCGAATGGTTTGCGCCCATGATGTTGACGGTGACAAGAAAATCTGTACCGAGAAACATGCCCATTTCATGCAGCGCAAGGGTTTGCCCGGCATAATGAAAGGCGTTGAAAATGAGGAAAGTGTACCGGGGATAGTCATCGACCTTGGGCACCAGATTATCATCCGTGCAATCCTCAATAGAAAGCGGATGGAGTCCGAGCGGTTCGATCAGTAAAGAAAGCTCTTCCCTGGCTGGCTGGATATAATCCAACCATACAAACCCTCCGTCTCGATTTTCCGCCAGAGCATCGGCCAGCGTTGCTGCACTGACCAGTTTCCCCTCCCGGGTGATATGATAAAATCTGGATTCCGACATAGGTGCCTCCTGATGTCCGCAATCAAAAAGGGTACGTTTCCGCGAGATATGCCTGTTTACGTTTGCTTTGGAAATTTTGCACATTTATCAGAAAGCGTCAACGTAAACTTATGGGATCATCGGGCTGATTATGGTCATTTTTACAGGAATTATTCCCTGCGCCATCTGAAAAAGACGCACTTACAAATGCCTCCTTGTTTCATCGTTTGACACGGGTTTTAACTCCATCAACCGGCGAAGATGATCTCTATCCCGGCAGGTAAAGACAAAACCCTGTTTCGATTCGGTTTGCATTAACCTTGCCATGTGTTTTTCCCACTTCTATTTTTTCGTTCCACGCAAACCGAGCCAAATACCTATAAATACCTCTTGACTATTGGGTAATATTTTATATACATTCGTAACACCGAAAAGAAGTGTGGTTTCCATATCCCGCTTCAAGAAAGTACAAAGATCGGTCGAGTTTCGTAAATGGTTTCCTTCTTCGTTAATCAATCTTCACGCGGCACTCTAACGAAACAAGCTGATTGTTGAGTGTTGATCATGAACAGAACGGGCTTACCGATAAATTATAAACGCCACAATGCTTTTCTTCCATCCTTTTTGAACGAAGAATTCATCGGAGCGCTGATATCCTTGTTTCTTCATATCGGCATCATCCTTCTCTTTTCAACGGTTTCCGTTTCGAAAATGATCCCTCATCAACAAATCATCCACATGACATTTTTTCATGATGACGGGGGCGCGTCAGGCAACCGGCTAAAAGAAGCGGCACAGGTGATTCAATCCAAATCCCTGCTTCCCCCCAAAAGAGCTAAAGAATGGAAGGTGACCCCTGCACAAAAGGCTTCACCACCGGAAGAATTGATTACGCCGGAAGGCGCGGTCGCTGTTGCCGAAAAAGTATTATCTGGTGAAAACCCGGTGGAGGCAAATACCTTAACTCCGGCAGCCGGAGCCAGGGGCAGCGATGAAAAACAGGGTGCTTCTTATCCGGATGTCGCCGGTTCCCATGCGGGATATGACCGTCAGGGCGCTTATATTGAATCACGTTTCGGAGATTCGGGAGCGCCGTACTTCATTCATCAGGAAATGCCTGTTTACCCGGCACTGGCCCGGAAGATGGGAAAAGAGGGTAGGGTTCTGCTCAAACTGTTCATCGATGCCAACGGACGACTGCAAAATATTGAGGTGGTGGAGGCTGCGGGCTTCGGATTCACCGAAGCGACAATGGAAGCGGTTAGAAAGTCAAAATATGCTCCGGGATATTATAAGGGGATGAAAGTGGCAACAAAAGTCCTCCTCCCCGTGCGTTTTCGGTTGCAATAAACAACGGAAGAAAAGTTGAGCGAGCGTCTTACCCTTGATGGTGTTACAGAATTTATAAGATCAAGAGGCAGGAGATTACCTTTGGCGAGCATCTCCTGCCCCGAAAGAAAGGCGGAAATCATCACATCACCCCTCTTTGATTGCAATGATAACAGAATCGGGGCGGGATGTAAATAAAAGGAGGAATGAGCATGCGAAAAAGGTATTTCATAGTATTGTTTTTAATTTTATTTTCTTTCTCATCTTTTGCGGAAGAACAAAGAACGACAACCGGACCTGATGAAAAAAATGTAACGAAGCTGGACGAGATCATCGTGACGGCTTCTCCGTTTGCCAATCCGGTCATGCCGGTCAATACCCATTCCGGTTCCCAGTACAATCTGGTGACTGAGGATCAGATCAAAGAACAGAATGTCCACGACTTTCAATCCGCCCTTCGGGATGTTCCGGGCGTCATGTATCAGAGCAAGAATATTATCGGAAGCCAAACCAGCCACAGCCTATACATCCGAGGCCGTGGCGCCAGCCATCCCGGATCCGATGTCGTTGTAGAGTTTGACGGTGTTCCCCGTTATGGAGCGCTTTTCGGCCAGGTATTGGGCGACAGCATTGCGGTTCCTACCATCGGAGAGATCACGATATTCAAAAACCCGATGTTGTCTGAATTCGGCAGCGGTTACGCGGCGGTCAATATCCTGCCCAAATATATGAAGCAGGAAGGTTCCGAATTGGTCCACACATTCAGCGGAGGTAGTTTCTTCACCTTTAATGAAAGTATTTCCGGAGGCTATAAGAAAGGGCTGTATGACGCGTACGTATCTCAAAGCTGGATTTCGACAGACGGCGACGCGGATCACTCCCGGGCTCAGCAGCAAAACTATTATGCCAATGCCGGCTATCAAATCAACAGCAGGTGGAATGTCCGTTTCCTGGCCAACTATGTTGACAGCCAGACCGTGGCCCCCATGCCGGACAGGGCTCCCAGCGCAACCAACGCTGTAAGCTGGCCCACAGCGGAACGGTTCGACACCGAAACTTTTTTGTCCACACTGACCCTCAGCAATCAATATGACCGCGTCAGTGGTTATCTGAAGGCCTATTATAATGATACCACTTTCGACCTGTTGCAGGAATTGAATAACGGCAAGCGTTATGCGGAAGGCACTGACGGGCTCTGGTCCAGGCAGGAAATTGGTCTCTATGGCATCAGGGCCAAGGAAAAACTTCATCTCTGGCCTGGTGGAGGAATCGTGGTCGGCGCCGATTTTGATAAAACAGAGCTGAAAAACACACAACGAACCTACAGTGGTGCAGCGGTTCCGAACATCAATGGTGGCCTGGCTAAAAGAGTGTGGGATTTCCCCGATACAACACTCATTTCACCTTATCTGGCCTTCTATCAGATCTTCGGTAAAACAGATGGTTTCCACATCACGCCATCGGCTGGTGTCCGATATTACGATCACAGCGAATTCGAAAGTAAGACCGCAGCGGAAGGCGGTCTGGTTGCCGGATATAATCGTACGGACATCAATTTCAACTATGCGCGCGGTGTCAATTACCCCTCTCCGGTGGTTCTCATGAATGCAGTGCTCACGGCAGACCCTAAAACCATTACCGCAGATATAAAACCGGAAGTGGTGGATCATTATGAATTGGGTTTAAGCCATACCTGGCCTGCAGCCGCCGCTCTTAAGGCAACGGCTTTCCTTGACAAAGGCAAAGACCGCGTCCAGGCCTATATGTTCGGTCCCGTACCAACGCAATATAATGATTCTATTGGGAAGTACGAAATTAAAGGACTGGAGCTTGCCGCTTCTGTTACACCTTTGAAAAATCTTGAATGCTTTGCCGCCGCTACCTGGCTGGAGGCCGAAGCCACCGGAAGTAACGGTGTAAAGCGCGACCATATGCCTTATACTCCAAGCTTCCAGCTTCAGGCCGGCGCCAAGTGGAGCTTCCTCGATCATTTCCGGTTCGTGGTGGACTTGCAGCACATGGAAAACGTGTACGCAGGTACGGTTTCCCGCGCGGGGGCGGGCAGTTTCAATTATGCTGAATTCAAAGATAAAGACAAGCTGGGAGACATTACCTTATGTAATGCGCGCCTGAGCTATAGCTTTGACCACAAGAAACTGCACCTGAGTGATTCGGAAATTTTTCTGGCACTCAATAATATTTTCAACGAGGACTATGAATATGCCAAGGGCTACCCCATGCCCGGGACAACCGTTTTTGCCGGATACAGTCTGAAATTCAGATAAAGGTGTCTTGAAAGCAGGGGTGGAGCCGACGGCTGCCTCCCCTGCTGAAAATAGGGTTTTTTGATGAAAAGAAAAAAGAAATTATTTCAGGTAATGGTGACATTGTTCATCATGTGCTTGAGTGTATCTGTCGGGTTAGCGGATATTGCCGCCGTAAGCGCCAAGAAAGAGAGGGCAAAAACCTCACGCATGATCGTGACCTCGGATACTATCCTGTCGGGAATGGTCCTGACCCTGTTGCCGCCGGGCGATTTCACTGTGGAGTCCATACTTCCTCCCGGACAATGTCCCGGCCACTACGATATCAAACTGAGCGATATAGAAAAGATCAAAAAAGCCGATTTGATCATTTCATTTTTGGGGATGTCCTTTTTGGGCAAGTCCGTCCCGAAAGAAAGCAATCAGCTTATGCTGGACAGCCAAGAACGCAACTGGATGGCTCCCGGCTCTTACATTTATGGCCTGAATCTGCTTGCCGATAAGCTTTCGGAACGTTTTCCTGAGCAGAAGGCCGAAATCATGAAGCGGAAAGAAGATGCTGTCCGCGGCGTACGAATCAAGTCAGATTTACTAATCAGGGAAATTAAGATGGCGGGAATATACGGCAAGCCGGTCATCTGCTCTGACATGCAGCAGGAGCCGCTTGAAGAGATGGGCTTCCGTGTCGTGGGGACCTATCAAAGACCGGAAGCGGTATCCGCCAAAAATGTGATCCGTTTATCAAAAATAGGAAAAAAGCAGAATGTCATCGCAGTTGTAGATAACCTTCAGAGCGGGCCCGAAACCGGCAAGGGGATTGCCGAAACACTGGGTGTGCCGCATATTGTTCTGACCAATTTCCCGTCGGAGAACGGCTATCTGATGACGCTTGAGGAAAATGTTCATGCCATTTTGAAGGCCGGGATGAGGAAATGAAACAGGAGGTCATAGGACTCAATCATATCACCGTCCGCAAGGCAGGCAGCGTTTTACTCGATGGCATCAGTACCGTCATTTACCGGAATGATTTTGCAGGCATCATCGGACCCAATGGTGCCGGAAAAACAACGCTGCTCAATGTCATCGCCGGGTTTGAAAAGTTTGAAGGAAAGCTGAGCTTGTTCGGAAAACAAGAGACATGGAAGCGTTCCCGTCAAACCAGGCTTCGCATCGGTTATGTTCCGCAATTATTCTCCGTCGATCCGACCTTCCCCATTTTAACGCTGGAAGCCGTGATGACGGGTGTTATCGGGCGAGTCGGTCTCTTCCGGTCTCCGGGCGAACAGGAAAAACGCAACGCGATGCGGCTGATGGAAATGATGCGCATCGCGCATCTGGCCGACAGGCCTCTGGGGCAGCTCTCCGGCGGCGAACGGCAGAAAGTTTCCCTGGCACGGGCCATTCTTCAGAAGCCCGATGTCCTCCTTTTGGATGAACCAACCGCCAATCTGGACATTGCCATACAAAAGGATTTTTTACTTCTGATCGATGAAATTCACAAACAGGAAGATTTGACCCTGCTCTACATCACACACGATTTCAACTTGCTTCCTTCAACTATGCGTCGAGCGGTAATGTTGAACCATGGCAAGATAGTATTTGACGGGGACATCCATGCCGCCTTAACCGGCGATACATTAAGCCGTCTATTCCAATACCCGTTGCAGACTTTTGAGCGCGACGGCAGGAGATTCATTTCCTATGGTTGAATCTTTCATCGAAGCGCTTGCCTATCCGCCTATCCAACGGGCCGTGATTGCCTGTTTCCTCTGTGGAATCAGCTGTGCGCTGTTGTCCGTATTTGTGGTGCTGATGAAAATGCCGCTCATCGGCGTTTCCATGTCCCATGCCGCGTTCGCCGGCGCTGTTTTGGGATTGCTGATCAACGTGGATCCCTTTTTAAGCGCGTTTATTTTGTGTCTCATTGCGGCGGGCATACTCGGCCCGCTTTCCGACAAAACGGATATCGCGCCGGAAAACGTCCTGGGCATTATGTTTTCTTTTCTGATGGGCGTCGCATTTCTGGGTATGGGAATCCTGACACGGACGAAAGCAGGCGCACTCAACCTGATGTGGGGAAGCCTGCTTTCGCTTTCGAGCTCATACCTTCTGGTCCTGCTGGTGGTTACGCTGGTCGTTGTTTCGTTTATTTTATTATTTTTTAAAGAAATTCGTTCGGTCATGTTCAACAGACGCCTGGCCGCCTCCAGTGGCGTACCGGAACGATTTATTTATTATGCGTTGCTGTTCATCACCGGTGCTGTCGTTTCCGCGAATCTGTCCACGGTTGGTGGAATGTTGATCTTTTCTCTGCTCGTTCAGCCCGGCGCAACAGCGCTTCAGCTGACCTACAATTTAAAGCACTTTTTCTGGGTATCCGCAGCCAGTGGCGTTGGCGCATGTCTGCTTGGACTGGTCGTTTCTTATCTTTTTGATCTTCCATCCGGCGCGTCGGTGGTTCTGGTGGCAACGATCATCTTTGCCGTTGCATACATCTTTTCACCCAAGCGCCGTAGTAAAAAAATGAAAGGAAAGGTTTTAATTTCATGAAAGCATTACCTGATGAAGTTTATCGTCAACGAAAACAGTTTTTCGACGATCGTGCCGGGAAATGGATTGACATGTGGTATAAAAACCCCAAAACCGGAAAATATGACAAACACCAAAAAGATTTTGAACGTCTTTTTTTGCTTTTGCCGCTTCAGCGAGGGGATCACGTGTTGGACGCCGGTTGCGGCGTCGGTGTTCTGGTTCCGTTCATCCTCGACGTTATCACAGACCAGGGGATGCTCTACGAACTTGATTTCTCGGAGAAAATGATCGAGGAAAATAAACGCCTGCACACGGGCGATTCTATCCGACATATCGTTTCGGACGTGGAGGAAGCGCCGCTTGACGACAATTCCTGCGATATGGTCATCTGCTTTTCCGCTTTCCCGCATTTCCATGATAAGGCCAGAGCGGTGCGGGAGCTTGCCCGCATCCTGAAACCGCAAGGAACTTTTGTTGTTTCACATTTTGCTTCAGCGGACGGGATCAAAAAACATCATGCATCGTGCCGTGCCGTCATGCATGATGTCCTGCCTGAACGAGCAGAAATGTATCAACTGTTTAAAAATGAGCATTTGAACATTGAAACCTTTATTGACGAACCCGGCTTCTATTATGTTATGGCCAAAAAATAGCAGACGCAAAACGCGGCATACGGGCGGCACGGATATCTTTAGCCGGCGTATTCCGAAGGCCGGACAGCTGCGAAAGATCCCGGATAAAGCACCAATGCCAAACGATGCAGGATGTCAATAATGGCTTCCCTGTGCGAAATGGACTCGGCGCTAATGTGATCAAAGCGTCCGTCGCCGCTTCAGGATGCGACGAGTTCATCGACAATAATCGGCACTTCCCTGCGAAAGCTTTTTGTCTGCATGATTTCTTCTTTGCATCGGTCGCCGTTATTCAAACGCGCCTTCACCCTCCGCCCCTATTGATTGGTGCAGGCCTGGTGCGCCTGATCCCAAAAGGGAGACATACCCCGCAACCGCTCAATGATGGGCGGCATTTTTTCGATAATAAAGTCCACTTCCTCCTCCGTGTTGTACACACTCAAGCTGAAGCGGATGGAGCCATGCGCCATGGTAAACGGTACGCCCATCGCGCGCAAAACATGCGATGGTTGCAGAGATCCGGATGTGCAGGCCGAGCCGGAGGAAGCGCAAATACCCAGCTCATTCATGAGAAGCAAGATTGCTTCCCCCTCCACATACTCAAAGCTGATATTCGTCGTGTTGGGCAGACGGTTTTCGATATCCCCGTTGACCCGGCTTTGCGGAATATTTTTCAGCAGGGCCCTTTCCAGTTTGTCCCTCAACTGTCTGACCCGAATGCTTTCTTCACTGATATTTTTTGCTGCCAATTCGCAGGCTTTGCCCAGTCCGATGATGCCGGGTGTGTTTTCCGTCCCCCCGCGGCGTCCTTTTTCCTGATGGCCGCCGATCATAAAGGGCGAAAACTGGGTGCCTCGCCGGATATAAAGAACGCCGACGCCCTTGGGAGCGTGCAGTTTATGGCCGGATATGGACAGCATATCAATGGCATTATGTTTCATATTAATGGGAATTTTCCCCACCGCTTGAACCGCGTCGGTATGAAAAAGAATATCCCGGTCGTGTGCCATTTTGGCCGCTTCTTCCACCGGAAAGATAACACCGGTTTCATTATTGGCCCACATCAGGCTGACAATCGCGGTATCCGGAGTCAGGCTTTTTTCCAGATTTTCCAGGTCAAGAATCCCGTCTTTGCTCACGGGCAACTCTGTAATTTTGTACCCCTGCGTACTGAGATGCGAGCAGAGCGCGCGAATTGCCGGATGCTCGACTCGGCTGATCACGATGTGCTTTTTATCCGGCCTGGTGATGAGCGCGGAGTGTATAGCGGCATTATCGCTTTCTGTACCGCAACTGGTAAAAATGATTTCATCGGGAAGCGCCCCTAAAAGAGCTGCCACCTGTTCGCGCGCGTCACGAACGCGCAGACCCACCTGACCGCCGAAGGTGTGCATGCTGGAGGGGTTCCCGTAGAGTTCATTCAGATACGGAAGCATGGCCTCCATGACCTCGTCGGCGACTTTTGTTGTCGCGTTATTATCCAGATAGATGGTTTTCATTTGGAAGCCTCCTCAACATGGATATCCGGTGATACAAGTTCCCTGAGTCTGTGTTCGACAAAATCCTTCAGAGTGACATCGGAGGCCTTGCAGGTGGCACAGGCGCCACGCAGGGCCACCATCACGCGGTTACCGATGATATCGACGATTTCAATATCACCTCCGTCATGCTTTAATGACGGCCGGATTTCCCGCTCGATGGTTTCTTCGATCATTCTTATCTTCTGAAGATTCGTCATTTTCGGCTTGACCTCGGGCCCAGCCTCCTTCCTCACCTGCTCCAGGATCTGGGCAATGGCATCCTGGCAATTCCCGCAGCCGCCTCCGGCTTTGGTGAAATGGGTCACATCCTCCACCGTTGTAAGGTTGTTTTCGCGGATGGCGCGCTCGATTTCCCTGTCGGTGACCCCGAAGCACTCACAGATGATTTTTGCACCCGGCTCCAGAGCAGGGGCGCCGCGGTAATTTTCAATCGCCTTTTCCAGCGCCTGTTTCCCCATAACCGAACAGTGCATTTTTTCATCCGGCAGCCCGCCGAGGTACCGGGCGATATCCTGATTCGTGACTTTCAGCGCTTCATCCACCGTCATGCCTTTGATGATTTCCGTCAAGGCGGAAGATGAGGCAATGGCGCTGGCACAGCCAAATGTCTTGAACTTGGCATCCTTGATCCGCTTATTTTCATCCAGTTTAAAGGTCAGTTTCAAGGCGTCCCCGCAGGCGAGAGACCCAACTTCCGCCACGCCGTCGGGGTTTTCGATTTCTCCCACGTTGCGCGGGTTCAGAAAGTGTTCTTTAACTTTATCGGTATATTCCCACATAAACACTCCTTATCATTGATTTGTCAAAATAAAAATCGCATGGAATGCGAACAGATTTGGCAAAAATGCACTGGTGTTTTTTCTCCAAGATCATGAGCGCCCACAATCCGAATATTTTCTTTTCGCAAAAATTTTTAAAATCCTGAATACTCAAAAAACATAAATTGAATGCATCATACCATAAATTAGGCAGGGATTGAATGAGTTTCATGTAATACCTCATCGATGATGCCACCACCGAGTACCCGCTCGTGATCGTAAAAGACAATAGATTGGCCCGGCGTGATGGCCTCCTGCTCTTCGGCAAATGTTACCTTCAGTTTGCCGTGCCACAAGCTGATTTCGCACAGCGCCTCTTTCTTCCGGTATCGGATTTTCGCCTGAACCTGCGCCGGCCAGGATTCTGTCAGCATATTGATATCGGATGCGAGAAGCCTTCCGGCCATTAAGTCTTTTTTCTCCCCGACGATGATGCGGTTTTTTACCGGATCGATGGATAAAACATACAGTGGTGTGGGATGGCTGATGCCCAGCCCCCCGCGCTGGCCGATCGTATAAAAAAGAATCCCGCGGTGCCTTCCGATCACGTTCCCCTGAAGATCGGTAATCGGCCCCGGACTGATATCCCGCACACGCTCCAGAAGAAATTCCTGGGTGTTCTTCTGCGTGACAAAACAAATGTCCTGGCTCTCTTCTCGTGCCGCAACAGGCAGGGAATGCTTTTTTGCCAGTTCCCGCACCTCATCCTTCGTAAAGCGCGCCAGGGGGAATAAGATATGTTTCAGCCTTTTATAAGGGATGGCGTAGAGAAAATAGCTCTGGTCTTTCTTCTTATCTTTCGGTCTGGTCAGGCAATAGCCCTCTTCGTTTTTCTGAATGGCCGCGTAATGACCGGTTGCCAGAAAATCAAATCCTGACGCCAGCACCCTGTCCAGCAGCGCCCCGAATTTCAACTGGCGGTTACATTCGACACAGGGATTGGGCGTCCGCCCTTTTTGATATTCGCTGATGAAGTTACTGATCACCTTGTCTTCTAAATAGGAAGCGTAGTCAAAAACGTCATGATGAAGTTTCAGCCGCTCGCAGACCCTTCTGGCGTCATCCACCGCTGCAGAGGTGCAGGATCTTTTCTGATCTCCCTCGGTCAAAGACCCAAAGTGCATTGTCACGCCGGAGACGTCGTATCCCTCATCCCTGAGAAGCATGGCCGCAATGGATGAGTCTACGCCGCCGCTCATCGCTACCGCAACTTTTTTTCGCATTGATCTTCCGCGCTCCTTTTTGCGTAATCTTTTCAATGGATGGGCTGATTGCCTGTTCCGTTTTTTCTCTCTTGCTCACCGCAAGCTGCTCCAGCGTGATGGAGCGTAGTGTTTCCGCTATTTTCCCTTCCAGCATTTCCCAGATACCGCAACAGACACAAACGCTGACTTTAGGGCATGCTTTGGAGTTTTTCAGGCAGTCAACCGGAGAATCTCCTTCCAGAACATCAACGATTACCTCTCATGAAATCCGTGAAGGTTCTCTGGACAGTGCATAAACGCCGGTTGCCCCCGGACAGAAGTCACCGGGCCAGCTCCCCTAAAAGGGATGACCATGAGGCTCAGGTATCTTTTATCGGGGCGATTGGTCATCCTGCACCTGACAACCCATGTCACGCGTCACTAATCAGACGCTCAATTTCTTCACCGTAAACCTTCATTTTTCTTTTGGATAAGTATTTTTCAGGATGCGTTGCATCCTGTGCCAGCCCGAGCAGATTGTTATCGGGGAGAAACATAAATATTGCTTTGTTTTCATCTTTGGCCCGCTGAAAGCGCCAGCAATACAGTGTTTTGAGCAAATTTTTCTGTTTCTGGTTCAGATCATCGCAGCCTTTGATTTTTTTATATCCCTGCCGGTCGAAGGTTTTTTCCCGCCAGTCCGCTTCGGCAATTTTGGCAAAAGCCTTTGTGGTTTCTTCCTGCAAGCCCTTTGATCTCAACTCCATGGACTCTTTTTCATATAGAACGGGAAGATAGATGACATCCTGCGCCGCATACCGAAGCTGATCTTCAGTCAACGGCCGGTGGTCCCATCGTGATCGTTGTATTTTTTTATTTTTTTGCAACTCAACACCGACAAATTCTTTAATCATTTTTTCCAGCGATAATTCCTGAAACCCCAAAATCATCGCTGCCCGGTGCGTATCAAAAATATTGCGGAAGTGAAACCCGTAATCTCTTTTCAAAAGCCGGATATCGTTTTCGGCGGCATGAAAAATTTTAAGTATCTGATCGTTATTAAAATACTCTCCCAGGAATGATAAATTCAGGTGACCCAGAGGATCAAAGATATACACTGTGTCATGAATGTAAATTTGAATGAGGCAGAGCTTTTCTCTGAAGTAACGGAAGGAATCGTATTCGGTGTCAATGCTGATAACGCTCGCGCTTTTTAACGCTTGAATGGCGCACTGCATTTTGGGGAGCATATCCACCAGAAGCCATCGGGTATCCATGGCGGGTAACTTAGCCGAAATGAAAATTTAATGCCACAAAAATAACAAAAAAAATGGAAAGAATAATCACCGCGAACAAATCAGCAGCTCTGAAATTCAACTGCACCAGCGACGAACGCCCTTTGCGCTGATAGTTTCTCGCTTCCATCGCCAGCGCCAGCTCATCTGCGCGCCGGAAAACACCCGTCAATACTCTGGTCGCCAGCAGGATAAAGGACTTCAACCGCATCCACCCTCCTGCTTGTCGGATTTGATATCCACGGGCTTTTTGGGCAACCTCGATTCTTTCTTTTTCTCCCAGTAAGACGGGCATGAGCCTTAACGCCAGCATGATCATGACGGCAAGGTCATCAACCGGAACGTTTAATTTTTTCAGGGGTTGGAGAAAATATTTTACGGCGGCAACGATTTGAGCGGGCGCGGTGGTCATCGTCAGTAAGACGGCGGACGTGATCAGACACAAAAAACGCCATATCACAAAAAATCCTTCCTGCGCCCCCGTGACGGAAAACGAAAATCTTAAAAAGGGGTTAGAAACCGTCTCGTAGCGGTTGTTGCCGCCAAAGAAAACATGAACAAATAATATTAAGGCTATAAAAAAAAGAAACGGTTTGATGGCCTCTCCGATGATCCGCAAACGGATACCGCCTGCCAGCGCCAGAGGCAGTAAGATCCCACCGCCGACCAGTGCCAGTGGCGCCTTCACCCACAGAATAAAAATACTGAAGACAACAACAGCCGAGAGTTTCACACGCGGATCCAACTTATGGAACAATGACGATCCCTGAACAAAAGATCCCGCTCGGTACATGGCTAATCCTTCCTTTTACCGACCAGGGTCATCACCTGATCAAGCGCATCTTTCATATGAACCTTATCCGCTTCCACGGGAAGTCTTTCCGCCTTCAGCGCCAGCAAGAATTCCGTAACCGGCGGAAGCTGCAGGCCGATTTGCCTGAGCATTCCGGCGTTTCCGATAATCTCGCCCGGCGTGCCATCCAGATCAATCCGTCCTTGGTTCATCACAACGATTCTCTGCGTCCGTGACGCCTCTGCCATATTGTGGGTGACATGAATGATTCCCACGCCCTCAGAATGCAACTTGTCGAGAATCTCCAGGACGCGTCTGGCCGCCGAGGGATCCAGAAATGCGGTCGGCTCGTCGAGTGCGATAAAACGCGGCCGCATGGCCAGCACGCCGGCAATGGCCACCAGCCTTTTTTCACCTCCGGACAGATGTTCAACATTACGCCCGGCCAGTTCCGGGATGCCTACCCGGCACAGGGCTTCCGCAACCCTTTTTTTGATTTCCGCGTTCGGCAGACGCAGATTTTCCGGACCGAAAGCGACATCTTCCTCCACTGTCATGCCGATGATCTGATGGTCGGGATTTTGAAAAACCATCCCCACCTGTGACCGGATCTCGGCACGATGCTTTGGATTTTTTGTGCTGAGCCTGCCGATATTGACGCTACCGGCATCGGGCAGAAGGAGAGCGTTCAGGTGCCGGATGAGTGTTGTTTTGCCGCAGCCGTTCGGCCCGATAACGGCCAGATGTTCTCCCTGTCTGATCTGCAGAGAAACACCGCAAAGAGCCTGAATCTCCGCCGTCCCGTATTTGTAATAAACATCTTTTAAGATAATCAATGGATTGTCCTAAAGGCTGATGCGCCCTTCCAGCCGCGAATAGACAAGGGCGGCAAGCAAAATTTTGATGATGTCGCCCGGTATAAAAGGCAACACGCCGATCGTCAGGGCCTTATGAAAACTCATCTTCGCCACATAAGAAAGCTGAAGACATCCCAAAGTGTAAATCACCGTTAGACCAATGACCATGGCAAAAATATTCCAGAGAGAACCGGGGTTCTTTTTGCCTTTACTGATCGTTCCAATGATAAAGGCCGAGATGATAAAACCCAGCAGATAACCGCCGGTAGGGCCGAAAATGACTCCCAGCCCGGCTTTGCCTCCGGAAAAAACCGGCAAGCCGATCATGCCCAGCATGACATAAATGAGCTGACTGAGCGCGGCGAGCGGCCCGCCAAGAAGAAGGGCCGCAACATTCAGAAAAAAGGTCTGCGCGGTGATCGGTACCGGCGGCAGGGGAATCATCACAAAAGCTCCCGTGGCCGTCAGCGCGCCAAAGAGCGCCGCGTACACCAGACCCCTTGGTGATGTTTTATCAGCAATCACCATTATTTCTCTTTTTAATGAAATATTTAAATAGCAAATCTTCTTCCTTCCAAATGTTTATCCATCTTTGACGTATAGGAATTATTTTCGGTTTCTACTTTATCACTAACGGAATCCCGGCAATCATAAAGATCACCCGTCGGGCGGCCTTTGCCAGGGCTTGATTGGCAAAGCCAAGCGCATCGCGGTAAACACGTCCCAAAGGATTTGGCGGAACAAGTCCCAGACCCACTTCATTAGAAATGATCAGCCATTGACCGCCAAGTCTTGTCTGTGCTGCAATCATTTCATCAATCTCTGTATGGATTGTATCCATGACAACTTCGGTAGAAGTATTTTCCGGCAAAGATAAAATAATGTTGCTGACTAAGAGAGTGATGCAATCTAAAATCACCACCGGAGCAACAGGCTCGGAGAGATTACGGCCAATATCGTGCGACAGCTCAAGTGTGTGCCACTCGGCAGGACGCGAGGCCCTGTGTTTGTTAATGCGCTCGGCCATTTCGTCGTCACCGGCAGCGGCAGTAGCAACAAAAAGAACTGACTTCCCCGATTCGCGCGCAATCTTCTCGGCAAAAGCACTTTTACCGCTGCGAACGCCGCCCAAAATAAGAGTCAGGCCATTGTTTGGAATTTCAGGATGCATATGTGTTTTTTCCTTATACTCATTTCAGTTGCAACCGGCGCAAGAAACGGAAGAAACGTCTAAATTCCTCATTGCTCTTATCGCCGCACATGAGGTGAGAAAATCATCCTCGGAAAAGACTTCCAAGGTACATACACCGCAATAGTTGGTTCGCACAAGTTCATCAAGCACGGTGCGCAATCTTTCCGGCGGCACGTGCGCCAGAGATTTGTGGTCCCGTCCGTCAATGCCGTGAATGTGAATAACCCGCGTGCGCGGCAGGGCATTGCGTAAATACGCGACGCTATCATGATTGTCAAACCATAAATGCCCCACGTCCACCGTGCGGTTGACGGCTATTTGTTCCAGTACCGGCTCGTAGAAATCCAGAGGGTATCCTTCCAAATTTTCTACGGCCAGCTTTTCCACGCCGCCTGTCCACGTTCCGACAACTTCCAGCGACCGGACGGCATGTTCCTGCCAGCGGAGCATGGCTTCGGGTGATGCGCCGTTACGAACAGATTGCCCATCCAGGTGTACAACGTAAGCCCAGGGATCAAGATCACGGGTACAATCAATCACACGACGAGCCTTTTCCAGTGAGACGTGGCGCGGGGAGCCGTCGTCCGCTAAGCGCAAATCCAGTGGTAGATGAATGGTGTAGGTCAGATCGTTGTCGGCAGCAATGCTGACGAGTTCGGCAATCTGTTCACGATTTGGCAGGTTATTCGACCCATCGTCCACGTCAAACAGCACCAGTTCCACATCTTGAACTTTTCCGGCCAGATACCGGACATTGGGCAAAATGTCCGCCGGAAGAATATAAGAAGTTGTGCCCAGACGGAAAGGATATTTATTCATTGAACTCCCAGAGTAAATGTCAATAAAATAGCGGTTTCCGTTATTTCAACCAACATGCCAAATACATCACCGCTTACACCGTTAATGCGATTTTTTGCTAATCCCAAAACAGCAATCGCGGCCAATACAGCAACTAATGCTGCATAAACACCTTGCATACCAAGGATAAAAATAAGCCCGAGAGGAAAAACTACCGTGACAAAAATGGAGCTGCGTTTGAGTCCGGATGCAAAATCGGCGGCCATACCGCCGGGATGCGCGAGCGGCAGTAATGCTGCAGGCAGTATGAACCAGCGGCTAATTGTCACCGCCAAGATAATACTCAACCCGGAGGAAGGCGCAATCAAACTTAACGCGACGGCTTTGGAAACCAATATGAGAAATAGCCCTATGCCGCCAAATGTTCCCAGATGTGAATCTTTCATGATTTCCAGTCGCCGTTCAGGTGTAACCGAAGCGAACAAGCTGTCGCAACAATCGGCCAATCCGTCAAGATGCAGTCCGCCGGTCAGGATAACCCAAACGGATAAAGTCAGCATGCCAACTATCAATGGCGGAAAATACAGAGCAAGCGCAAGCCAGGTAAGCCAGACCAACCCACCGACAACAATTCCCACTAGCGGAAACCAGATCCCGGCGCGACCGCTATCACCCGGTTGCCAATCTTCCGGCATACCGAACGGCAATGTAGTCAATAAACCAAAGGCAGTACGCAAGTTACGCATGATTTTCCTGCTTTCAACCCATCGATTTCAATCAACGTCTAATAATGCATTCCCAACTGCAATTTTTGAGTAATTGGTGCAAATTTAAGGATCATTACTTATCGCTTACACCGGCTTCAGCAAATGTCGCCATTTCCCGGAGAATGCGCGATGAGGCTTCGATCAGGTGAAAAGCAAGCACGGCACCCGTACCTTCTCCCAAGCTCAGATTGAGATTAATCAATGGAGTCAAGCCGAGGTGTTTGTGCATGGTCTGATGACCGATTTCTACCGATTGGTGCGCACAAAATAGATAATTGCGTACATCCGGCACAAGACCTACCGCGATCATGGCGGCGGCGGTCGAGATGAATCCATCCACGACAATAGGAATACGGTTTGCCGCAGCGGCAAGCATCACACCGGCAAGGCCGGCAATTTCCAAACCGCCGACTTTGCAAAGCACATCCAGTGAGTCTTGCGGATTTGGCTTGTTCAACGCGATGGCCTGTTCGATGATCTGAACCTTATGCATCAGACCCGCATTGTCGAGTCCCGTGCCCCGCCCGGTAACTTTGGAGACTGGCAGTCCGGTCATCACAGCGGCAATTGCAGACGACGGCGTTGTGTTGCCAATGCCCATATCACCTGTGGCTACCAAGTCGAGACCTTGTTCGGCTTCCCGCGTCAGTACCTCCATGCCTATGGCAAGCGCTTTTTCAGCTTCAGCACCGGTCATGGCCGGACCCTTGGCTATATTGCGCGTCCCTTTGGCAACCTTACGGTGCAGGAGCCCCGGCAGGGACGGATCAAAATCGGCGGCAACGCCTATATCCACAACGGTCACGCCCGCACCCGCCTGGCGCGCCAGAACATTGATGGCAGCACCGCCACGCAAAAAATTCAGCACCATTTGCTGTGTCACTTCGGCAGGAAAGGCACTGACTCCTTCCAGTGCAACGCCATGGTCGGCAGCCATGATGATCACCCTCTTACGGGAAACATCAGGAAGCGGATCAGCCTTCATTCCCGCAAGCCGGATGGAAATTTCTTCCAGCCGTCCGAGGCTCCCGGCCGGCTTGGTCAGACTGCGTTGCCGTTGTTGAGCCTGTTTTACGGTATCAACATCAATAGGAGGAATGATCGGATAATTCACAGCGTTTCCCTTTACCTTGATCTTGCGTTACATCAAATCGCGGCAAATGCCGCCGTATAAACCATTATCTTGTATTTTTTATATCCGGATGGAAAATCAACGCCATGCTTTCAATCGCGTCCAGGCTGCGGGGGGATGCCCTGTTGATCAAATTGGCATCAACCGGGTAGATCCTGTTGTTTTTTACCGCCGGCATATCGCTGAATTTATTCCAAAATCGTTTGACGGCGTCGAAATGATGGTCATTGACCATCGGCGCGAAAATAATGATTTCGGGGGACGCCGCAATGATGCTTTCCGCGCTGTAAACCGGATAGCGGGCAATATTTTCGCCGGCAACATTGACGCCTCCCGCCCGTTCAATCATTTCATGAATGAATGTTTCTTTTCCCACCGTAAACACGGGTTCCAGGCCGAGCTGAAAAAAAACGCGCGGCTTCGACCTGTTCTTGATTCTTTGATCAATAGCATTTAACCGCATTTGCAATGTATGGACCATTCGGGATGCTTCTTTTTCCCTGCCGGTTATTTCCCCGATGTGATACAGGCTATCCAGAAAGCCCATGATGCCGGAAGGGTTGATCACATAAACGGAAAAACCCAACCTTTCCAGTTGCCGGACGGTGTCTTTTCGATTGCCATCTGCCGTTGCAAGAATCAAATCGGGCTTCAGGCCAACGATCTTTTCCAGGGATGGATTGCTGAAGCCGCCGATGCGCGTTTTCTTCCGCGCGGCGGCCGGCCAATCACAGAAGGTGGTAACACCGGCGATTTGATCACCGAGACCGAGCGCGTATAATGTTTCCGTGATGCCCGGCGCCAGAGAAACAATCCTTTGCGGCAAAGCTTTTATCCTGACCAAGCGGCCGGTTTCGTCAGTGACCATACGGGCAGGGGAAATATCCGCGCACGTCAACGTAAGAAGCACGGCTAAAACACATATCAGAAAAAATTTCCTGCTGTTTAGTGGTCTGCTCATCCGCACCTTAAATGTTCAGTGATTCCTAAAACTCATAAGCCAGAGCCACAAAAACCGAACGGCCCGCGCCCGGGTAGCCGTTCATCGTGGTTTTAAATGTCGTCTGATCGGTAAAGCTGGATAAACGAGTATCATACGCTTTATCAAACAGGTTGTTGCCGGACAGTGACAGAATCCAGTGTTTGTAAAGACGCTGTTCCATTTTCAAATCCGCCGTCCAGTAGGAACCGATAGTATATGTTACTGTCTTGGTATCGGGATAGGTGGTTGACTCTGTATTGTAAACAAGCTGGTCGCCCACGTATCGCACCGTTGCCGTCGCGGTCAGTCCGAATTTACTCTTATACGTAAGTTCTCCCTTGAACTGATCCTCCGGTGTCATGGTCGCACGCCGTTTGACCAAGGTGTACTGAAAATCCGGCGGTACATCCGGCGGCCATCCATAATCCTGCCTCGTGTAGGCACGGTTTTCCTCTTCGGCATTCGTGTAAGTATAACTCAAAGCCAGAGAAAGATCATAAAATGATCCTATCTTGATTCCTGCCTCAATGCCATCTGCCTTGTAACCGGCAAGGTTTATGGGACTCCATACTCCTTGGGAATCCGGTTCCCATTGGATTTTATCGTCTACATTCCAGCGGAAATACGATATCGTCATGAATAACTTATCGTTCAGCAATGATTGCTCAAGGGTAACATCGGTATGCCAGCCGTTCTCGGGTTTTAGATCCGGATTGCCTTTTGTATATGGATCAGCCGGCCAGTAAAGATCGTTGAGAGTCGGAGCCAGAAAGTGTTTTCCATGACTCATCTTCAATGCTGTTGTTTCAAATGGATTTATGACTACGCCAAAGAGGGGCAGATTTTCCGAACCGAATGCGGAGTGGTTTTCATGCCTGAAACCGGCCAACACTTTCCCATACCTTAACGGCCTGTATTCGACTTCCGCAAAAACACCTTTTGTAAATACATGTGCTTTTGTCGTTGTTTCGGCGCCGGCGCTGGAGCCCGTCTTATCCAGAGCGTCATTCCAATTCTCCCAGTCAAAATCCTTGTATTCCCCTCCCAGCAACAGCTTTACGCCTTCGAAAGGATGCAGATCCACATGGCCATCCGCTGCCGACACTCTGTTGGTTACCCGATTCTCATTCCCCGTACCGTCAAATGCGTAGCGCGCATAGTTGTAATTTTCCATGTTCGTATAATAGCCTTTGAAGTTATAACTGAACCATTTCGCAGGTCCACCCTTGACATCAAGAGCAACACGGCCGTCTTTATCCGTACTATGATCCAAGAGAGTTGCCGAATCACTATTGTAAAACTTTTCCCCGCCTATATAATAATCTTGAATTCCTTCAGGCGGTTTAACACCAGGCACGCCATAATCCCTATCTATATAATCGCCGTAGAACGTAACATTCAAAATATCTCTCTTGTCCAGAACCAGTTTCAGGGATGCGTCATTCTGCCTCAGCCAGCTGTTATCCCGAAACCCGTCCGTTTCAGTTCTTCCGGCAGTCAGATAATATCCAAAATCTCCCGCGACAAACATCCCGTTTTCCGCCGCGATGCGGTAGGCGTTTTGTGAGCCGTAGCCGGCGCTGACTTTCAGATCCGTTTTATCCCGCTTTGGCGTCTTTGTGATGATATGAACCGTTCCAGCCATTGCCCCTGAACCGTATAAAAGCGAACCGGAACCTTTGACTATTTCGATTCGCTCGATGTTGTCGATGGAAAGCTTTCCTACATCCGCAATGCCTAATGACGGTGAACCGGCATTAACGCCATTGACAAATACCTGGGTTGCATTGCCGCGCATTCCACGGATATGAATTTCCTGTGAGGCGCCACCATAATTGCCGTAGGTCTGCCAGTCTATCCCCGGCTCGTTCGCCAGCAATTCCCCGATACTTTTAGCGCCGGACGCCTGAATATCATTTTTGTCTATAATGATAACAGCATTAGGAATATCTTTTCGCTTCTCAGGAATTTTCGTCGCAGTGACGACAATTTCCTCCATGGTGACAATTGCGTCGTCGGCTTTTTTCTCTTCAGCTTGTACGGTTGAAAAAACAAATGCGGAAAATAACAGAACTACAACTAAGACTTTCTTCATGAAGCTTCTCCTTTCCCCCTCGGGATTAAAGTAAGTGAAGACTCGCCATAAAGTTTCCTGGCTTGCGGCAACCTACTGACCACCCTTCCCGACGATTAAAACGCCAGTGGCTCATGTGGATTTCGTTCCGCTTACAGTTGCGGGGCAGCGCCGGACTTCAACCGGCTTCCTTTATTTGGCAGTCTCTGAACCATTCTTTTTTCAGGGCATCGTGTGGGACGCGTTACCCTTAAAATCGAATGACTGCTGGGTTGTCAATAAGGTGACACTGGGTGATCCGTCATAGGGATTGGCATCCACCCTGGCATGAACATCGTAAACACCTTTGATGTTCGCTGAAGTAATTACTTCAGCTGGGCTTCCTATAGCATAAATTTTTCCATTATCAAGTAAAATTATTCTGCTGGCGTTTCGAGCGGCTAAATTGAGGTCATGTGTGACAAAAACAACGGTCAGCTTTTGCAGTGCGTTCAGCTGTTGCAATAAAGACAAAAACCGAACCTGATGCTTTAAATCCAAAAAAGCCGTACTTTCATCCAATAGCAGAATTTCAGGTTCCTGGGCCAGGGCCCGGGCGATTAAAACGCGCTGACGTTCTCCGGCACTCAGTTCGTTGAATCGCCGGTCGGCAAATGCCAGCGTGTTTGTTTTTTCCATGGCTTCACGAACTAATTGATAATCCCGTTTGTCCTCAAAACGATATCGGCCCAGGTGAGGAAATCGCCCCATTAAAACGATTTCTTCCGCATAAAACGGAAAAATCCGGGATGTGTCCTGCGGCACCATGGCTACTTTTCGCGCGATTTCCTTTCGCTGCCACTTCCCGGTCTCCTGACCGTCAACAATCATCTGCCCGCTGTGAGGAAAGAGCGTGCCGCTGATGATTTTCAAGAGCGTGGTTTTGCCGGATCCGTTGGGTCCGATCACGGCTACCCTTTGCGCTTCATCAATGGTGAAGGAAACATCTTCTATGACAGATTTCGCAGTGTAACTGAAGTTGATGTTTCTGGCTTCAATGGCAGGCATGTCTAATATTGATTCCTCTTCAAAAGAAAAATAAAATAAGGTGCGCCACAAAGCGCCGTGATGACGCCCACCGGCAATTCAGCGGGCGCAATCACCACCCTGGCAAGGGTATCGGCAACCATTAGAAAGGACGCGCCAAACAAAGCAGACACAGGCAGAAGCAGACGGTGATCAGAGCCAAAAACAAGGCGCATGAAATGCGGCACCATAATACCCACAAAACCGATGATGCCTGCCAGAGAAACCGCCACGGAGATAATCAATGATGTGACGATCAGTAGACCCCGCTTTGTTTTTTCGACATGGACGCCCAGGTACCGGGCGGTATCTTCACCTTGTACAATCAAATTCAGCTTATTTGCCTGCGCGTAAAGCAGGATAAAACCCACCAGCAAACAAACAGCCGCAATGGCCACTTCTCTTGTCGACGCTCCCGACAAATCACCCATCAGCCAGAAAGTAATACTGCGTAACTCCATGCTGTTCACAATCGACAGAAAAAAAAGAATAGCCGCCGAGAAAAAAGCATTCACGACAACGCCGGACAGCAAAAGCGAATTATCCGGAAGCGGACTTCTGGCACTGCCGGCAACCGTAAAAACCAAAAAAACAGTGGCCAACGCTCCTAAGAAAGCCAGCACCGGAATTCCCAGATAAAAAGAACCGGCACCGATAACAATCCCTATGATGGCGCCCAGAGCGGAGCCGCCCGATATCCCCAGAATATAAGGATCAGCAAGAGGATTGCGCAGAATCGCCTGAAAAATAACCCCGCCCAGGGAAAGGGCCGCGCCCACAAGCCCGGCAAAAATAATTCGCGGAAGACGAACGGAAAATAAAATCAATTCTTCTTCTGAAGCAATGGAAAAGTTTCCGGTCAGGAGCTTGATCAGCGAATGAAGAATCCGTTCCGGCGAAATCGGAACACTGCCGACGGCAAAAGATACTACGCAAAGCACCAATAGAACAAAAGTCATCAGGGCACTGATTTTCAGCACCCGTATGGCAGTAACACGGCGGTAAATAGACGTTTCCCTCCAGAGCTGTTCACCCGCTTATATATGCTATTGGATTTGTTTTCCACTATAAAAAGTCGGGGGCTGTTTTCGCGGGCCGGGAATGAATGCATCCATTAACCGCTCTTTTTTACAAAACCGGTTATCTCCTTGAACAGAGCGGGATTGGCATACATCGGCCAGTCATTATGACCTGCGCCTTTGATGATCCACATCCGTTTCCTCCCCTCGGGCAGGGCGTTATATAAATTGACCGCATGCTTGATCGGCAGGATTTCATCGCGCTCAGCACCGACGATGGAGATTTTATTTTCAAACGTTTGAAGATTTCCGATGTTATCGTATTTGTCGGTTAAAACAAGTTGCACGGGAAGAAAAGGAAAGAGGGACTTGGCGACGGATGCCAGTGTGTCCCACGGCGTGATCAAAATGATACCGGCGATAGGAACCGTTGTCTTTTTAGCAACGGCCGCGGCAACGCCACAACCGAGCGACTCGCCCACCAGGTAAATCGGCCCCTTGTATTGCTCATGCGCCGATTGAACCGCTTCCAATCCGGCAGCGACAAAAGGCTTTTCTCCAACCTTTCCGGGGCGTCCGCCGTATTTCGGATACTCCGCCAGAAGGACACGGAAGCCCAGATCCCCAAAGCGCTGCACATAAAATCCCCTGTCCAGTGCCGTGCCGCCATTGCCGTGAAAAAGCACCATCGTGCCGCTGGGCGCCGGTCTGTCCATTGCCGACACAAGGCCTTGATAATCATCGGTTTTTGCCTGCCAGAGTTTCATGTTTTCATTTTTGAGCATCTGTTCTGTCGGCCATTGCGGCTCGGGAAAATAAAGAAATCGGTTTTGCATATTGCACCCTTTCAAAAAAAATGAGAAAAACAAACAAGATAGCAAAACGATGAGGAAAAGTTTGTGATCATCATTGAGCATACGGTCATTATATAGCAGAGCAAGGCATGGCTTTGAAGTTGACCCCGGGTTTACTTTAAAGAAACGGCGATCAATGCCTGCCTGCAGGACTTGAAAAACACGAGAAGATCTTTTACGGTTCAACCAGCCAGTCCAGAGCTTCCTGCTTGGAATCCTTTAACACCAGGTTTTTCCGGCCTGTAAAAAGAAGTACGCCGCTGTAAATCACCTTTTTTACGCCTTCAATGCCGATAACGGCGGTCATTTTCATGTAGGGTTCATTATTTCTTGTAAACTCCTTGAGCCGCTGAGTGATTTCCGGAGTCGCCGTTCCGCCTTTGACACTGCAAATGCTGAGTATTGATTTTGGCGGTTCTTTGGCTATTTCTTTTTCTAAACGTTGAACGACGTCAAGAAATTCTTCCAGCTTCTGTTGAGGAGTGGGCTTTTGCGATACAACGTCCATGTATAAGATTCTTTTGCCCTTATAGCTCATCCACTCAAAGCCTGCCATAAAACACCCCCTGCATGAACGAGTCACGCTCTCATCTTTTTTTATTTTTTTTTAATACTATCATAAGATGCAGCAAAGGACAATAACACAAAACCGTAAAACATCTTTTCTTGACAAAAAGACTAGGTTCTGTCGACATTCAGATTAAAATATGATAGCATTGCATCATCACGTTCAAGGAAGGAGATGCAATGCAGGACAGACATAGATTGAGGGATGATCAGTGGGAAAGAATAAAGGATGCGCTA
>Ga0255342_1001608_pt1 | contig 31266 bp, 36 predicted proteins | sample wastewater_treat_3_FD_192416 | JGI IMG/M metagenome (GOLD analysis project Ga0255342, IMG submission 192416) | Wastewater microbial communities from Lulu Island WWTP, Vancouver, Canada - plant14 | ecosystem: Engineered > WWTP > Wastewater > Unclassified | place: Canada: Vancouver, British...
TAAAAAAGGAATAGCCAGTAACCACTCGGATGTAATGCACTGGTTCCCGAAACATGGAAAGAATATGGATACTTTTAGAGAGGATGTAAAGTCCAGACTTACCTATACCGCTCCAATTGAGCCGACCACACCGATGAAATATTACCGCATACAACTTGGTGCATTTTCTGTCAAGACGAATGCTGATGCTATGCTTCGCAAAGTCAAGGAGGCTGGATTCACCGATGCTTTTATCAAATATAGCGAATAATATGTAGATTATGCCTATCGAGAGATTTGTCTTTCGGTAGGCATTATTTTTTTACTGTTTTTTCGTTCATTTGGCTGATTTCTGTCCTGGGATTATTAGAGGGGTTGTTTCGATATGTTCCCTCGGAAAGAGGTCGAGAAAATGAGAGTAACAAAATTAGAAGCAGTTGATTCTATAAAGTATGAAGCAAAAAAGCCTTCACAGGCAGCAATTAAGAATGAGCATGACTATTTGGTTGCAGAGAATCTCACAAAGAAGCTCTTAGAAAGAGGCCTAATAAATCAGAGTGAATTTGACAAGATTATGGTCAAAAACCGAGAAACGTTCTCTCCGTTTTTAGCGGATATTATGGCCTAAAAGACTTGACTAATAAGGCTTTTAGAGTGATGAATAGTACTACAAAAAAGGAGGTTGAGACAATGAAACGAATAACAAAGATTGAAGCTAATGATAAGCTGCAAAAGATTCCTAAGAAACTACGTGTTGCAGCCTATGCTCGTGTTTCAACAGATAGCCGTGAACAGCTTGTCAGCCTGGAAACTCAAAAAAATCACTATGAAACCTATATCAAAAGTAACCCTAACTGGAATTATGTTGGTCTTTATTATGATGAAGGGCTATCAGGTACCAATATGGCAAAGCGAGATGGTCTTATGAAGATGATTTCTGATTGTGAGAAAGGCCTGATTGACTTCATCATAATTAAATCCATTAGCCGCTTTGCAAGAAACACAATAGAGTGCCTTGAAGCAGTTAGAAAGCTTATAAAGCTTAAGGTGTTTATATATTTCGAGAAGGAAAATATCAACACCGGTAGTATGGATAGCGAGCTACTTCTTACAATTTTTAGTAGCCTTGCTGAAAATGAATCAGTTTCCATTAGTGAGAATGAGTCGTGGGCAATTCATAAAAGGTTCCAAAATGGTACTTTCAAAATTGGATATCCGCCATACGGATATAAGAATGCAAATGGCAAGATGGTAATTGATGAAACAGAAGCAGAGATTATTAGGTTTATTTTTTCAGAATGCCTTTCTGGAAAGGGCGGATATAAGATAGCAAAAGTACTTAATGAGAAAAAGGTGCCGACAAGGAAAGGCGGTAACTGGAGTTCAACGACAGTTAAAGAAATCTTGAAAAACGAAAAATATATCGGAGATGCTCTCTTGCAAAAAACATTCACGGATTCAAATTTCACCAGACATTATAATCATGGCGAAAAACCGCAGTATTATGTTAAATACCATCATGAACCTATAATTAACAGTGAGGATTTTGAAGCTGTGCAGAAAATTATTGTCCAGAGAGCTAAAGAAAAGAATATTATATCGGATGATGAGAAATACCTGAGTCGTTATCCGTTCTCAGGAAAAATAATATGTGCTGAATGCGGTTCTACATGGAAAAGAAGAACACACACTTCTTGTAAAACTAAATACTACACTTACGCCTGCAATACTCACCTAAAGGATAAGAATAAATGCGGCCAGCTTTATATCAGAGAGGTGGACTTTGAAGTAGCCTTTGTAAATATGATGAACAAGCTTATTTTTAGCAAAAAGGTTCTTTTACAGCCGTTCCTTAGTAGCCTTAAAAGCATTGACCAGGCTAATGCTCTTGCTCGAATCAATGAACTTGAGACAGCTCTGGAACAGAATTTTGACCGAAGACAGGTCATTACAAGCCTTCTTTCAAAGCAGTACATTGAGCCCGCACTTTATACAAAGCAGAATAGTGAGCTCTTAGCTGAAGCTGAGGAGTTGAGGAATGAAAAGGAAACTTTATACCGCTCAGTAAATGGTGAGTTTGAGAATGCAAAAGCAGTTAATAATCTTTTAAGGTATGTAAACAATAGTACAGGCCTTGCAGAATTTGATGCAGAGGCCTTTAAGGCTCATGTCGACCACATCAATGTTTATAGTAGAAGTGAGATAGGCTTCGCGCTTATGTGCGGGTTAACACTTAAAGAAAGGTTGTGAGAATATGAGCCATGTCCCATATGGATACAGAATTGAAAATGGTAAGGCAGTCATTGATGATGAAAAAGTTGAACAAATAAAGAAGCTCTACAAAGGATATCTTTCTGGCCTTGCCTACGTTCCAGCAGCAAAAGATGCAGGACTTACACTTAGCCACGCAGGTGCAAAGAGAATGATGCAAAACAAACATTACCTTGGAGATGATTATTACCCTGCTATTATAGATAAAGAGGCTTTTGATGCAGCAGAAGCCGAGCGTGTCAAACGACAGGTTAAGCTTGGAAGAGTATTTGATGATAAACCAGCCAAAGAAAACAAGGTTGCTACAGGATTTACGATACCGAAGGTACAACACAAATATGATGACCCTTATAGACAAGCTGAATACATTTATAACTTAATAGAAAGCGAGGTTAATTTATGATTTCTTTAGCCCAAAATGTTACGGTTATTCCTGCAAAGAAAATAATTGGTACACAGAAAACAACAGGAAAAGTTCAAAAAACAAGAGTTGCAGCCTACTGCCGAGTTTCTACAGATAGTGAAGAACAGGAAAGCAGCTACGAAACACAAATTGCGCATTATACTTCATTTATCAATAGCCATCCTGATTGGGTGTTTGCCGGAATATATGCAGATGATGGTATTACCGCTACGAATACAAAGAAGCGTGATGAGTTTCATCGCATGATTAACGATTGCAACGACAGCAAAATTGATATGGTTATTACGAAGTCCATCAGCCGATTTGCAAGAAATACGGTCGATTGCCTGAATTACACCAGAGCCCTTAAGAATAAGAATATCGGCGTTTACTTTGAAAAAGAAAATATCAACACGCTTGATGCTAAGGGTGAAGTGCTCATGACGATTATGGCATCTCTTGCGCAGCAAGAAAGTGAGTCATTATCAGCCAATGTTCGTCTTGGCTTGCAGTTTCGATACCAACAAGGAAAAGTTCAAGTCAATCACAACTGGTTCTTGGGGTATACCAAAGATGCAGACGGGCATCTCATTATTGACCAGGAGCAAGCAGATATAGTGAAGCGCATTTATAGGGAATACCTTGAAGGTAAAAGCTTCTTACAAATAAAAAGGTCACTTGAAGCTGATGCAATTTTAAATGGTGCCGGTCGTTCTAAATGGAATGAAAGCAATATAAAGCAAATACTTACAAACGAGAAGTACATCGGAGACGCTTTGCTTCAGAAGACTTACACTGTGGATATTCTTGAAAAGAAGAGAGAAGCCAATAAGGGGCAGGTACCAAAATATTATGTTGAGAATAACCATGAGGCTATTATTCCAAAGAACATCTTCCTAAAGGTACAGGAGGAAATAGCCAGGCGAGCTAACCTTACGAATGGAACTACAAATCGCAAACGAGTGTATAGCGGAAGATATGCTTTATCAGGGATTGTATTTTGCGCATATTGCGGAGACATTTACCGCAGGATTAAATGGAACAATCGTGGATATAAGTCCATTGTTTGGCGCTGCGTCAGCAGAGTTGAAAAAGACGGACCTGATTGCCAGGCAAGAACTGTTCGCGAAGAATTGCTCCAACAGATTGCAATCAAGGCTATTAATGAAGCTTTCAGGGAAAAGGAGACAATACTACCACTTCTGCGAGAGAATATCGAGAGTAGTTTGGAGGAGGTTACCTCAAATCAGATTGCAGCGATTGATGAACAGATGAAGTCAATGCAGCAGGAGATATTAGCAACAGTTAATTCAAAGAATGCTGGTGATGAACTTGGAATGGAGATTAGAAAGCTTCGTAATGAGAAGCATGTCCTTCAAAATGAGCAGGCATCACGACAGGATCTGAAAATACGAATCGATGAGATTATTAGTTTCCTTAACGACCTGCCATGTGAGTTAACTGAATACGAGGAACAATATGTGAGGGTATTATTAGAAAAGATTACAGTTTATAATGAACATTTTATAGTTGAATTCAAATCAGGTATTGAAATACAAATAGACGAATAATGAATAACATAATATCACCCGCATCTCATCACTTTGAGTTGCGGGCTATTTAACTTATTTTCCACCTTTTATTTTTATTGTAAAATGATACCAAATAGTTTACAATATTTATAATAAATTGCATATATCGGGGATATAGCCAGCGAAACAATTGTCAGTATTGTTGTTTTAGATGGAGCAAACGGATATGCGACAGTTTTAAATAAAAAAATAGGAGGATACCAAAATGTTTAAAATCAAACTAATGTACTCTGACGGGAATACGGAAGAATTGGATGGTGTGTTCGATACGGAAGATGAGGCAGAAGAATACGCTTTAGAGGCAATCAGTGAATACCACTTGGGCGGAGAGATATTAAATATGTCTAACCCAGGAGACTATCCACTTGATGAAGAAGATGATGTAGATTATGAGGTGATTGAAATTGATTAGTAATTAATTATAAAACTTGTCCTTAAATTGTTAGGCAATATGCAGTATTATCGCAAAGAATGTGGCTATGAACTACAAATGGGGGTATATTTATGAAAAAAGACGACGATTATATTGAAGAGACTTGGACTGGAACATGTGGATATTGTGATGGCGATGGCTTGGGTGAATGTCCGGAATGCGAAGGAGAAGGCGAAGTTGACGGCGAGGTATGTTATTATTGCAAGGGCGAAGGATACTTGGAGTGTCCTGAATGTGACGGAGAAGGTGAAGCTACTTACCATATGGGACAAGTTGTAAAGTAACATCAAAGTGTTCCTTTGCTTGAGTAGGAAAAATGCAACCCTGATCTTACCCATGTACCACTCATACTGCTCGTACCACCAACCGATGAAAAGTTGTATAAGTGGTACGAGTAGTATTATGTTTCAATCTCTTTTACAAATTATAGCGGTGTATCGAACATTAACGCCAGGTCAATTTCAATTTTTGGAAAGTGTATAATTAAATGAAACAAAACCAAATGAATAAATTTCATAAATAATAAGGTTAATAATTAGGGAAAGAATAAGCCTCATGTAATTGATTATGAATTTAATAATATAAATGGGATGTGGCAAAAGAATGGATATAAAGGAAAAGAACCAAATAGTATATAGGACTGCCTGCCAATATTTGCATGAGATAAAACCAGAGCAGATCACCAATGATGAGTTAAGAAGATACTTTCTGGGAGACCGCAAGGATTTTAGCACATTAGAAGATGTGTTTGAACAGATAATTCATTCAGCACAGAACTATCAGAGGATGCCTAATGTAATCAAATATCAGGAACGAAGAGAGAACATTAAAAGTATATTATATAATTTTGACTTAGAACGAATAAGCCAGTGTGATGTAGAGGAATTGTACCAGAAATTCCGATATGAGTTTAATGTGACCAGCGCAGATAATAATTTCAATAGTTGGCATAAATGGAGCAAGTCAATTGTGGGTGCCGCAAATTTTATGTCAAATTTTAAGGATATCGAAGATTTCAAAAGATTTGTTACTCAGTTTGATTACAACCTTCCAACTAGGATAGCATTACCGTTGCTTATCTCTACTAAGATTAGTGGTATTGGTTTTGCATTGGCTTGTGATTTCCTTAAAGAATTAGGATATACAAGCTATCCAAAGCCAGATGTTCACTTAATTCAAGTGTTTGTTGGAGCAGGGCTATCTTCCAATGACCCAATATCGGTGTTTGAGGCAATTGTGCGTATGGCTGAGGATTGCAAAGAAATTGATATAGAGGTTACGCCATATAAAATCGATAAGGTAGTCTGGTTGATATGCTCTGGTAGATTTTATCTTGATGATACAAATATTGGAAGACATAAAGAGGAGCTTATCAGTTTGATAGTTGATGCACTGAATAAATAAGTGTATTGTAGATATGTTCCCAAGAACCTAAAAACCGTTGATATGTTTCCACGCACATTGTAATCGGCTAAAAAAGGTTGACCTGTTCCCAAGAACGCAGACATCAATAATGGCAACTCGAGCCATGTGGAGACGGTGTGCTTGCTTGAGAGAAAATAGCGAGTTTATGCGGGTTTGAGGTGCTGTCGCTGAAAACTGTACCTGTGTTTATGCATAGTATGTGGGAACATTTCATACAAGGGGGTATTAATGTGAAAATAAAAAAATCTGATCTTATATTAACAACCTTTGATGGTACTATGAGAAAACTCAATATCAAACCAAAGTGTGTAGAGAGTACGATAGAGTTTCAAATAGAATATTATAACAGTGAAGATACTCGTACCGGAGCAACCCTTGTTTTTGAGCAAGTAATTGCAATAGATTTTCAAATTAATTATTTCAATAATTCTATTGGTTCTGAGCTTATGGGATTTTATGAAATATATGATAATGATAGAAAAATTCAAATGATAGAGAAGATTTTCAATAATCGTTTAGAAGGCTATTTATATCACGGAGATTATAATTATGATAAAAATGATGAAAATGATATATTAAATAGTAGGTCAGCTATAAATCGTATAGTATCAGAGATTGAAAAATATCATTTGTATCAGCAACAAACAGAAGGTGGGATTTTTTATATTTTAGCTAATGGTTATAAACTTACTTCTAATTGAGTGAAACTTCAAATTCAAATCATTGCTGCAATTGATAAACCAAACTTTGGATAGGTTACAATAAACTAGACAATAAAAATAAGCTCATGTAAAATAAATAATAGAAAGAAGAAAATGAACTAATGAAGCTAAGAAAAGAAAATCAACAGCTAAAATGGAAAATGATATTTTAAAGCAAGCTGCACTGATATTAGATTGATAAGTAAATGTGATTAAAAGTAATGCTCACAAATACAGTATATCAGCAATGTGCAAAGTCCTACAAGTTAATAGAAGTACTTACTATTATGAATCACAAGTTAAAGAATTAACAGATGAAATAACGCTAAAAGTACTAGAAATATTTAAAGCAAGTAGAAATAACTACGGTACTAGAAAAATTAAAGTTGAACTTAAAAAAGCAGACTATATAGTATCTAGAAGAAAAATAGGTAGAATAATGAAGCAAAATGGATTAGTATAAAACTATACAGTTGGCCAGTACAAGCCATATGTGGATAAATGTAATGAATCAAAGATTGCTAATGAACTAAATAGAGAATTCAATACAGATGAACCTTACGCAGCTGTAGTCAGCGATTTAACATACATTGGAGTTAATAAAAGATGGAATTATGTATGTTTTTTAGTCAACCTATTTAATAGAGAAATAATTGACTATAGTGCTGGTCATAATAAAGATGCAGCTTTAGTTTATAGAGCATTTGCAAGGGTTAAAGCTAGATTAGATGATATTACATTATTTCATACAGATCGAGGCAATGAATTTAAAAATAAGATAATAGATGAAGTCCTAGATACATTCAAAATTAAGCGTTTTTTAAGCATGAAGGGCTGTCCCTATGACAATGCTGTAGCTGAAGCTACGTTCAAGATATTTAAAACTCAATTTGCTAATAACTATCATTTTGAAAGCTTAGAGCAGTTAGAAATTATGTTAGCTGATTATGTAAATTAGTTTAATAATATTAGGATTCATTCAACACTAGGATATTTGAGTCCTAAAGAATATAAATTACATAACCTTAAAAAAACTAAATAAGTTTTGACTATCCACTTGTTAAAGTAACCTTTTGTTGATAGAGGTAGATACTTATTTATAATTAATAAACTAACTTTAGTAGAATGGAGTGTTAATTGAAACATTATCTCATAGAAAAATATAAAATCTCTCAGTGTGATATGATGGAATTGAGCAAAATAATAAGTTGTTTATGAAAAAAATGAATAAAAATTGAATATGATAAAATTGTCTGTGCATATAAGGGGGGGTACTTTTACGCAAAAGTCCTCCTTTTTGCGTATTAATATCATCTCCTCGCCCCAACCCATGTGGAGACTATAGCGTCGATACGAAAAGTGAATTCTTAAAAATCTTGCATTTTAAGCAGTTTTATAAACATTTTGTATTTATTAATGACGGTAAAGGTGGAAAGAAAAAAGTCCAAAAAAATTATATTGATGTTAATGTTTGTATCCCTATGTGGTAGGATGGTTGTCGTAGAGTAAAAATAGTGTATAATAGAAATACGACAATAACCTAAGGAGAATGATAATGTCTAAAACTAAAAAGAAAAGAAGTTATACTAAAGAATATAAGGATTCAGTTCTTGAAAGATTGGAAGAAGAAACCCCCAAAATTTCAATGACAGATCTTTCAGATGAAATAGGAGTTCCTAGAACCACAATATATCAATGGATCAAAAAAGCAGAAGCAGATAAAAATAAGCCAGAAGTAATTAAACCAATTCATAAATGGTCATCAGAAGATAAATTCTATGCAGTTCTTGAAACAGCTACACTTTCAGAAACTGAATTAGCTGAGTATTGCAGAAGAAAAGGTATTTATGTTGATGATATAGAAACGTGGAGAAATCAATGTATTAATGCTAACATAGAAGAAAAAGATGATCCTAAAGAATTAAAAGATTCACTGAAAGAAGAAAAAGAAAAGAATAAAGAACTTGAAAAAGAATTAAGAATAAAAGAAAAAGCGTTAGCAGAAACAGCTGCCCTATTGGTGCTAAGAAAAAAAGCAAACGCGATTTGGGGGGACCCCGTGGAAGAATGATCAGTGACTCAGATCGCGTGACAGCAGTAATGCTGATCAATGAAGCAAGAGAAAATGGAGCAAGATTAAAGCCAGCATGCGATGAGCTAAATATTAGTGAAAGAACATACCAAAGATGGGTTAAAGATGGAGAAGTTAAGAAAGATCAAAGACCCTTGGTAGAAAGACCTACTCCAAAAAATAAGTTGACAGAACTAGCCCACCAGTAAAAAGAGAACCACCAACTCATATAGCAACAGCTTCAAATGAAGTATGGACTTGGGATATAACTTGGTTAAATGCAGCTATTAAAGGGAAGTATTATAAACTTTATCTAATAGTAGATATGTTTAGTAGGTTTATAGTAGGACATGAAGTATGGGAAGAAGAAAAAGCAGAACATGCAAAATACTTAATTAGAAAAGCAACACTGTCACAAGGAATAGCAGGAAAACCACTAGTATTACATTCAGATAATGGAAGCCCAATGAAAGCAGCAACATTTCAAGCTACACTAGAAAAATTAGGAGTACAAAGCTCCTTTTCAAGACCAAGAGTAAGTAATGATAACCCTTATTCAGAGGCACTTTTTAAAACGATGAAGTATAGACCTAAATACCCATTCAAAGGATTCACTAGCCTAGAAGAAGCAAGAAGATGGGTAGATAAATTTGTAAAATGGTACAATAAAGAGCATTTGCATAGTGGAATAAATTTCTTAACACCTTATCAAAGGCACTATGGATTAGATAAAAAGGTAATGGAAAACAGAATAAAAGTATATAAAAAAGCAAAAGAAAAGCATCCAGAAAGATGGTCTAATAATATTAGAAACTGGGAATTACCAGAATATGTAGCACTCAACCCAATAGCTGAAGAAGAAGCAAAAGAATTATTAAATAAAAGTAACTAACAACATAATGCTAGATTTGGCGTAGCGAACCATTGATATGGAGAAGCCTATATGGTAGCCTCTGAAGAAGGCAGTACCCTTATATAGTCATGCCTTCAGGTACTAAAACCATATAGGCAGAGGCTCCATGTCAATGGCAAATCGGAAACAAGGCGATAGAGTTTTTTATAAGAAAATGCGACAACTTACTTGACAAACACCGGTTTTGCGGGTATAGTTTAATATTTCAGCAAAACACAAAAGAAGTCTTGGTTTTTAATCTTAAAGTTTTATTTAACTTTGATATTTTTTAAAATTTCTTGTAAGATTATTAAATCTTGCGCGTCTTATAGATAGGAGGTGAAAAAGTGACAGAGCTTGAGGAACTTTATAATAATTATTTTAAGGATGTTTATCTATTTATATATAGTTTATCTAAAGATAAACATATAGCAGAGGATTTAACATCTGAAACATTTTTAAAGGCAATAAAATCCATTGATAGTTTTAAAGGGAACTGTGATATCAAGGTGTGGTTATTTCAAATTGCAAAAAACTCATATTATTCATATGTAAGGAAAGATAAGAATTTGATAGACATAGACTCAGTATCTGAAAAACAAGATTATATTGATATAGAAAAACTAGTTTATTCGTATGAAGAGTCAATGAAAATTCATGAAATTCTCCATAATTTATCTGAACCATATAAGGAAGTTTTTTCTTTACGAGTTTTTGGAGAGTTGAGCTTTAAGCAGATTGGAAATTTGTTTGGTAAAACTGATAATTGGGCTTGTGTCACTTTTCATAGAGCTAAAAATAAGATCAAAGAAGAAATGAGGGATTATTGATGAAAGTTACATGTAATATAATTAAAGATGTTTTGCCTTTATATTTGGAAAATATGCTTAGTGATGACTCATGTGTTATGGTTGAAGAACATATTGAACAGTGTCGGGAATGCAAGATTTATCTAGATGAGATGAAGAATTTTAATAAAATACCAGTAGATACTAATACCTCTCCTTTACTAAAGATAAAATCAACATTACGCAAGAAAAAAATCCAGACATCGTTATTATCAATGATGTTTTCTATTATGGTTCTTGTTATAACAATTTCTTTTTTGACCGCACCAGAGTATATTCCATATAGTGAAGAAAGTGTAACGATAAATGAGATTGGTAATGGTTCGATACTCGCTATATTTGATGATACAGTATATGGATATAATATCAGTAGTTATCCTACAGAGAACAACACTGGCTATGTTTATCACATAACCACATGGAATAGCATATGGAATAGAAATATAAAAAAATCTAATGTGAATAATACTATTTTAAATCCAAATGGTGAAAATGTCGCTTCTGTGTATTATTATCAGACAGATGGAAGTGAGGATATATTAATTTATGGTAAAGATATAAATCCAGGTGGAGGAATAATTACATTACCGAGATTATTCTTATCTTATTACTCACTTATTGCCATAGTATTAGCTACAATTTGCGGATCAATTATGCTTTTATTCCGTCGTAATAGAGAAGTGATTAAATTTATAATGAAACTTTTCTTTTTACCGGTATCCTATCTATTAGGCCAGTTGATTATTAAAGGATTTACGACTTCATCATATACCGCCACGCGGGATTTTTATGCAATATTATTAATTATGATTCCATTGTATATTGCTTTTTTAGCGGCTGTAAACTTAATTAGAGAGTGCAAAAGTAAAAAGATATAAGGTCGTTTACATTGAGGTTAACCCCCTGGGAATAAGTTTCTTTATAAAGTTTATACTTTAACTTTCATTTGTTAAATTGTATAAGAGTAATGTGATACCGCACGTTGAGATGGTAGTATTGATTACGAGGGTTTAGAATGTGGTGCCTGGAAGGGCTTGATATAAGACTTTTGTGTAAATTTGAGTTTAAAATCTGAGTTCGAAAAATGTGGAATTTTCGCTTTGTGGGAACATATCGAAACACGGCTTAAACCCAGTGACGGAGCAATTTAGATGTTAGCGTTTTGTGAGTGATCGGCTTTGTTTTAGGAATCATTTCATTTATCAAAAACAAAAGACAGATCATTATCGGTATTACTATCTATACCAGTTGGACTGCTGGTTATTTTTTGGGTAGTGGCAGAAATAGTGTTTCATAATTAATAGCCACTATTCTTCATAGCTAAATAAGGAGGATTTTGATATGAATTGGAAAGCATACAATGAGTTAGCATGGACGGATAAATTTTTTGTCGATATGGAGTCTTATGAAGATGAAGTAATGATTTATATAAAGTCAATTAAAAACATTATTTCTGTGGCAACTCCTACTATGCTTCATTTAGGATGTGGAGCAGGAGGACATGACTATCATTTTAAGAAGCACTTTAAAGTAACTGGTGTTGATGTGAGTCCGGGTATGTTGGACATGGCGAAAAAGACAAATACTGATGTTGCTTATGTGTTGGGTGATATGAGATCTATCAACCTAAATGTAAAGTTCGATGCTGTTGTGATTCCTGATTCTATTGCATATATGAGCACTTTGGAAGATTTAAAGCAAACACTTAAAAATGCTACCAGTCACTTAAAAACAGGTGGTGTTTTACTTGTGGTTGCCCATACTAAAGAAGAGTTCAGTGAAAATAATTTTGTGTATACTGGTTCAAAGGATAATATCCATATTACACTATTTGAAAATAACCATATTATTTCTGATAGCACCTATGAGGCTACGATGATTTATTTGATACGCAAGGGGGCTGATATAAGTATTCATCACGAGACACATACGCTGGGATTATTCCCCTATGAACAATGGTTGAGCATTTTCAAAGAATGTCAATTAAAAGTGGAAGAGATTAATACCGATCATCTATATGATGATTACTTACTCGAAGAAGGCGAGTATAAGTTGAAAGTCTTTATTGGCACTTTAATGCGATAAAGAATCTAAGAAAAATAGAATAGATAGTTGCAGAATATGATTTTAAGAATTACCTGTAGTTATACACAAGTAAAAAATAAAATCATACTAAACACTGCATGATATCTATCTATAAAACCAAAATAATCAGTTTATGCACAGAAAAAAGGCATAAAAAACTAAAGGTTAAAATTAACCCGTTAAATTTTTCGACATCAAAGCCTGAATTAGGATTGGTCTTTGCGAAGTGCTTAGAATATGCTTTAGATTTTTTAAGTTGAGATTGATAAAATTTGGGATTATTTTCAGAAACGTAAGCTTCAACCCCAGTAGTATCAGTAATTAAGATAGAAGATAAAAAAGGATTAATTTCTTTAGATATATCCTCAGTGAAATGGACTAAATTATTAAATAAATCATTGAAATTATCTAGAAAATCTGTTTTAAACCTAGAAAATTGGGACTTGTGAGGAATTTTAAAAAACCACAAAACTTTCGAAGTTCAGAAGAAATATATAAAAATGTGATCAAAAGATTAGTAGAAGGAATAGATAAGATGTTTTTAATTATGAAAGCATTAAGTAGAGATTCAAGTGAGAAATCTCTTTTGGCACCAAAATTAGAATAATATTTTTAGTAGAAAGAAAAAGGAATAAAATCACTGATATCAATAAATTCACTTAATAAAGAAAGTAAATCATTTTGATTTTGATAATAAAACTTATCAAAGTCAGTAGAAACATCAGAAAAGCTTAATTGTTTAGCTGAAATTGGCATAGGATTCTCCCTTATATTTGTTTTGAGTTATACACATTTCAGTACTGTATATATACACAAAATGGGGGGATTCTTGCCATTTCAATATAAATAAATGTAGTAAATATGCGAGTTGTAGGGTTCTGCAACGAGCTAATTTCATTCCATATTATAGTTTCATTATCAGTAGCAATTTCTGAATTCTTTGATAAAGTTATTCCTACAGGAAACTTGGGATTGAATTTATTGAATGGACTTTTAGGAAATAAATATTTAATAATGACTACTATAACTATGATAGCAGCAACAGTCTTTAGTGATTTCTTTGAAAATATAAAAGGTGCTCAAGAAATAGGAACCTTTTTAATCTATATATTCTTTACTGTAATAGGTGCACCAGCATCAATACATTTGATTATTACAAAATCACCTTTGTTATTAGTATTTTGTGCAATAATTGTTTTCACAAATATGCTATTTACATTCTTAATGGGTAAAATATTTAAGTTTAACTTAGAAGAAATGATAATAGCTTCTAATGCAAATGTAGGAGGACCTACTACTTCAGCAGCTATGGCTATAGCAAAAGGTTGGGATAAACTAATAGTACCTGCATTGTTAGTTGGTACTTTAGGTTATGTCATTGGTAACTATTATGGTATACTTGTAGGAAATTTGTTAAAATGATAATAATTAATCAATAATCTAAGAAGGGAGAAATCCCTTCTTAATACTTTTAATAAGGATGTGATAATAATGATATTTGATGCACATGGAGATATATGGACAGATGTTGCAGTTAAAAGGCAAAAAGGTAATAAGGATGTATTTAAAAATTTTCATTTAGAAAAATATAATAAAGGTCAAGTAAATGCAGGAATATTTGAAATTACCAGTGATAGAATATTCATAGTTCCCTATGTGTTAGGATAGTTGTCGTATATAAAATTATCATATACTTCATTTTGGTGATTAATATGCAATTAATATGGATGAATTTAATTGTTATAATAATGATTTTAGAAAGGGATGAAAATTATGAAAAATTTTATAAAAAATAATAGTAAGATAACTTTAATAGTTATTTTGGCTATGTTAGTTCAAATAATAATGCCTATAACTGGAAATATTGCTTTGGCAGAAAATGTTAGTAATATTATTGATAGTATTAAGGTTGCCAGGGAAGATGGTGGAGTACCAGAAAATGGAGAACTTCGACCAGGAGATCGTATAAGAATTGATGTGGAGTGGTCAATTAAACAGGGCGCTGATGTGAAAGCTGGAGATACATTTAGTATAGAATTACCTGAAGAGTTAAGGGGATATACTGGAACAATATATCTAAAAACGAGAGTGGTGAAGTCTTTGGAACTTGTTTAGGCACAGGTAGTATAGTAACCTGTACATTCAGTGATCTTGTAGAGAAAAGAGACAATATCTCTGGTTTCTTTTATATTGAATCTCAAATTAATTCAATGGAGCAGACGGTGATCTAAAAAATCATAGTGGTATATTAAAGATTATTAAAATAGATGAAACTAATGAAAAAATATTTTTAGCCGGTGCCATATTCGAATTAATTAATAATGAAGGTAATGTTGGAAGGAGTTTTTGGTTTGTAAATTATTTTGAATTAACCAAGTAGATTTAGGTAATATATATACAGGTGTAACTTGTTTGTCAAATATGTTTAATACTACTATTATTATTCTGTAAGCGTCAAAGTTTTAGCACCTTTAATAATTCCAAGAATAGTATTAAAATATCCTAGTAAGGCAAGAATATGCTTTACTAGGATTAATTTATTTTTTATCTTTAATTTTCATATTTTCAGGAATCTTATCATTCCAAGGCATAAGATTCTCTAAGCTTTCGCTATCGTATATATCTATCTTTGATAGATTATCAAATAGATAGACTAAGTACCTTTCTACAACTAAATTATTAGCCTTGGCAGTTTCAACAATACTATAAATATTGCTACTTGCAGTTGCACCCTTAGCAGTGTTAGCAAATAAGAAATTTTTTCTTCCTATAACGAAAGGCTTAATTGCTCTTTCCGCAGCATTATTATCAACTTCTAGAGAACCATCTAATAATACATTTTTTAATCCTGGTAAATGCTTTTTAGCATACTCAAGTGCCTTACCTAACGGACTTCTTGGAAGAGCATCTTTTATTTCTCTTTCAACATAATCAATAAAGTTATATATAATTGGAGCTAGTTTCTCAGTTCTTATTTTAAATCTAATATCATAATAATTTTCATCACTTGAATAAGATTCTCTAAGTTCTTTTTCAAGCTTATAAATTTGCTCACAATAATTAAACCCTATTAATCCTCTAGAATTTTTTAGAGCTTCTTCATCTAAATCTACTATTATATTATGAAAGTATCTTCTTATATGAGCTAAGCAATATACCCTTGTAGCTCCGCTGACGGAATTGTATCCAGTATATCCATCCGTTTGGAGAAAACCTTTAAAATCTCCTAAGAAATTTTTAGGGCAAGAGCTTGATCTAGTACTCTGATAATCATACAAAATTACTGGCTTTAAATTGGTGTCACTCATATATAGCCACATATACTTTTTAGATTTAGAATCTTTGCCATTATCATTAATTACTTTAAGAGTAGTTTCATCAGCATGAATGTAATTACGGCTAAGCAATTCTTTTTTCATATGGTTATATATTGGCTCTAAAGCATCTGCTGCAGACATAGTCCAATTGCATAGAGTTTGCCTTGAAAGAGTAGCTCCCATCATATCAAAGTAAGTTTCTTGCCTATATAGTGGCATTGCATGTTGATATTTAAGTATTAGAGTATGTGCAATTAACTCATTTGAGGCCATGCTATTATAAAAAATTGTTTTAGGGGCTTCTGGTGAAACTATTTTACTTTCACCAGTGGCTCTTTCGCATGTTTTACAAGCGTAGCTATAAATAACATGCTCCTCAATTATTAATTTAGCAGGAATGTATTTAACAATCTCTTTTCTAGATTTAACTCCGATAGGAGTAAGCTCTTCACCACATTCTCTGCAGTTAAGATCCTCACCTTCTAATTTATGTTCAACAACAACTCTTTCTAAATTAGCTAAATTATCTTTCTTTCCAGTATAATTGCTTTTCTTAGCTCTTTTATATGTAATTTCCTCTAAAGTAGGTTCTTCTACCTTTGAATCACTATGTTTTTCAGCCTCGTTAAAAAAAGATAATTGATTAACATCTACTTGTTCACTGGATGCTCCAAATATCTTTCTATTTCTATTAGATATAACACCTTTTAAGAATTCTAATTCATTTTTAAGTTTTCTTATTTCTTCATCTTTTGAGCTTAATTCTTTATCTTTTTCATTAATTTCATTTTCCATTTTTTCAATTAATGCTTTTGTATTTTCATCAAGCTCATTAGTTAAAAATTCGTGACTCATAGTTACCCCTTTAGCTTTATTTGATATTTCTATTATACCACAAAACCCTTGAAATTACTATACTTCAAGGGTTCAAAGTTGATATTTTTTTAATAATAGTTACTTGCTTTTACAGGTTTAAATTTAGATTTTGTTCTTACTTCATAGCCTTTTAAAAGCCAACGTAATTCATCAATATTAATCTTTAATGCATCGGCAGCTGTCGCTGGCCATTTGAAGCGATTAGCTTCTAAACGGTGATAATATAGCCAAAAACCTTCGTCAAAGTGAAGAATTTTTAATTTATCCATTTTCTTGTTGCAAAAAACAAATAGTGCTTTATCAAAAGGATCTAACTTAAATTGGTTTTGCACTATCATAACTAAACCATCAATACTTTTTCTTAAATCCGTATAACCGCAGGCAAGATAGACTTTTTCTACCTTATCTATATTTAACATTTTAGAATTAACTCCTTAATTATTGCTGTTATTAAAGTAGCTTCGCTAACAGGAATAAGGATATTGGCATTGCCTACATTAATTTTTACTTCTTTTAATGTAGATTTATTTTCTTTAGTATTATCAACTTTACTATTCAAAGAAATAGCCTGAAAAACAGGTTCTTTACTTTCAATTGCCTTTTCTACTCTTTTTTTATGGTAATAAAATTGACTCTTATTAAGGTTATTCTCAGCACAGAAATCTTTCACTGTTATTGTATCTTTAACAGAGTTAAATTTATTTAAATATTCCTCCCAAGCATCATTATCTAATTTTTTATACATAAGTAAACCTCCCATTGATAATCTTTTACTTAAGTTTATCAATGAGAGGGTATGTTTTCTAGATACTTAATTTTTGACGCTTACCTTCTGGTGAAACTATTTTACTTTCACCAGTGGCTCTTTCGCATGTTTTACAAGCGTAGCTATAAATAACATGCTCCTCAATTATTAATTTAGCAGGAATGTATTTAACAATCTCTTTTCTAGATTTAACTCCGATAGGAGTAAGCTCTTCACCACATTCTCTGCAGTTAAGATCCTCACCTTCTAATTTATGTTCAACAACAACTCTTTCTAAATTAGCTAAATTATCTTTCTTTCCAGTATAATTGCTTTTCTTAGCTCTTTTATATGTAATTTCCTCTAAAGTAGGTTCTTCTACCTTTGAATCACTATGTTTTTCAGCCTCGTTAAAAAAAGATAATTGATTAACATCTACTTGTTCACTGGATGCTCCAAATATCTTTCTATTTCTATTAGATATAACACCTTTTAAGAATTCTAATTCATTTTTAAGTTTTCTTATTTCTTCATCTTTTGAGCTTAATTCTTTATCTTTTTCATTAATTTCATTTTCCATTTTTTCAATTAATGCTTTTGTATTTTCATCAAGCTCATTAGTTAAAAATTCGTGACTCATAGTTACCCCTTTAGCTTTATTTGATATTTCTATTATACCACAAAACCCTTGAAATTACTATACTTCAAGGGTTCAAAGTTGATATTTTTTTAATAATAGTTACTTGCTTTTACAGGTTTAAATTTAGATTTTGTTCTTACTTCATAGCCTTTTAAAAGCCAACGTAATTCATCAATATTAATCTTTAATGCATCGGCAGCTGTCGCTGGCCATTTGAAGCGATTAGCTTCTAAACGGTGATAATATAGCCAAAAACCTTCGTCAAAGTGAAGAATTTTTAATTTATCCATTTTCTTGTTGCAAAAAACAAATAGTGCTTTATCAAAAGGATCTAACTTAAATTGGTTTTGCACTATCATAACTAAACCATCAATACTTTTTCTTAAATCCGTATAACCGCAGGCAAGATAGACTTTTTCTACCTTATCTATATTTAACATTTTAGAATTAACTCCTTAATTATTGCTGTTATTAAAGTAGCTTCGCTAACAGGAATAAGGATATTGGCATTGCCTACATTAATTTTTACTTCTTTTAATGTAGATTTATTTTCTTTAGTATTATCAACTTTACTATTCAAAGAAATAGCCTGAAAAACAGGTTCTTTACTTTCAATTGCCTTTTCTACTCTTTTTTTATGGTAATAAAATTGACTCTTATTAAGGTTATTCTCAGCACAGAAATCTTTCACTGTTATTGTATCTTTAACAGAGTTAAATTTATTTAAATATTCCTCCCAAGCATCATTATCTAATTTTTTATACATAAGTAAACCTCCCATTGATAATCTTTTACTTAAGTTTATCAATGAGAGGGTATGTTTTCTAGATACTTAATTTTTGACGCTTACAAAAAATTCCAGTGTAAACTATAAATAAAAACGCCTGACATTGAGACGGGTACACAGAAATGCGTATCCATCTGAGTGCCAGACACTCAAATAAAAAAATATACCAATGCCCGAAGTGGTCGACCTTAAGGCGGCGGGATACATCAAGAGTCAAATTCACGGTATAGCCGTGGACTGACCAAAGATGTACCCACCGTGCTTTGCCATGCCCATTTTCGGTATCAGAGTCGGTGTGTACCATCACATCGGCTCTTTTTGTGTCCCTGCCGCCACCCAATCGGGCAGAAAAGAAAGGCAGGGACTTTAAATGAGAAAGTTCAAAACAGCGGAAGACAACCGTACAAATTACATCTATTACTTCAACGATGGTACAAGCTACACCATCACTCCCGGCGAAAACGGAGAAAACGCAACCATTATCTCACAGCTTCATGGCATGGACGATGACGAGTTGGATGCACAGCGTAGAGAGGCATATCACTGTCCGGTTCACTTGGACGGCTACCACGATGGGGACGGCGACGATGCGGATGACCGCAACCCTTACCTTGAGGATGACACCTACAATCCTTTGCAGCAGATTCTCACTTCAATCGCAAATGAAGAACGTTCCGTCCGTATGGAAAAGTTGAAGGTGGCTCTTTCGGAACTGACGGACAAGCAGAAAGATACCATTATTAAGAAGTTCTATCGCAATATGACCAACGTGCAGATTGCAGCAGAAGAAGGTGTTTCCGAGGCAGCTATCCGTAACCGCTTGACGAAGATTTACGCAACGCTGAAAAAGAAAATTTAAAAAAAGTTTTATTTGAGGGGGTTCGATTCCCCCTCATTTTTCGCTTATGGACAGAGGGGTGAGAAAAACTCCTCGGAAAGGAGCCAAGTGCAATGGTAAAACACAAAATCTCTATTAACATTGCAAAACCCGGCGGCACACCTTCTCCGGTAGTCCGAAGCGGAACGATGCAGATTCGTAAGAGAATACTTGATTTTCTCTTCGGTCAGCAGGTAAACGTCCTGGTTCTGTCCCCCGGCGACTCGGTGCAGACTGTCGAGATTCACGAACTGAAAGGAGGCGAAAACCATGACAAACGCAAACAAGTTTAACCTGCTCCTTGATGTGGTGAAGCTGATGCACTCGTTGGCAGACGGACTGGAGGCTGTGGCTTATGCTTTTGCAGATAGCCAGGAAATCTTCGTAGAAGCCAAGGAAGTGTCGAAGCCTGTCGAAACAGGACAACCCGCAAAACAGATAGCAGCAGAAAAAGTACCTTCATTGGCAGATGTCCGTGCCGTACTTGCGGTAAAAACGCAGAACGGAATGACGGCCGAGGTCAAAGGTCTGATTACCAAGTACGGCGGCACTAAGCTGTCGGATGTGGACCCGAAGCATTACGCAGACCTTATTAAGGATGCGGAGGTGCTTGGCAATGGGTAATCACGCACTTCTTTCTCCTTCCAGTTCACACAGGTGGCTTTCTTGCACTCCAAGTGCGGTTCTGGAAACGGAGTTTGAAAACAAGAGCAGTAATGCTGCCGAGGAAGGTACCGCTTTTCACGCATTATGCGAACACAAGCTGAAGAAGGCACTCCGCAGACGCAGTAAAAGACCTGTTTCCGCATTCAACACCGATGAGATGGAAGAACACTCTGACGGCTATGTGGAGTTTGTGTTGGAGCAGCTTGAAAAAGCAAAGCAGACCTGTCCTGATCCACTGGTGCTGATTGAGCAGAAGGTTGACCTCTCGGATTTTGTGCCGGGGTCTTTCGGAACGGCAGACTGTCTGATGGTTTCAGATGACACCCTTCACATTATTGATGCGAAGTACGGACTCGGAGTCCTTGTAGATGCGGAACGAAATACGCAGCTCATGTGTTACGGCATCGCAGCCCTTGGTGTCTATGAAAGCCTATATGACATCAAGGAAGTTTCACTTTCAATATTTCAACCAAGACGTGAAAACGTCCAGACATGGACGGTATCCGTGGAGGAGTTGAAGGATTGGGCGGAAAACGAACTGAAACCCAAGGCACAGATAGCTGCCAAGGGCGAAGGCGAATATTGCCCCGGAGAATGGTGTCAGTTCTGCCGTGCAGCGGTCAAGTGCCGTGCAAGGGCAGCAGAAAAACTCCGTATTGCAGAGGAAGAATTCAAGCTACCACCTTTACTTACTGATGAAGAGATTGAATCCATTCTTCCGATGTTGCCGGATATCACCAAGTGGGCAAATGAAATCAGTGCCTATGCCTTGGAGGCGGCACTTAACCACGGTAAGCAGTGGAGCGGGTTCAAGGTTGTGGAAGGTCGTTCTAACCGTAAGTTTTCCGATGAGGATGCGGTGGCGGCGGCAGCCAAGGAACACGGTTACACGGATATTTACCGTCAGAGCCTTATCACGCTGACAGAAATGCAGAAGCTGATGGGCAAAAAGCAGTTCGAGGAAATCCTGGGCGGCCTCGTAATCAAACCACCCGGAAAGCCGACCCTCGTTCCTCTTTCGGATAAGAGGCAGGCAATGAATGTATCAGACGCAAAAAACGAATTCAATGAAATTATGGAGGATTAATATTATGGCAAACGTAAACAGAACTAAGGTTATCACTGGCAAGAACACTCGTCTTTCTTACTTCCACGGTTGGGAGCCTGTCAGCATTAATGGCGGTGCAGAGAAATATTCCGTATCCGTGCTGATTCCGAAGGACGATACCGAAACCATCAACGCTATCAACGCTGCGGTGGATGCTGCGATTGAGGAAGGTATCGCCAAGTTCGGCGGCAAGAAACCTAACAAGGGCGCTATCAAGTTGCCTCTTCGTGACGGCGATGTTGAGCGTGACGATGACGCCTATAAGGGTCATTACTTCGTGAACGCCAACAGCACCACTGCCCCTCAGATTGTGGACAAGGCTGTGAAGCCTATCCTTGACCGTGACGAGGTCTACTCCGGCTGTTATGCGAGAGTGTCTTTGAACTTTTACGCATTTAACAGTAACGGCAATCGTGGCGTTGCCTGTGGTCTTGGCAACATCCAGAAAATCCGTGACGGTGAGTATCTCGGCGGGCGTACTTCCGCAACCGATGACTTCTCCACTGTTGAGGATGACGATTTCCTGGCTTAAGTGTAACCTTTGGCAGGCGGTGTGAAATACCACCGTCTGCCTCAAACGAAAATTACGAAATACGAGGTAAAACGATATGAACGAATTATACGAATTTATGAAACAGGTCGATGTGATTGTGCTTTTCTGCCTGATCTACGGTCTTGCCATCAACGGCATCGTATGGACGGTATGTGAGGTTATCCGCTTTATTGTAAAGAAGGTCAAAGCCTTCCACGAAAAGCGTAAGCAGAAAAAGGCTGCACAGAATGAAGATGTGACCGAGTAAACATGACGGGCGGCGGAGGATATTCTTCTGCCGCCTTTGTCATAGAAAGGAATGTGCTATGAAAACATTGAGTATTGATATTGAAACCTTCTCCTCGGTCAATCTGCAAAAATGTGGTGTTTACAAATACGCAGAGAGTGAGGATTTTGAAATATTGCTGTTTGGCTATGCCGTGGATGGTGGTGCGGTGCAGGTGGTCGACCTTGCCTGTGGGGAGAAAATCCCGACAGAGATTATTGAGGCACTGACCGATGATGCCGTTATAAAAACCGCTTTTAATGCTGCCTTTGAGAGGGTGTGTCTGTCCAGGTTTTTATCAGATATGGGTGTAAGCCTTGACCCGTTCCATGACAATCATCCTTTGTCGCAGGAGTGCGCCCGTTACTTAAATCCGGCAAGTTGGCACTGCACCATGATATGGTCGGCAACTCTGGGTCTGCCACTTTCCCTTGAAGGTGTCGGTGCGGTTCTTGGACTGGAAAAACAGAAGCTGACCGAGGGTAAATCTTTAATCAAATACTTCTGCGTTCCCTGTGCGCCGACCAAAGTGAACGGTGGTCGCACAAGAAATCTGCCGGAGCATGATATGGAAAAATGGCAGCAGTTTAAGGCGTACAACCTCCGTGATGTGGAAACAGAGATGGGCATCCAAGCAAAGCTGTCTCGTTTTCCTGTGCCGGATAAGATTTGGGATGAATACCATGTGAGCGAAGAAATCAATGACCGTGGTATCGGCGTGGATATGGTGCTTGTAAAAGAGGCTATTGAAATCGACAGTATCAGCCGTGACCACTTGACCTCCAAAATGCAGGATATGACAAATCTCGACAATCCCAACTCCGTGCAGCAGATGAAGATGTGGCTGTCGGATAACGGTATGGAGATGGAAAGCCTCGGCAAAAAAGAAGTGGCGGCGGCAATCAAAACGGCACCACAGGATATTACTGATGTGCTGTCCTTACGTCAGCAGCTTGCCAAGAGCAGTGTGAAAAAGTATACGGCAATGGAAAATGCCGTCTGCATGGATAACCGTGCAAGGGGTATGTTTCAGTTCTACGGAGCCAACCGAACCGGAAGATTTGCGGGAAGGCTGATTCAGTTGCAGAACCTGCCTCAAAATCACATGGAAGATCTGGCAGAGGCCCGTGGTCTTGTGCGTAGCGGAAATTATGATGCCCTGGAACTTTTATATGAAGATATCCCCGATACCCTGTCACAGCTTATCCGTACTGCCTTTGTGCCGCAGAAGGACAGAAAATTTATCGTAGCAGACTTTTCTGCGATTGAGGCGAGGGTTCTTGCGTGGCTTGCGGGAGAGCAGTGGCGTCTTCGTGTCTTTGAGGAAGGCAAAGACATTTATTGCAGCAGTGCCAGTCAGATGTTTGGTGTTCCGGTTGAAAAGCACGGTGTGAACGGACACCTCCGTCAAAAGGGTAAAATCGCAGAACTCGCCCTTGGTTACGGCGGCTCGGTGGGTGCTTTGAAAGCTATGGGTGCCCTTGAAATGGGTCTTACAGAGGAGGAACTTCAGCCTCTTGTATCTGCATGGAGAAATGCCAATCCGATGATAACCAGACTGTGGTGGGATATCGACCGTGCTGTGAAGACCTGCGTAAAAGAAAAAAACAGAACAGAAACTCACGGCATTGTATTTCACTATCAGAGTGGATTTCTGTTTCTGACCCTTCCATCCGGCAGACAGCTTACTTATGTGAAACCACGCATGGGAGAGAATCAGTTCGGTGGAGAGGCTGTCACCTATGAAGGTGTAGGTGCAACAAAGAAGTGGGAGCGTTTGGAAAGCTATGGTCCTAAATTTACGGAGAATGTGGTGCAGGCTATTGCAAGGGATATTTTGATGTTTGCCATTCAGACCTTGAGTCATTGTGACATCGTTGCCCATGTCCACGATGAAATCATCATCGAATGCGACCGCAGGGTTTCCCTGGATGCCGTTTGTGAGCAGATGGGCAGGACTCCGCCCTGGGCGAAAGGCTTACTTCTTCGTGCGGATGGGTACGAATGCGATTTTTATAAAAAAGATTAGAATTAGGGGGTTCGATTCTATCGGATTCTTTGCTTATAGGCAGAGGGATACAAGTCCTTCTGCCTATTAAATTTTTAAGGAGGATTCGACATGGACGAATTAATCAGAATCAACTATGACAGTGAGCGCCCTACTGTGAATGGACGCGACCTTCACGCAGCACTTTGTGTTGGTAGTAATTACACAACTTGGTTCAAGCGTATGTGTGAGTACGGATTTACTCAGGGAACAGATTTTGAAGCTGTCTTCCAAAAATGGAACACAGCCCAGGGCAATGAAACCGTACAGACAGACCACCAGCTTACTATCGACATGGCAAAGCAACTCTGCATGATTCAGCGTACTGATATCGGCAGAAAGTTCCGTCAGTATTTCATTCAGGTGGAAGAAGCATGGAATTCACCGGAAGCAGTCATGGCGAGAGCATTGCAGTTTGCCAATCAGCAACTTGCTCTTTTGAAGCATCAAAACATGGAACTGACAGGCACCATTGCCGTGCAGAATCAGCAGATTTTGGAGATGCAACCGAAAGTCAGTTATTACGATGTGGTGCTTAATTGCAAAGACCTCATTTCTACATCTGCCATCGCCAAGGATTATGGAAAGTCTGCTATCTGGATGAACCGTTATCTCCACGAAAAAGGAGTGCAGTTCAAGCAGGGAGATATTTGGCTGTTGTATCAGAAATATGCACAGAAGGGTTACACAAGCACCAAGACCCACAGTTATCCGGGTTCTGATGGAGAAACCCATACAAAGGTGCATACCTATTGGACACAGAAGGGTCGACTTTTTATCTATGAGCTTATGAAATCGGATGGCATGAAGCCTCTGATTGAGCAGGAGGTGTAATGCAATGGGAATCGATAGATTTAATTCCGAGGGTTACTATGACCCAACCAGTTATGAAGCTCTTACCAATGTGGCAAAGGCGGACAGACAGTCCGCTTTCCGCCCTTTGGTGTATATCTGTTCTCCATTTTCTGGGGATGTGAAACACAACACGGAGAAGGCAAGAAAATACAGCCGTTTTGCTTATGAACAGAAGGCAATTCCTCTCACACCACATTTGTTGTATCCACAGTTTATGGAAGATGAGAATCCGGCAGAGCGTGAGGATGCGATGCACTTTAATTATGTATTGCTTGGAAAGTGCAATGAATTATGGGTGTTTGGAGATGTGATTTCCAAGGGTATGGCTCACGAAATTGGTGTAGCTAAAAAGAGAAAACAGACCATCCGTTGGTTCAACGAAAAATGTGAGGAGGTCAGCAAGAATGCGTGATTTGAGTATTGCATACGGCAACTCCAGAACAGCGAAGTTCTGGTCAAACAAAACCATCAGATTTGACGATTTGTGTGAGAGATTAAAAACGCCTATCCGTACATCGGAAACGGCTGAAGAGTATCCAAAACTTTCTAAAAATGAGCGTGACCAGATTAAGGATAAAGGTGGATTTGTAGCAGGCCACCTTCGTAATAATCGCAGAAAATCCGATGCGGTTGCCTGCCGTTCCATGCTCGTTTATGACTTGGACAGCGTCAAGGCGGATTTCATAAAAGGCATATCGGGTACTGTGCAAAATAAGGCTTGCTACTACACTACCCACAGCCATGTGCCAGCTAATCCGAGGGCGAGAATTATTATCCCTGTCACAAGGGATATGACACCCGACGAGTTCAATGCCGTGGCAAGATACTATGCTTCGGATAACGGCTTTATCGATATGGTTGACCCTTGTTCCTTTTCGTCACATCAGCTCATGTATTGGCCTACCTGTCCCTCCAACGGAGAATATCTGTTTGAGGCATTTGAAGGTGATTGGCTTGACCCCGATGTAGTTTTAACAGCACATCCTAATTGGCAGGATTGCTCACTTCTTCCGACAACACCTGCAGAAAGCAAGGTAACAAAGCAGACGGTTCGTGAGCAGAAAGACCCTCTTCAGAAAGAGGGCATTGTTGGGTTATTCTGCAGGGTTTATACGGTACAGGATGTTATAGAGAAGTTCTTGGAGGGAGTATATGCGCCATCCGCGGTTGAGGGCAGATATGATTTCATTCCCGGCGAGGGTTCAGCGGGCGTGGTTATTTATGATGATAAATTCGCATATAGCCACCATGCAACCGACCCTGCAGGGAGAATGCTTTGTAATGCCTTTGACCTGGTAAGAATCCATAAGTTCGGAGATGCCGACGATAAAAAATCCTTTAACGCTATGTGCGAGTTTGCTATGCAGCAAGATGAAGTAAAGGTGCTGGCTGCTAATGAAAGACTGGCAGAGGCAGATGCGGATTTTACTGTCACAGATGATGACTGGAAGAAACGCCTCCGTTATCAGCCGAAGTCCAGTCTTTTGGAAAACAGCGTGTATAACCTCAATCTCATTTTGAACAACGACACTGATTTCAGAAACTTTGCCTTCAACGAGATGGCAAACCGTATTCAGATAACGGGTTCACTCCCTTGGGAGCGTCCTGCGGGAAATGCATTCTGGCGTGATGCGGATACGGCACAGCTTAAGTCCATCATCGATATCCGCTATCTACCGTTTTCCAGCCGTAATCACGATGTTGCTTTTACCAAGGTTGCCGATGACCGACATTTCCACCCTGTCCGTGATTATCTTGATAGTCTGCCGGAGTGGGATGGCGTAAAGCGTGTGGAAGACCTTTTTATCAAATATCTGCAGGCGGATGATACGGAATATGTACGCACGGTTACAAGAAAAACCTTTGCAGCCGCCGTTGCCCGTATCTATGTTCCGGGCATCAAATTTGATTGTGTTCCCGTGCTTGACGGTGAGCAGGGTATCGGTAAGTCCACCATTGTAAAAGACCTTGTGGGTTCGGAGTATTATTCCGAAACGCTGTCCCTTACGGATATGGATGATAAGTCCGGTGCAGAAAAACTGCAGGGATTTTGGGCGGTGGAAATCGGAGAACTTGCAGGTATGAAGAAAGCCGACATCGAGAAAGTGAAAGCGTTCCTGTCTACCTGTGATGACAAATACCGTCCTTCCTATGGTCGAGTGGTGGAATCCCATCCAAGACAGTGCATTATCATTGCCACGGTTAACGGTGAGCGTGGATATCTGCGTGATATTACGGGTAACCGCCGTTTTTGGATTATCAAGGTACATCAGAAGAAACAGAAAAAGACCTGGAACTTTACCGATGAATACCGTCAGCAGTTCTGGGCAGAAGCCAAAGCCATCTGGAAGTCTGGCGAGAAACTGTTCCTTGAAGGTGATGTGCTTGCGGAGTCCGAGAAGGTGCAGCAGTCTGCGATGGAAGTAGATGAGCGTGTTGGTATGGTGGAAGAGTATCTGAATACCTTACTGCCGACCGATTGGGACAGCATGGATTTATACCAAAGAAAGAACTTCCTGCAAGGCAGTGAGTTCGGTCAGCCTGATCATAAAGGCGTGGTGGTACGCACGGAGGTCAGCAATCCGGAAATCTGGTGTGAGTGCTTTGGGAAGAATCTGCAGGAACTGAAACCTTCGGACAGTTATGCCATTGCAGCATTGATGAGTCAGATTAGCGGTTGGGAACGAACCAATTCTATCAAGCGTCAGCCGATTTATGGCAGGCAGCGACTTTACAAATTCGGAGGTTAAGAACACAAGATTGCGACACAACACAACTATTTCCCTTATATTCGAAATGGTTGTTTTTAAGGGTAAAGGTAAAGGCACCCGTGTATAGGCGCGTAAGAAATATATAGGGAATAGTTGTGTAATTGTGTTTCTTGTGTCAGATGGGAGGCAGACATGAGAGAACAGATAATAGAGAAAAAATTCACGGACGCAGTGAGAAAAATGGGAGGTCTTGCACCGAAGTTTGTAAGTCCAGGTTTAGATGGTGTGCCAGACCGACTGGTGCTTTTGCCAATGGGAAGAATGGCTTTTGTGGAATTCAAGGCTCCCGGTAAAAAGATGCGTCCTTTACAGATAAGACGTAAAAAGCAGTTGGAAAGCCTCGGCTTTAAGGTTTTCTGCGTTGACAGTTTAGAACAGATTGGAGGTGTGATTGATGCAATACAATCCTCATGAGTATCAGACTTATGCGACAAACTTCATATTGGAACATCCGGTGGCAGCGGTTCTCCTTGAGATGGGTCTTGGCAAGAGTGTCATCACACTAACTGCCATTTACGAACTGATGCTGAATCGCTTTGAGGTACAGAAGGTTTTGGTGATTGCACCACTTCGAGTGGCACGGGATACCTGGCCTGCGGAGATTGAAAAGTGGGAGCATCTTGAAGGGTTGACCTACTCCGTGGCAATCGGAATGGAGGCAGAAAGGCTTGCAGCCTTAAGGTGTCCTGCCCACCTGTACTTAATCAACCGAGAAAATGTGGACTGGCTGATTACAAAAAGCGGTATCCCCTTTGATTTTGACATGGTGGTGATTGATGAGTTATCTTCCTTCAAATCCCATGCGGCGAAAAGGTTCAAAAGCCTTCTGAAGGTAAGACCAATGGTAAAAAGGATGGTAGGACTTACGGGTACTCCGTCCAGTAACGGCTTGATGGATTTATGGGCGGAGTTTCGTATCCTTGATATGGGTCAGAGGCTTGGCAGGTACATTACCCACTATCGAAATAATTTCTTTGTGCCAGATAAGAGAAATCAGCAGATGGTTTTCTCCTACAAGCCAAGACCCGGTGCGGAGGATGCCATTTACAGACTGATTTCGGACATTACGATTTCTATGAAATCAGCGGATTTTCTAAAAATGCCGGAATGCATCATAAACGAAGTGCCTGTTGCCCTTTCGGAAAAAGAGTGGTCAGTGTACCAAGCCTTAAAAGAGGATATGGTGGTAGACCTTAAGGATGAGGAGATTGATGCCGTAAATGCTGCAGCACTATCCGGGAAACTTCTTCAGATGGCAAACGGTGCCGTCTATAACGAGGAAAAAGAAGTCATTCACATCCATGACCGAAAACTGGATGCCCTTGAAGATTTGATTGAAGGTGCAAACGGAAAGCCTGTGCTTGTGGCATATTGGTACAACCACGATTTGCAGAGAATTAAAGAGCGTTTTTCGGTAAGGGAAATAAAAACAAGCCAGGACATCAAGGATTGGAACAATGGCAATATCCCCGTTGCCGTTATCCACCCTGCCAGTGCAGGACACGGCTTAAATATCCAGTTCGGCGGTTCTACGATTATATGGTTTGGGTTGACCTGGTCACTGGAACTTTATCAGCAGACCAACGCCCGCTTGTGGAGACAGGGTCAAAAGAGTACCGTGGTCATCCATCATATTATTGCGAAAGACACCATTGATGAGGATGTGATGAAGGCACTTCGTAAAAAGGAAAAAATCCAATCGGCACTTATCGATTCCGTAAAGGCAAGGATTGGAGGTGCTGCCCATTGACCGACCCTTATGAAAATCTTGCAAACAGCATCATCCTCTTAGCCGTAAAGGACTACAGGGATGCCTTGAAAAAACTCAAAAAATGGCCCAGAAATGAATCAGCGAAAATGATGAAAGATGAGGTGGAGAGGTTCTTCCGCTCTGCGTGGTTTAGGGAACTTACCTCAGTGTATGGAGAGTTTTTAATCTCCAAATTACAAGCGGAGGTGGAAGAATCGTGAAAGTAAAAGAATATTTAGGCCAGGCATACCGTCTTGACCAAAGAATCAACTCGGATATTGAGGAACTTGGGAAACTGAGGGAAATGTCGAGCAGTATTTCTTCTCCCACATGGGAGGAGCGTGTGCAGACTTCAAGAAATACGGATGCACCTTTTGTACGCAGCGTTTTTAAGATTATGGAGTTGGAGGATAAAATCAACGCCGAAATCGACAACCTTGTGGAACTGAAAAAGCAGATACGCACGGTGATTGATGAGGTCGCCAATACCGATGAGCGTATGGTTTTGCGTTACCGTTACATCCACAACCATACCTGGGAGCAGATTGGGGATGAACTCCACGCCGACAGAACCACGGTGTACCGTTGGCATAACAGTGCCATCAACCATGTGACCATGCCGGAAAATCCAATCAAAATATAAAGCCTGCACACTTTGCAACACTTTGCAACAAGATACCACAGTGGCATTTATGATATGATATAATCAGCGAAAAGCAGAATGAAACCAAGCCTTGAGGGAGCAATCCTTCAGGGCTTTTCTTATGCCCCGAGGAGGTGAAACAAGTGCCAAGAAGACCAAAGCGACCGTGTTCTTTCACCGGCTGTCCCAACCTAACGGACGGGAGGTTTTGTGAGGAACATGAGAAGCAGGAAAACAAACGCTACGAAACCTATGACCGTGACCCCGCAGTAAGGAAACGCTACGGCAGAGCATGGAAACGAATCCGTGACAGCTATGCCGCCGCCCATCCACTGTGTGAGAAGTGTGAGGCCGAAGGAAAACTGACAGCAACCGAAGAGATACATCACAAGTTGCCATTGTCACAGGGCGGAACCCATGCAAGAGAAAATTTAATTGCTCTTTGTAAGTCCTGCCATGCGAAGATTCACGCAGAAAGTGGTGACCGTTGGCATAATCACTGACCCGGTAGGGGTGGTCAAATCTCCGGGACCTATATCCCGTGCAACGGGCGTGGGGTTTCGTGTGAAAAAATTGCGAAATCAAAAGGGTAATAAGGCCCGCAGATAGAAAGGCGGTGAGAATCGTGCCAACAAAATCGAATAACACAGGCGGCCGTGGCGGAAA
>Ga0255342_1001609_pt1 | contig 31219 bp, 22 predicted proteins | sample wastewater_treat_3_FD_192416 | JGI IMG/M metagenome (GOLD analysis project Ga0255342, IMG submission 192416) | Wastewater microbial communities from Lulu Island WWTP, Vancouver, Canada - plant14 | ecosystem: Engineered > WWTP > Wastewater > Unclassified | place: Canada: Vancouver, British...
TGGAATAGGGATAGACTTTGACAAAAGCTAAAAGCTTTAGAGGGGCTAAATCCTCTATTCCACTTGATATTCCCTATAAATTATAACCAATAAGTATATATTTTTCAATATATTTCCTATAGTAGAGTGGTTTTGGGGTGATTTAGAATCGAAAGGGTGCTGAAAGTTTTTCTTAAAAAAGTCACATTTGTATTGGTTCTTTTTTATTTTCTTGTGCTTTGATATCAAGTAAATAGGGGAATTGTTTTGTAATATTGTCTCGTCAATAAATTACTTCTATTCATAATTCTTGAGATTTTTGTAATTTACTTCACGGTTTTTCTCAAACTAAAATAAAGTTTGTTGTTTTTGTAGGATTTGAGTCTGATATATATCAATTTTTTTCCATAGCTTTTATGATTTCTGGTCTTGAGACTTTGAATGATCATGTAATGCAAAAATGTCATTTTGATTCTGTTTTATTGTTTCATTCGTAGCAGTTAAAGCTTAATCAAAGTTCTTCTAGTTTTTTTAGTAAATCTTGGTTGTTGTGCCAATATTCGATTATTCATTGAATTATTTTTTCTCAAACTCAATAAATTCAGATCAAAAATTCTTGATTTGTGAGATGTTTTGTTATGTCTGATAATGTTGTTTCGTGTGTAAATTGTGTAGCTAGTTCATCATAAATATCTTTTGCTGTTTTTTTTCATATTCAAGTTATTCCTAGTCAATTCAATAATCTTCGGAATTCTTTATTTTTAGATTCCTCTAATTGTTTCTTTATTTCACTTACTTTTTTATCAGCAAATCAAGGGAATCTGCGCACTACCCTTTCGGTTTCAAAGTCTAGTAGTTTGTACAAATCAGCAATATTTCTAATAATGTTATTTTCTACTAGAACATCTACAATACTTTCTCAAATTCATTCAATATCCATACAATCTTTGGATACAAATCGGATAATTTTTTCTTTTATTTGAGCTGGACAATTGGGATTTTGACAATAATAGTGCATATCTATTTGAGTTAGTTTTGTGTTACAACTTGGACAATTTGTAGGTGCTTCAATTTTTTTAGAGTTTCACTCTCTTCTATCAATTATTGTAGAAACAATATAAGGAATTACTTCTCCACTTCTTTGTATTCGGACAAAATCATTGTGATGGATATCTTTTTCTTTTATGAAATCAAAATTATGTAAAGAAACTCTGGAGATATTAGCTCCACTTAAATTTACTATTTCTACATTTGCTACTGGAGTGATAATTCAGGTTCTTCATACTTGAAATTCAACGGATTTTATCTGTGTACTGACTTGTTGGGCTGGAAACTTATAAGCTACTGCCCGCCTTGGATGGTGATTTGTAGATCAAACAAGCTTTCTTAACTCTTCTTCTTTTATTTTTATTACAAGTCAATCAAAATCAATATCTTCATTTTCCAATTTGTTTTTTGTTTCTGAATTTTCACAAACTTTGACTATGTCATGAATGTTTTTGGATTCTAATATTGCTGGATAAGTAGCTAATCATAAATTATTTATATCCAATATTTCATTTTGTTCTGAGTATAAGATTTCATAAACAAAGCATTGTAAATTTCTTGATGCTGTGATACTTGGATCCAACTGTTTGAGACTTCCAGAAGCTAAATTTCTTGTGTTTGCGTAAATTTGCAATCATTTAGCACTCCTCTCTTCGTTTATTTTATTAAGTTCGCTTTTAGCAATTACTATTTCTCACCTAAAAGAAATTTTTCATTTAATATTTCAATTTAATATTTTTTTCAAATTTTTAATGGTTTTGACATTTTCTGTTACATCTTCTCAAATTAATCCATCTCCTCTGGTAATAGCTGATTGAAAAATTCAATCTTGATAGATCAATTCTATACCAAGTCCATCAAATTTTGGTTCTATATAATAAGTAGGTTTTTCTGAAATTTCTGCTTTCTCTAAAATTTTTAGTAGCCTTTCTTCTCGTTCAAAAAGATTTTGAGCATTGTAGCTATTTTCTAAAGATAACATTGGATTTGTATGTTCCATTTTTTGGAATCATTCTTGAATTTGATTGATCAATTTTTGTGTTGGTGAGTTTCCAGAAATCAAAAAAGGAAAATATTCTTCTATTCTTTTTAGATAATCAAAAAGTTCATCATATTCAAAATCCGAAATTATAGGAGACGATTCGATATAATAGATGTGATTGTGATCTGTGATACAGTCTATTAGATCTTGATATATTTTTGAAATTTCTGTTTGTGAAATCTGAGAAATGTTTTTATTTTCTTTTATATAGGCTTGTAATATTTTTGTTTGTTCTGGAAGAGTCATTATATAAGTTTGTAAAGTTTATAAAGTTTGTAAAGTGTCCCTTACCACCCGGGTGTTACTGGTAATTGCTAATTTACACCCGGGTGGTAAGGCAGGATTATTTCCCTTTGAATACAACCTTGAATGTCCCAAGTAGAACATATAAATCCATAAATATACTTCGATTTTGTATGTAATACAGGTCTAGTTTTGCTTCTTCTGTAAAATCTAAATTGTGTCTTCCAAACACTTGGGCATATCCAGTAATTCAAGGTTTGATAGATAGTAATCTCTTTTGTCGATTTTCATAATTTTCTACTTCTTCAGGTAAGTGAGGTCTAGGTCAAATCAGAGACATTGTCCCTATAAATACACAAAATAACTGTGGTAATTCATCTATGGAAGTTTTGCGTAAAAATTTTCCAAATTTTGTGACTCTAGGATCGTTTGTTATTTTAAATAATGGTCATTCCCTTTCGTTCTTGTCAAGTAATTTAGCTTTCATACTATCAGCATCTTTGACCATAGAACGGAACTTTATGAAAGTAAAAAGTTCTCCGTGTTGTCAAACTCTTTTTTGTTTAAAAAATACTGGTCATTTACTTTCCAGTTTTATTATTATTCAGATTATAATAAATATTGGAAACAATAAAATTATTCAAATTCCTGAACAAATAATATCGAAAGTTCTTTTTAGAACAATCGATCGTCAATCTAGCTTGGAATGTTTATATTCCATGGCTATTAGGTTTGATATATTTTCTGGTTTATATACTACATCTTCCAAAAAATATCATTCTGATATATGATAAAATCTAGTTGTAGAAAATCTAATTTTTTCAAAGATACTTTGTATTATTTCCTTTGGAAAAATTCATACTGCTATTATTATAAAATATCCTTCTAAGTTTATATCTTTTAAATCTTTCAATTGAGTAAATTCGCTTTTAAATGAAAATCCTTCTTTAATTTGACTTACAGCATCATAACTTTTGGGGGTATTATCTCATATAATTAATATTTTATGTTCTCCATTTTTGTGCTCCATGCTTTCTAATTTATTCCAAATTTGATCAAATAAAAATAGTAGAAAAAAAGATAGTATAGCTCATCGAAGTATTATAAACCTAGATAATCAATAAATAAAAATAAAATCAGTTCCAAAATATCATATAAATGTGATTGTTATTATCCAATAAATCCAAACTTTAGTATATGTTTGAAAATATTTTTGGATGGGCTTATTTAATTCGTATAGATTTTTTATTATTCATATTCATACAAAAACTAATCCAGCGATGATGGCAAAAAGCATGGTTTCTTTATAATTTATTGCCGGAATTGGTAACTGTGTAAATGGGATTAAATCAGTAATAAAACGGAGTTTGTATATAGCATAAAATGCGACCAAAATTATTCAAATATGAATTATTGGCCTAGTAAGACGCAAAGGGATATTGTAATCTTTACTTTTTTTTCTCATTTTGATAAGATTTATTATAATAAAGTTTGAACTTTTTTTATTATTTCTTTTTTTGTTATATTAAAATTTTTTTTAATTGTTTGTGTAAATCATGAAGCGTGAATATGTCATCCTCATCAAAAATTTTTAGCTATCTTTTCTACATTTGTGTCTTTTGATCTTAGTGAAACTTTGACTAAATCATCTTCTTTCCTAATTGTCATCGTGATTTTGGGTCAGCTTATTTCTTGTAATATTGTCAATCAGTATGATGCTTGTTCATTATCTATGTCATAATCTTTTAATTCATCAACATCATAATAACTATACAAAATTTCTCATTCAATATTTACTCTATTTAATAGGGTTTTTAAAAAATTAATTGTTCACAGGGTTTTGTTATTGATAAAATTATCTATTACTAGCTTTTTGTCAGCTCATAATTGAATGAGGATGAGTGCATTTTTCAATATCCTTTCATGATTTTTGTCATAACGGAAGTTCCCGGAATCAGTAGTAAGTCATAGGTATAGGCATGTTGCTATTTCTTTATCATAATATTCTTCCCAAATATTTAATGTGTTTTCTAATATTATTTCACAAGTACTGGTGGATTCTGTATCACTTATTATGGTCCGATTTTGTGGAGGATTCAGCATTTGGTGGTGATCAAATACTAATATTTGATTTTCTGAAAAATATTTTTCTTTTCATCTATAAATTGTTTTTATGCGAGCATATTCAGAAAAATCTACAAATATAAACAAATTGTAATAACCGTAATCAAAAGTGTTTTTTATCTTTTCAAATCATTTTAAGAAAGAAAATGTTTTGCTTGGTTTGTCAGGAGAAAAATAAAAAACCTCTTTTCATAGTTTTTCTAGTAAATTCCCAAGACCCAACATAGATCCTATTGCATCTCAATCTGGATTTTCATGACAAAAAATAGCTACTTTTTGAGTTTTATCTATAATTTTTTTTAACTCACTCATTTTGCCGATGTTTTATTATAAAGATTTTAGTTGTGTTAATCATTCAGGAGATATTGTTTTGGTAATGTTACCTACTTTTACTACTATATCTCATGGATTTTGTTCCAAAATGGCTTTTATCTGTTCTATACTTCAAAGATTATTTGGTATTTCAAATGTTGGGATAGATTGGATATTTGTTGTTTCTTTTGGTATTTTTTCTTGGGATTCGCTTACTGTTGCGGTTATCAAATCAGACTCTTGCTCCATTATTTCTTTATCTTTTTCCATTGTATCTTCTTTCAAAAGTTCTATTTTACTTTCTCATATCCTCATTCATTTTGCTTTTGTAACTGTTATTTCTGGATCAAAACTAGAGCTTGCGTTTTTGATGAGAGTATCACGATCTGTTTTGATAAGTTTGCTAATTCTTGGATATTTTCCTTCTGATTTAAATCAGGAAATAATTACTATATCAAACTTTTTAAAATCTAAAATATCTTTGAAAAAGAATTCCCTTTTGCCAGAAATATCTTCTATCTCAATAAAATATCATTTTTTTCTTGCTCTTTGGATATTTGATATATATCAAACTATTTTGTATGGTCAAGTGTTTTTTTCATCGTTTAATCGTGATAAAAAAGTTCATTTTTTTATATATGGATACAATCAGTCTAATAAATGTCATGAAACAAATGCGTTGAAAACCTCCTGTTCCATCATTAAATTCTCTTCAAAAGATGTTTCAAAAATCTTGTTGAAAGTGATTTTTTGTGTACTTTCATCTCAACCAAAAAGTCACATACTCATTGTTTGTGAAGATTTTGATCGTTCCAATAATGATGTAATGTTTTGTAAAAGTGTATTACGATTGTAAAACTGATCTAAAGCTCATCATTTAATCAGTCATTCTAGTGATTTTTTATTGATTACACTATCGCATCTTTTTAGAAAATCTTCTAAAGATTTGTATTCTCAATTTTTTTGCCTTTCTTGTTGTATATATTCTCATATATCAAAACCTATTCATTTAATTCATAAAAATCATAATCTAATTTTTCAACCTATGGCTGCTACATGATTGAAAGATTCATTTACATTTGGTGCTAATACCTCTATTCAGTGATTTTGGGTTTCATAAATATATTTACTTTGTTCTTCTGGATCTTCTTCTACTGAACGAATTAACGCAGCATAAAATTCTACCGGATAATAAGCTTTTAGATATGCGGTCTGGTAAGCAATCCAGGCATAACAAACAGAGTGAGATTTATTAAATGAATAAGATGCTGCTGGTTCTATCATTTTTTCATAAATATATTTTGCTGTTTCTGGTTTGTAGTTTCTAAATTTTGCTGACCTTTCTGTAAACTCTATTTTTAGTTGTTCTATAATTTCTATTTTCTTTTTTCATACTCATCTTCTCAAAATATCCGCTTCTGCTAAAGAAAATCATGCCATATTTTGAACAAGAAACATCAATTGTTCTTGATATACAGCAATTCAGTAAGTAATACCCATAATTGGTCAAAGGTCTTCTGTAAGTTTTTTTTCTTCCTCTAAGACTACTTCTGCTCAATATCTATTTTGTATAATTGCTTTCAATTCATTACTCATGTATTTTATTTGCTCTTTTCAGCGTTTTCTATCAATATAATCTGGAATAAACTCCATTGGTCCAGGACGGTATAATGCATTCATAGCAACTAAATCATTTATATTATCTGGTTCTAATTTTACTAGAAACCTTCTCATTCCAGTAGATTCAAACTGGAAAATTCAACTAGTATCTCATTCTTTGAATACTTTTTCAAATGTAAAAGGATCATTTAATGGTGGATTGAATGAGGTATATTTAAAAAAGTCTTGAAACATTTCTGGTAATTCTTTAGCTTCTTTTTCATGTTTTTTTTGGATTATTTTTATACAATTTTTGATGATAGAAAGGTTTCTAAGTCACAAAAAATCCATTTTTAGAAGTCAAATACTCTCCAAGGTTGGTCAATCGTATTGACTAACAATATTATGATCATCTTCTTTTGCATATTGGGTAGGTGTATATGAAGTTACCTTTTGGGGTGAAATAATCATTCAACAAGCATGTACTCATAGTTGCCTCATGTTTCCTTCTAGTTGTTCTCCAAACTTTACTGCGGATTGTATAATAGTATCACTGTTGTATAATGATTTTAATTCTTCATTTCATTCTGTAGAATTTATGGCATCTGAAATACTTGTTCTATCTGGAATTAAACTAGAAAATTTATTTGATCTATCAAAAGGAACTCATAAAGCTCTAGCTGCATCTTTGAAAGCAGCTTTTGTAGCCATTTGCATAAATGTTCAAATCGCACAAACATTTTCTTGTCAGTATTTGTCTTTGACATATTCAATAACTCTTTCTCTTTGTGTATCCTCAAAATCAATATCAAAATCTGGCATACTAACCCTGGCTGGGTTTAGAAATCTTTCAAAAAGCAGTCCAAATGGCATTGGATCAATATCTGTAATGTTGGTTAACCAAGCTAGAATAGAACCAGCACCAGATCCTCTACCCGGTCATACTACAATTTGATTTTTTTTGGACCAAGTTACGAAATCTGATACTATTAAAAAATATGTATTGAATCACATCTCTTTGATGACCTTTAACTCATATTCCAACCTATTAATATAATTTCAAAGTGTAAACTTTGAGTCATCTCAGTAAAGTGTGTATTCTTTGTGTTGTTGTATAAAATTTTGTTTGAATTCTGTGTAAGTTTCTTCTGTAAGCGTATGAATCTCTTCTAGAGTAATGTCTTGTATTTTTTTGTCAGCTTTTCATCTATTGGTAATTTGGACCAATTTCAAAATTAAGTCTTCATCTCGTCACAGATCAAACTTATTGTTTAATCATTTATATGCTATATAACGGAGTTCAAATTCAAATATATCCATAGGAGGTTCGATAAGTTTGTAAAGTGAGAAAGTTTATAAAGTTGGAAGGTTTGTAATGTTAGAAAGTTTGTAAAGTTTATAACTTGTAACTTTTAACTTGTAACTTGTAACTTTCAACTTGTAACTTCATTTATATATAGTAATTTGATAATTTATTTCAACAATTAAGTTTTTTAATTTGTGACTTAATTTCTTTTAGTTTAAAGGGCTTTAGTATGTATCTTTTCAAATGGTTGAATACGAAACTTTAGGGCCATTATTTATATTGAAAATACTTATTTTTATGGTTTAAGTGAGGCCAAGATTTCTTACAAATTATTGTACTAACTCTTTATTGTACTAACTCTATGTTGTTTTAGCTAAATTTTTGTCGTTTTGGTGAAATAGACATTACGAGATATGTTAGTTAAAAACTAGTATTAAAAAAATATATATAAAAAGTTGTCAGAAATCTGACAGGTAAAAATTTTTGAATATAATTGGATATAGAAAAACTTTTTATATTCTTACATTAATAAAAAATGGAAAAGATTACTCACTTATTTGTGCACAGAAAAGATACTAAGCATTATTTCCATAGACATGGAAAAAAGTATTTGTTCGGAACATTATGAGCATTTGCTGTAGTAAAGATGGTGTTATTATTTGTTTGGTTTTTTAGCACACTAGATTTTGGTATGAGTTATGCCCAAACAGAAGGACTGTTGAGCAAAGAAACTATAATATCAATGGGGTGTCCTACTGATGCTATTACCTGTGAACTGTCTAATAGGTCGATTACCACTATAGAAAGTGATGCCTTTGTAAATCATACACAGTTGCAGGTTTTAAATCTTTCGTTTAATCAACTAACGGGCCTAGACTGAGTAGAATTCCCTAGTTTGTTAGGAAATTTAAGTCTTATAAGTAACCAAATAGCAAGCCTAGACTGAGTAGAATTCCCTGATAGCTTGCAGGTTTTAAATCTTGACAACAATCAACTAACAAGCGTAGACTGAGTAGAATTCCCTGATTCTTTGGTTTATGTAAAATTTTCCAATAACCAATTAACAAATCTAGATTGAATAGTGTTACCTAGTTCTGTATCGTATTTGGATTTTTCTTTTAACCAAATAACAGGTATATCTTGACTAATACTTCCTAGTTCGTTAAAAGAGTTGTATCTTAATGAGAACCAACTAACAAGTTTGGATTGACTAGAATTTTCTGACCCTTTATCGATTTTATATCTTGCTGGAAATCAAATAACAAATATATCTTGAATAGAATTCCCTGACTCTTTATTGGTTTTAAATCTTGCTGAAAATCAACTAACAAGTTTAGATTGAGTGGAATTCCCTGATTCTTTGAGAGAATTATTTTTTTATGACAACCAAATAACAAGTCTATCTTGAGTTGTATTACCTAGTTCATTGAATGTTTTCTATTTTTTTAATAATCAATTAACAAGCATAGACTGAATAGAATTCCCTAGTTCTTTGAAAATTTTACTTATTCATAGGAACAAGCTAACTTCAGTACCAGAAAGTATTATGCAATTGGCAAACTTATCAGACAATTGATGATTAAATGTTGATTATAATTATATAGAATTTGATCAATTATCTCCAAGTCTTTTGGCTTTCATAGATCAAAAATCTGAGGGGAATTGGAGATCTACTCAACAAACTGAAGCAGGACAAGTAGCTGTTGGGTGATGTACAGATGTTAATGCGAACAACTATAATCCAGATGCGACTTATGATAACTGATCTTGTTTGTATGGAGAAGTAGGTTTACCAAGTAATATATGAGATTGGTCAATTGACGGAATGTTTTTGATGACTCAGATATTACCTGATGCAAAAATATATAGTGGAGGTTTATTACCATTTCTTATAGCATGAGAATATTCTGAAGCTAATGGAGTAGCATGAGGGGAAGTACATGTGTGAGTGCCTTTAAATTTTGAGTACCAAGCAATAGAGTTTGGTTCAAATCGAACTGGTTGAGATATAGTTTATGGAAAACCTGGAGATAGATGTTATGCTGATTTTATACAATGAACAGGAAAATATGTTGAATACATAGACACTTTATTAGAAGAAACAATTCTTCCACAAGTATTAGAGTGTGATAATTCTCCTGAGCTAAGTTGTCAATTAAATATTCCTGAATTATCTCCTGATCCAATACCCTTGTCTCATTCGGCAGAAATATATTCCACTACTGGTATGAAAGCTTGGGTGTGGGCGATAGTAGATGTCTTTAATTTATTATGAATTATGCTTGAGAACGATGGTTTTATAGGAATTTCAAATATGGCAGAACAGGCTTTATTGGATGGAGTACCACCTTCTACTATTATATCACAAGTATCTATATTTGTATCCAATAGTTATGATATAAATACTTATCCAGTATTCGAGATTATATTACCTTCGCTTGGTTGAAGTTTATGATTGGAAACGGTAGAAACTTGTGGAAATAAGGTATATAGTACAAATATTTCGAAAAAACCTGATTCATCTGCATCTAATGAACTTTATTTTTTTGGTAAGCATGGCTATGTACCAGAATGATTTGATATATATTTATTTGTAAGTTCTGAGGGAATAATAGATACTGATATATCTAATAATATGAGCACAATACATATAGATCTAGCAGAGTGAGAATGAATGAATTGTGCTAACAGATCAGAAACCGCTATTGTAGCTGATGGAAATATAGGAGAGATTTTTATCAATAGCTGATGATGTCAGAGTGAATTAGCTTGGTGTTCGGATGGGGATCTGTATTTAATATGAGACTGATTATTACCTATATGAGATCAAGAGTTTTATGCAAATAATATTTGTATGCATGGTCCGAGAGTAAGCTTAGTTTCAATAGTATGAGAAACATTGGAGTGAAGTGTTTTGACATGAGAATATATATATTCTTGAGAAATAAAAGAATGATTATCGGAATATCAATGGTATAGAAACAATATTCCTATTGATTGAGCAAAACAAATAACTTACATAGTAAGTGGAGAAGATTTATGAAAAACCTTATATTTTGAAGTAACTCCATTAGATGAGGATGGAAAAATAAGATGAAAAACAGTAATGAGTGCTGGGCTTTATATTCCAGATCCAAACAATCCTATTTGAGAAAATAGACCAAACATTTGAGGTTTTTCAAGTGCTGCTATACTAGTAGAACCAGAACAAGTCCAAAATTTAGCTATGAATTTGAATATCAATAACCAATCTAATGAATTAGTAAGAGCTTATGCTTATTCATATTTAAAATGAATTACCACAATGCCAACAATGGCGGAAGCTGATATGCACGGTCCATTGAGCAGAATAGCTTTAGCTAAGATGATATCCAAGTATGTGTTAAGTGAAGGTTTGCAAGAGATAGATACAAATAAAAAATGTGATTTCCCAGATGTGCCTGATGACTTAAATAAGGATTATGATGATGGAGTGACAAAGGCTTGTCAATTGGGCTTAATGGGAGTTTGAATTGAAGAATTTAATCCAGAAGGAATAGTAGTTAGGGCGGAATTTGGTACAGTATTGTCCAGAGCTTTATGGTGAGATAAGTATAATAGTGATGAAGTATATTATGAAAAGCACTTGGAAGCATTAAAGAAAGAGTGAATAATGACAAAAATAGATAAGCCGTTTGATACAGAACAAAGATGATGGACGATGTTGACTTTTTTGAGAGCGTGAAAAATGTTGTTGAAAAATAAAAATCATTAATCTAAAAGAAATAGGGGCGAATTTTCGTTCGCGATGGAGTGATAAATTGTTCGCATCGCTTAAGCGGTGTGAACTTTGCTCACGATAAAATGATAAAGTGATGAAACCCCGCTTAGCGGGGTGAATGATAAAATGATGAAATGTTTAAATGATAAAATAAATATTCTTGATTTCTGGCAGGCGCGAATTCGAATTCGCGCCTACAAAGATTTGGGTGTTAGCACTTCCTGAATACAAATTTCGTTCGCAATAAAATGATGAATGCTCACGGTGTTCGCGATAAAATGTTAAAATGATAAAGTGATAAAGTGTTGAAATGATAAATGCTTGCCCCGCTAAGCGGGGTGAATGTTGAAATGATAAATGCTTGCCCCGCTTAGCGGGGTGAATGATAAAGTAATAAAGTAATGAAATATTGAACTATATTTTTAATCTCTTTTTTTTTTATTTTAAGAATCTAATAAACCATGGACTTCTTTTAAATATTTGTCATCTACATGAGTATATATTTGGGTAGTTGTAATACTGGAATGTCCTAATAAAGTTTGAACAGCTCTAATATCTGCTCATCTTTTGAGTAGTGTGGTAGCAAAACTATGACGAAGTGTATGGGGAGTTACCTTCTTTTCTATTCATACTAAATTGGCATAATTTCTAACAATTTCTTCTATCGAATTTCTGCTTAAAGCTTCTCATCTACTATTTCCGGACAAACTTATAAATAAATGATCTGAATCATCTGTTCTAGCTTGTAGATAATCTACTAATGCTTCTTTTGCTTTTTTTGTAAGAAAGCTTGCTCTAATTTTGGATCATTTTCATACTACTGAAAACTGTTTATTGTCTGGATTTATTTGGGATCTTTTGATTTGAATTAGTTCTGAAACACGCAGACCTGTACCATAAAGCATCCAAAGTATCGCAGAATCTCTTTTTCTTTTTAAATCGTTTTGTTTTAATAAGAAAGGTGCTTGCATTATTTTTTCTACTTCTTCTTCTAATAGGTAATTTATTTCTCTATTTGGTATTTTGGATAATTCAAGTTTTTCGGGGGACATACAGTCTATGTCGTTTTTTAGGCAAAATTTCAAAAAAGATCTTATCGCTACGATATGATAATTTATTGTTTTTTTTGATAAATCTAAACTATTGAGATACATTCTATAATCTAAAATATGCATTGCTTTTATTTTTGTTACATCAATATCTCAAATATAATTTATAAATCTATTTAACCATAGACTATAATTTTCCAATGTTTTTGGACTATTGTTTTTTTCATATTCCAAGTAATAAAGAAATTTTTCTACTAGGGACTCTATAGATAAGCTAAATTTAAGATTCTGTTTGTGCTGGCTGTTCATTATCTAATTGTATTGGTTGTTGGTTTAAATCATCTGAGTTTTCCCCTTCTGTAAGTGTATGTAATTTTTGAATATAATTATCAAACTTGCCTATATATTCTTCAACTATGAGCATATTAATTTCTTCACCATTTTCAATGCTATTTAGAAGTCTTTCACTATGATTTTTTATATATAATCAATATTTGATAGCTGTAGTATTGTTGTTTTCTCTTCATCGAATATTAAATCCGTCTCCTAATTGGGCATATTCTTTTAATTGTTCAATAATTGCTTGATTTGAATCCATTTCGTCTTGTATCATAGTATCTATTCCCTCAAAAGGGTTGAAAGCATTGGGATCATCGTTTGCTGAATCATGTACTGAATCTATACCTTGTTCATCATTATTTTCTTCATTTTCTGTTTCTATCAATCAAGCCAAACTATTTGGGTCAGTTTCCTCCTTATTTTCTAAGTTTTCATCTACCTCATCTGTTTCTTCCATATCTAAATTTTCCATATTCTCATCTTCATAATCTACAATATCTACATCATTCCCGTCTCTTATAGCTGTAATTATTTGTCTGATTTCTTCAGGATACATTTTACTAAGGACCATAACTCATCAAACTATTAACAGCAAAATTAAAATAAAAAACTTGATACCAGATCCCTTTTTTTTCTTTTTATTTACAACTTGAACGGGTGGAATTACATTTGTTCATGCTGGAATTTGTTGTTTGGTATCTGTTAAATTCATGCTTTGTTCTATTTGTTTATTTTCTTTTATAACTATTGGTTCAAACTGACTTGATTGTATGATTTGATCAATATTTATAGTTTCATGGTTTGTTGTTGGATTAGATATTATTTCATCTAAATTTAATCACTCATCTTGATTTGTTGTATCTGTCTTTTGGTCTAAATTTCATGAAGTTAAATTGTTATGACTAGTGGTATGCCCTAATGTAGACAGGTCTATATTCCCTGTTTGATTTGAATTTAAAAGATTTTGAACTTGTAAAAATTCATCTTCATTTGGGATATAGCCTGTATTTGTTTGGAATTCTTCTTCTTTATTGGAGGAGATATTAGAATCTTGACTTTCTGGTTCATCTATATTTTGAGTATTTGTATTTTTAGTAGTTTCTTGATCTTCTGTTGTAGTGTTATTTTCAACTTTTTCTTTAGCAAATGAATCAGATAAGCTATCTAGTTGAACTCATTGTTCAGTATTTTCATTTATTTTATCTTTGAAAACATTGTTTTCTGCTCAAACAAAGGGTAGGTCTAAGTCTTGGCTATCAGAAAGATCTATATTTTTTTTTTGTTTTTGTATATTTTCATTGATATTGTATTGACCCATACTTTCTTCGAATTTTTTATTTTCTTGACTTAATCGATCATTATCAGCTGAATCGCTATTAGTTTCTACTTTTGGACTGTTTATTTCTCATGAATCTGGTGTATCCAATTCCAAATTTTTTGTTTTTTCATCTGTAGTATTTCATTTCTGAATATCATCGGACTGTGAGTTTTCATTTTCCATTTCTCACATATCATCGTTGGCTTTTAAATTTTCGTTTTGTATGTCCAATCAAGTTAAATCTAAATCTATATCTAAAGAATCCAAGATTTCCTCATTATTAGAATTAGTGTTTACTGGTGTAGTTCATGCTTGATTGTTAGAACTAGGATTTGTGTTTGTTAAGTTTTTTTCAGTAGTCATATTAAAAAAATTAAATTATAAAACCAACTTAATTATAATCACAAATGAAAATAATGCAAATTTTTGACCACTTTTTTAATGAGTTTGGAAAGTTTGTTGAGTTTGTAAAGCCTGCCACGCAGTACTGCGTGGTTTGTAAAGTTCATAAAGTTTGTAAAGTTTGAAAGTTTATAAAGTTCATAAAGTTCATAAAGTTGGAAAGTTCATAAAGTTTGAAAGTTTGTAAAGTATTAATAACTTTATAACTTGCAACTTTTAACTTTATAAACTATTTACTTGTAACTTTATAACTTGTAAGTAGTTTTATGAATCTTTTCTTCCTAGTACTACTCACCAAATAGAAATTTTTGGATATTTGTGTTTTATTAGTTTTGCTATTTCGTTCATAGTGGCTCCTGTTGTGGTAATATCATCGACTAAAATAAGTGTTTTTGTTTTTTCCAAAAAAGAAAAATCTCATTTAAAAGCAAAAGCATTTTTTAGATTTTGTAATCTTCATGCCCTATCCAAACTAGCTTGAGATTTAGTTTTTTTAGTTTTTTTTAGAAATTGTTTGTATTCCAATCATAATTTTTTGGATAGGTTTTTTGCTAGTAAGTAAGATTGGTTGTATCATTTAACAAAATATCTTCTATGCCAATGAGACGGAATCCCAGAAACAACAACATTTCATTGTACAAGTTTGTTATTTAATTTATTATTTGCGTAAATGGCGATTACTACTCTATCTATCAAAAAATCTACAAGATCTTTTTTGTGATAATATTTTAATTTTAAAATTATTTTTTTTAGAAATCAAGTGTAAGAAAAAGGTATAAGAATTCAGTCCAAAAAAAACTCTTTTGCTGTTTTACAGTCCAAACAAGTTTCATAGTTGTTTGAATATTTATGACAAGATGAACACATTTCTCTATGAGGTTTTAGCTGTTTTTTACAATCTTTACATAAATATTCTCATATTTTTCAGCAATTTATACATTGTTTTGGGAATATTAGATCTAGTATTTTCATGGAGATATGGGATAGTAAATAATGAATAAATATAGATTTTTCAATAAATTTCAAATTAGAAAAAAAGAGCCATAAAGACTCTGATTTATAGGTTAGTTGAGATCCTCCTCGTCCTCTAGGAGAGCTGGGAAGGCTCTCTGTCCTATTTTGTATCCTAAAAACATCATAATCGTCCCCAGCAACATAGTTTGCCAAGTAGGATCGATAATTTTAGGATTTATTGGATTGGGTTTCCCGGCAGTAAACACCATAAACCCAATAATAATTATGCTTGCTCCTATATAAGCACGGAGCTTTTTTTTTGTTTTTTTAGCCATGTTTTTAAATTTTTGTTGACAAAGTTAAGTTTAATTAAATGATTCCAATATTCAAGCGATTTATCATTTATTTCTTCTTGTGTATTTCAGCTTATAATTAAACAAATAATTTTTCCTTGTATTTGTCTAATAAATTCTTATTTTGAATTATAAGTAATGTTTATTTAGCTAATATATTTTTATGAATCTTGAAAAGCTTTTTGGTAGCAAAACAAAAGTAGATATACTTAAATACTTGTTGTTTAGGAGACAATGAGTTTCTATGAGAGCTTTGGAAAGTGAATTGGAATGGACTTTCCCTGCTATCAAAAAACAAGTCGAGTCTCTGGAATCTGCCAACATTATAGAAATTGATAAAAATAGCACAGGTCGATCTATCACTTTAAAAGCGGAAGTTTCTCAATTATTGAAAGAATTACTATATTTTGGTCTTAAATCAGAATTAATAAATCTTTTTTCTACTTATGAATTTATGATAGAAAAATATTTTTTTGGAAAATGTTTTGGGATAAATTTAGATATGGATTTAATAGTAATATACAAAAATTTAGAAAAGCCTCAAATCGATAAAATCAAAGAATCTATCAGTGAGATATTTAGATGATATTTTATTGAAATAGTGAATGTTGTATTTATGTCATTAGATGAATGGAATAAACGCTACAGATTAGCGGATAGATTTGTTTTGGATATTATGAGAACTAGACAAGAGTAACTTAGTTTAAAAGTTAATAAAGTTATGTGTTCTACCACCCGAATGCTGTCTTTGGGACTGGATTTTCCCTGAGGGTCTAATCAGTAGCTTCCATAACTACTTGATGAAAGTGTTCGCAATCTGGAATTATGCAAGTTTTAGGGGCTATTTTTTTTCTCTAGTTAATTTTCACTTGAAATATAGCTAGCAATCATTAAATATTTCTTTGGAAGTTTTTTTTATTATGCAAAATAAATTTAAAATGATGAAATTTATTTATGATAGTTTGGATACTATCAAGGGATTAAAACATCCTAACAAAAAAATGTATATCAATTTAACTATTTCTATTTTTGCCATGGTAATAGTGGCGTGATTGTATTTTATATTTGCTGATACTATATTTAGTTCAATATATAATTTATTTTATTCTATGGCTTCATAATAGTTAATTGCTTATTATGTTGTTTTATACATTAAAATAAACAAAAAAATGGTTCAAGAACAAAATATTTGAGAGATTAGAAAACAAATACAAGATAATACTTTTAGGTGGTATGTTTTGAGTGTTGTTTCTGGACAAGAACAATTGGTAATAGATAATATGAAAGAAAGAATTCAAAAACAGTGACTCTCCGAAGATGTTGTAGATTATTTGTCTCCAATAGTAAACGAATATTCTATGAGAAAATGAGAAAAAATTACCAAACAAAAAAAACTATATCCAGGTTATGTATTTATAAAATCTAGAATGAATGATAAAATATGGTATATTGTGAGAAATACACCTGGGGTTAGATTGATTGTTTGAGCAGAAACTCGTCCCATCCCGCTTACTGACCAAGAATACGAAGATATGATAAACCATATCAAAAAATCAGAAGAAAGATCTTCTCTTAAAATACCGTACAAAGAATGAGATGTTGTGATGCTCAAATCTTGAGATTTCAAGTGAATGAAATGAAATATAAAAACAATAGATCACGATAAATGAACTGTAGTAGTAAATATTGAAATGCTTGGAAGACTAACCCCGGTAGCTGTAGATGCAGATAAAATTGAATTGATGAGTTAATAAAATTTAAATTTAAATAAAACAAAATGAACGATAATTATCATTTTGAGTCTCAAACTGTTAGATGGGCGGTAATTGTCTTATCTGTTTCATTGCTTTTGGTTTATGTAGTTTTGTATTATGTAAAGTGAGATTTGTGGAAAAAGGATTTAAATACAAGTCAAAACACTTGAGATATTGTAATTAAAGAGATTGAAAATTGATACCCGCCAGAAAACTACTCTACTTGAATAGAAATGGAAACAAACACCTGAATAAATAATCTGGTTGGAAATCAGAATATTACTTGAACAACACAAAGTAGCTATATTTGAATAAATACTACTTGAACAAGTGTTACTGGAACAGTATTACAAGATGATGATATAGAAAACATGATTATATTATCTGGGACTAAAACATACTATGGAGAACTGGATTTTGTGGACAAGATGTGAATATCTTATAGTTATGTTTTGATAGATCAAAAATGAATTTATTATTTGAATATGTGAGGTCATAAATATGATTTCTCTGACATTGCAAGAAAATTAAAGTGAAATTTATATGTAATGAATACTGATCAAGAATTGATAGCAAATTCATTGTTCGGTGATAAAATTACATTTATAAATATACCTGAGTACAAAAATAAAAAAGTTTTGTTTTTGTTGGATATCAACAATCAATCATGGTTGTTAGCTATTGATTATAAGATATACCACCAGGTAAAACCTTATTTAAAATCTTTATTTATTTATTAAAAACTATGGCAAAAGTACAAAGAATTTTGAACTTGGAAGTCGTAGCTGGGAAAGCTCAACCTGCACCTCCACTATGACCTATGTTATGAGCAAACTGAGTTAATATCGGTCAGTTCACAAAAGAATTTAACGAAAAAACACAGGAATTGATGCAAAAATTTTGAGGTTTTGATGTGAAAGTAAAATGTAAATTAATCGTTTATGTAGACAGAACTTTTGATTTGGAGATATGAACTCCTGTTACTTCCAATTTAATACTACGAAAGATTAAAGAAAAAAAAGGCTCATGAGAACCAAACAAAAATAGACTAGCTTGAAAATTAACTAGAGCTGATTTAGAGGAAATCTATGAATTAAAAAAGAATGATTTAAATGCTAATGATGTAGAAGCAGGGATTAAAATAATTGCAGGCACTGCTAGAAATATGGGGGTGGAAGTTGAAATGTAGTTTTATAGTCACTGGTCTTTAGTCGCTAGACACTAGTCACTGGTCTTTAGTCGCTAGTCGTTAGTCAGTAGCTAGAAGCTATCGACTATCGACTAGTGACTATTGACTAAAGACTAATGTCTAGCGACTAGCATTTTTGTGGGAGTTGTTCTGTAGAACTAGATATATTTATTGAAAAATCCTCAGCCTTAGTGGTATTGAGGATTTTTATTTTGCGGGAATTATAGTTTTTTTAGAGAGACAAAATGTTTGACTTAATTATCAAGGAAGATGTGTCAGTCTGCATTTATCCCTTTTTGAAATAATGGTTTTGATATATCGGTTGTAGGAAAAACTTCACATTTTCAATCAAAATATTCTTCTTTTCAATCTGGAGTGGTATAGATTAAAATAGAGCTACTCTTATCTATATAAGCTCGTTTTGCTCAAATGTTCACACTTTTAATACTTTCTCCATTCGCTAAAATTTTCTGTCCTTCTCAAATGTCACAAATTTCAATTTTTTGGTCTCATTTAGTTGCTTCGACAATTTGTAAGTCTTTATTCACAAAAATTTTTCTTTCATTCCCACTTGAATCCTTAATCCCAATTTGTTGTATATTGTTTTTCCCAAAAAAATCTTTGATATCATACACAGCATAAAGATCAAACAGGTCTCATTTTACATTTATTTTAACAATTTCTAAATCGCGATTTATATAAACTTGTTTAGTTTTTCAGTCTTTATTTTTAATATATATTTTTCGTACATCTTCTTCTGTTAAGAGTTTTTCTTTCAATCAAAGATTAAGTGGCTTAATTCTATTAAAATCTGCTTCAGAAGTTTCTAGAATTTTCTTTAAATATTCATCAAAATCTATAATTTCTTCTTTGTGAGAAAATAACATTTTTTGATTATAAGTTTCCTTAATAGATTCTAATAATTGCCTATCTATAGAAGCATGCCTTAATAAAGATTTTTCTTTCCTAGCCAAATTTTCAGGCTCTTCAAGAAGCTTCACAACTATTGTAGGAAGATTAGGATAGTTATCTTGTAGATTAAGCGTCTTTAGTGCCATATCAACGATCCTCTGAACACATTCAGAACTGTAAGGAAATTGCTTTTCTTTATCCAAAAATTTTTCTTGATGTTCGCCAAAGTGGATAAACTCCTCAGAAAAGCTGTTTTTGACGGCAGTATTAGTCATTGGTTTTATAAAAATAAATATAAAAATATATTTCATATAAAATCATTATATAAATACGCTAGCAAATGTCAAGCTGATATAAACAAATTCAAAATTATACATAAAAAGTCTCAAAACATTATAGAAACCAATTATCTCTTGGCGGTATTTTCATGCTACAATTTTTTACTAAAATACTACCAATCATACAAAAAAACGATTTCTCTTGATTTTAACAAGAGAAATCGTATACTTTTTGACTGTGGGAGATCAAACATTTCTTGATCGCTAACACCACTTTTATAAATTAAATTATTAAAAATGTCTAAAAGAGGAAAAAAGTATTTAGCTTCAACAGCTATGATTATCAAAGGAAAAGCTTATCCTCTAAATGAAGCTGTGGAGTTAGTAAAAAAAACTTCTAATGTAAAATTTGATGCTACTGTGGAGCTATCAGTAAAAACGAATGCTAACCCAAAATTTAATGATCAAATCCTCAGAGGAACAGCTGTATTACCACATGGGACTTGAAAAACCAAAAAAATTGCTGTATTTGTTTTAGATGAAAAATTGGATGAAGCTAAAAAATCTGGAGCTGATATTTATGGATCTACAGATTTGTTGAACAATATTAAAAATGAAAAAATTGATTTTGATATTTTGATTACTACAACAGATAGTATTAGAGAATTAGCACCTGTTGCTAAACAACTTGGACCAAAGGGTTTGATGCCTAGTCCAAAAGCTGGAACTGTTACAAATGATTTGATAAAAACTGTTGAAGAATTTAAAAAATGAAAGATAGAGTTTAAATTAGATAAAACTGGGAATGTTCATGTTCCAGTAGGAAAAGTTTCGTTTACAGAAGATAAATTGGCTGAAAATATTCAAGCAATTTTGGATACAATGGAAGAAAATAAACCAGCTTGAGTAAAAGGGAAATTAATAAAAAAAGTTGTTATTTCTTCCTCAATGTGACCTGGAATTTTGCTTGAATATATTGGAAAATAGTAGTAAAATTTTTAAATAAAATACTATATTCTTTAGACTTTTTCCATATCACGAACAAAAAATACTAAAAATTGATTTTTTGAATTTTTTTTAAAATTTTAATTATGCCGAATTTTTTGTATTGTAAAAAAAATCTTCGTATTTAATTAATGGAGATTTTTTTGTTATTATTTATATAAGTTAGTATTGTACTCTATATTTGCTCATTCTTTGTTTTCTAAGTGTGTTGTATAATCAGTTATTAGTCACAATATAAATCGTGAAAACTTAATTATTATGATCATTATTATAGATTTTATTATTATTCACAATGAAATCTTTGAAATACTCTTTTTTTCGGTAAAAAAATTTCGGAAAAATAGTCAGATTCATATTAGAAGTATTATGGCAATTATTATTACAAATTTTGGGGTTAATATGTTTCGGATATTCCATAAAGCTACATCTGCTTCATTTCATCCAAAATAATTTAATAGATTATTTGGATCGATGTTTATGAGTTTCAACATCAGTAAGAAATAAAATCAAAATCAGATAATTATTAGGATGAATAAATTACATGCAATGTTTGTGATGTTTTCTAAAATTTTTTTCATTTTTGTAACTTTTAATATATGAAATTGAAGCTTGTGATCAGATTTGTCGTATGATTTAGAATTTTTTTGCTTTTTGTTTTAACATTCTATATCATAAAATTATTGCTATTAAAGAAAACAGGATGTACAAAAGTAATAATCTTGGAGCTATACTACATAAACTTAGATCTAAATTGAGTGCTAAAAGATTTTTGTTTAGTATGCCGAGTGTTATACAAGTTAAAATAAATCATATAATAAATCATAATGTTATTGAAAGTAATAAGGTTATTATAAATCACATATTTACATCCTTGGTTTTGGCTCATAGTAGTTTTTTTATTTCGATTTCTTCATAAAAGTTATTGAAAAAATGTCTTAATAAATGTTGAGTAAAAGACAATATTATGATTCCCAACATTACCACGATAAAGTAAAAACTAAATTTGATTATATTCATAACTTTTATAATCTTCAAAGATCTGTTTTCTTGTTGAACTAAGGTCGCTCATTTATCTACATCTTTTATGTTTAATATTAGGTCTTTATTTTTTACAATAATATCTTTCATGATATTGTATTCTTGTTGATTGCGGAACATCACATATAATGTGGAGGTTAACGGATTTTCTATCCCAAATTTATCAAAGTTTTTTGTAATGGCTGGAACTCTAGTTTCTAGGTAATTGAAAGCATCTTCTTTGGATGAAAATTCTGCTTTGATTCAATGTCTATTTAGCTCATCTTTTATGCTTAGTATTCTTTTGAAAATATCGTCAGACCCTTTATTTTCTTCATTAATATAAAAATATATTCCTACTTTGCTTGTAACAAATTCTCCTATATTTTCGATTTTTAGACTAAATCCAACAAAGATATTTAATAAGTAGAACAAAAAAGATAAAAAGATAGAGGTAAGAACTATCCTTTTTAAACTTTTTTTTAATATTCTTTGAACATCTCGTGCAACTACAGATTTTGTTTTCATTTTTTATTATTATATTAAATTAAACAGTTTGAAGTTTTACGAATTCTTCAAATAAATCTATTTTAGAATCGTAATAACTAATATCTTTATCCACAGTAACTAACTCGTTGTAGTTTTTGTGATAATGTTTTATCATATTTTTTGCTCTTTGGTATTTATGTTCCAAAATATATATTTCTATCAAATTATAAATTACCTCTGTGTCTTTATTATGTAATGAAAAGGAATCTTCCAGAAAACTAATTCATTTTTCTCTATTTCAATACCAATATTCGCATAATCCATAACATCTAATAATTTCATGATTTTCAGCATTTGTGAGAACTAATGCTTTTTGCAGATAAGATCTCGCCTCTTTCCGATTATTTTTTTCCATTTCCAAAATTCCTTTTATATATAGTCACAAAGGATCCTCATTATTTTTTTTGGAATTCAAAAAATCGATTGCTTTTCAAGCTTTGTTTATTTCTCCTTTTCTATATTGAATGTCTGCTATTTGTAATAAAGCATCTTCATCATTTGGATCGTTTACCAATAATCAGTTTGTAATTCTCATTGCCTCATCAAACTTTCAGAGGTCTTTGAGTTCTTCTATTTTTTCCATTAAAGATTCAGGGATGTATGCTACCATGTTTGTTTTGGGTTTAGAAATAAATCATTTTGTTAATACAATGATACATTTTTTTAGCATAAAAAACAAATAATTCCATCATCTTTTGAATTTAGTACTTTACTTTCTATGGAAAATGTGTTAAGTTTGTAACTTTAAACTTTATAAACTCTCAACTTTATAACTTGTAACTTCCTATCTTTTTACTCATAAGCTTACTTGGATTTCGTGTTTGTTACTTCATCTTTGAATATTTAATATAACTTGTTTTTCTGGATTATAAGTAAATAGTTCATACAAGAAATTATTATAATCTACTTTTACATTATTTATTCATACAATGATATCATTTATTTGTAATCATGCCTTTTGAGCGTTGGACTCTTCTTCTATTGAAATTATTCTTATTCCAACTGGATTTGATTCATATTTGATACCGATTTCTGGTCTTATTATTTGTCCACTTTGTTTGATGCTAGATAAAGTTTGGTTTATAAACTCTTGATTGATGGGCAAGGAATAAGAGGCTCCATATTCTAAATTATCTATTGCTGTATTTATCCCTATTATTTCTCAATTTAGGTTTATTAATGGTCATCCACTAAATCATGGTTCTATAGCTGTGCTTGTTTTTATAAGTCAAACATAAATATTGTTATTGTCCATTTTAAATTTTTGATTCAATGAGTTTATAATTCACATTTTTGTGATTGTTTCTCAGATATCAGGATCTTTTTTTAAAGCAAAAACTGTTTGTCAGATGGTGTTTTTGTCTTGTATTTTTTTGATTTTGGATGCTGTGAGATAATCCTTTACTTTGATTTTTATAATTGCTAAATCCAATCCATCATCGTATCGTATTTTATCCACCGGGAATTCTTGATTTTGTAAGATTACCTTATACTCAGCGTTTTTATCTTGGACAACATGTTTATTTGTCAAAATATATCAATCATTGGTTAATACTATACCATTTCATTCCAGCTTATTGCTTGTTTCTATGATGCTTTGAGGTCAATTTTCACCGTCTTCTACTATTTCTATGTTTTTTTTGGCATATATCGCTACAATATTTTTGTCTAGTTCTCATAAATTTTTTAATATCGATTCTTCGAATAATTTGAAATCAAAATCTTTTTGATGTTGGGTGATATCCACGATATCTTCTCAGGTAATAATTGATATTTTAGTTTCTAGTTTGCTAATTTTTATCATTAACAGCAATACCAACAAAGTTATTACACTCATTAGCATTGTTAAAATTATTGAACCTATCTTGTTTTTTCACATTTTATATCTTATGAGTATAAAACTAGTTAAAATATAGTATTGTCCCCAAAACTACTCAATATCTCCATCTGAAAATAAGGCATTTCTTTTTTCTTCTGCTTCTCTTTCTGCTTTTTCTCTTGCTTTTCTTTCTTCTTTTCATTTAAAATTTTCTTCTTTTTCTTCCCAAGGTCTGTATATCAATTCTATATCTTTTTTTACGATCTCTTTTAGAGGAGTATCTGGCATATCCAATTTTACATCATTTGAATGTAATGTTTTGAGGCTTCAATCCGTAAATCTGATTCTAATCGCTCATTCCTCTATACTAATACCTCACTCCAATTTACAATCCCCAGTAGCCCAAACATCTCATTTTCTAGCCCTTTTTCGTACTCTCAAATCTTCTAAACTTAGTAATTTAGCTTCTTTTTTGTTATGTACTAATAAAAATGGTTGTTCTTTATGTAAAAACATGTTTGATACTCTATCTCATTCTTGTAAATCAATGGCTTTGACTCATCCAGCGGTTTTTCACATTGCTCTGATATCTGAGGCTGGGAACAGCAATCCTCGTCATTGTTCTGTCACTATAGCTACATTGTCTCCATCAGAAACTGCCAAAACTGCTGCGATTTTTTCTTTTGCTTCCAATTTCATCACGATTGTTGGAAACTTTTTGAATTTTAAGATTAAATCTTTGTTTATTTTTTTAATATTATTATCTTTTGTAAGAAATAATAGGTGTTCGTAGTGATAATGCAAGGTTTTGGCAAAAATTATGTTTCATTTTAGGCCATATTGCTCTTTGAGGTCCAAAGCATTTTTTACCATAGTAAATTGTCATAAATCTTTTAGTCTTTCTACTACTAGTTCCCCCAAATCTGTGATCACTATTAGATTATCTTGATTGTGAGTATAGATCAGCTCTAATGTTTCCTCTGGAATAGCAAGAATTCTGGATTGATACAAAACTCTGACATGATAATCGTTTCCTATTCGCAAAATTACATCTTCTTTTATTTTATCTGCAGCATCTCTGTATGCTTTTAGACTGCTTCAAAGACTATAAACGCCAAGATCGTTGGAAACTTCTGTTTTTCTCTCGTCCCCATATTTTTCTTTTATGTAATTTAGCTCCTCTACCACTACTTCATCCAACTTTTCTGAATTGTTTATGATTGATTCTAAATATTCAATTAGTTTAATTTTTTCATCAATTTCGTCGGATATTTTTTGTATTTCCAATCCAACTAAAGATTGTAATCTCATAAGTAGAATGTATTCTGCCTGTTGGTCTGAAAAATCAAACTTTGCCATCAGATTTTCTTTTGCTTCTTGTTTTGTTGCGGACTTTTTGATGGTTTCTATTACTTCATCGATAATATCGATAGCTTTTTTTAGTCATTCCAAAATATGTAACCTATCTCTTGCTTTATCTAATTGATAATTTGATCTACGATAAACTACTTGTCTTCTAAATGTAACAAATTCCATCAAAAGCTCTTTGATATTGAGTGTTCTAGGTTGTAGTCCATTGTCAACTAAAGAAACATTGTTTACATTAAAATTTGATTGTAAATCGGTTGCTTTGTATAATTGGATCAAAATTTGATCTGGATTTATTCATTTTCTAAGTTGTAATACGACTCTAATTTTATTTTTATTTGATTCATCCCTAATATCTACTATTCAATCAATTTTTTTATCTACAACTAATTCACCGATTTTGGATACCAGTGTAGATTTGTTTACCATATAAGGTATTTCTGTGATTACTATATTTTTTCATGATTTTATTTCTTCTATCTCATGTCTGCCTCTACAAACTATACCTCCTCTACCCTTTGAATAGACTTCTTTGATTCTATTTGGATCAAAAATATATCATCATGTAGGAAAATCTGGTCATTTTACAATTTCCATAATTTCGTCTATGGATACAGAATATTTTATTGTTTTAGTCCCATTTGAATTTGTTGAATCTGGACTCGTTGTGGAATCGATATTTGGAAGCTCTTCATTTTGTGTATTTTCTGTAATATTTTTGTCACTGCTCTGTAAATCTCATTCATCTTGAGAAGAATTTTCATTGTTGTCCATAAAATCGATAGGAACCTCTACTTCTTTTCATTCTTTTTGGATCAGTAGCAAACAAGCATCGATTACTTCGTTTAGGTTGTGTGGAGCTAAGTTTGTAGCCATACCTACAGCAATACCCATTGTCCCATTACATAAGTGGTTTGGGAATTTGGTAGGTAGCATAACGGGTTCTTGCAAAGAACCGTCAAAGTTGTTTCTTCGATCTACGGTATCTTGCTCGATATCGTTTATCATTTCTTCAGCTATTTTTGTCAATCTAGCTTCTGTATACCTCATCGCTGCTGCCCCATCTCCGTCCATACTACCAAAGTTACCTTGTCAATCTACCAAAGGATATCTCATAGACCAAGGTTGGGCAAGACGAACCATAGCTTCATATATCGAACTGTCTCCGTGTGGATGGTATTTTCACATCACATCTCATACGATTCTAGCTGATTTTTTGTGTTTTGTATTGTAAAACATTTTCATATCGTACATACCATACAATATTCTTCTAATTACGGGTTTACAACCATCTCTAGTATCTGGTAATGCACGAGAAATAATAACCGACATAGCATAATCTATATAAGATTGTGTAAGGTCTTTTTCTAATGGATATGGAACCACTTTTCATCCAAAAATATTGTCGTTTGTAGCTACAGTCATCTATAAAAAATTAAATTTAAAAAACAAAAAAATATTAATTCGCATGATTGTTTTAATATATAAATTTACTGCTTAATTTCAAGAATATTAATGGATTTGGCTTGACATTTTTTTATGACAATTAACAATGAGCAATCCCTAATACTTCGTTCTAAATCAGTCCAAAACCACTCTACTGTCCTAACTCACCCCCCAAACCACTTGCTTCTCTAAAATCACCCCAAACCACTTGCTTCTCTAAAATCACCCCAAACCCTCTTTCCTATCTTAAATCACCCCAAACCCCCTCTTTCCTATCTTAAATCACCCCAAACCCCTCTTTCCTATCTTAAATCACCCCAAACCCCTCTTTGAAAAAGAGGGGCTTCCCCAGTTCTCCCCTATTATTTCCCCCTCTTCTTCGAAGAGGGGGATTAAGGGGGTGATTTTGAAAAAAAAGAGGGGCTTCCCCAGTTTCCCCCTACTATTTCCCCCTCTTCTTCGAAGAGGGGGATTAAGGGGGTGATTTAGAGAAAAAGAGGGGCTTCCCCACTTCTCCCCTACTATTCCCCCTCTTCTTCGAAGAGGGGGATTAAGGGGGTGATTTAGAGAAAAAGAGGGACTTTCCTAGTTGTCCCCTACTATTTCCCCCTCTTCTTCGAAGAGGGGGATTAAGGGGGTGATTTATGTTCAAAGGGGAAAATTAGGGAGCGACATTGATGTACAAGGTACCAACATAATTATCAGGAGCTTGATAAGCTGGGATATTCAATTTCAGAAACGGTTTATCACCAAAAACTCATTCATCACACATAAAATCGTTTGGAACTGTATTTTTGATGAAATAGTCTACCGGTGCGATATGGATATTTGACCGATTTTGTAGAGAGGTATTTAATCACAGTGTGCTTGGTAGCGTACCACTCAACAAGTCCAAACTATTGTACATAAAGAACAAATTGGATGATGGGATACTAAACGAACTCTCTTGTCAAGAAAGTTGGCTTGAGGCGGATACCGTGATTCTCCATCATGTATTAGCGAGCATATCATGGATTTCTATATAATCGTTGTATTGACCTGTCTTTGTTTCAACAACTTCGGAAACTTGCTGTATTCCAAAATCGAAATCACTCAGCCCAGTAGCAAACAGGTTTGGAATATTTGTATAGATTTTTCTGCTAGCACTCGCTACTTGGTCATAAATAGATGTTACATATCCAGTATAAGTATAAGTATTATTTCATCATAGGCATGTGTTCAACATCTCAAACAATCGTCTATCAGTAGCGACTTTTCTTAGGTTGGATTTATACAAAAACTGTATCTCTTGTGCAGATAATGCACGATTGTAGATACGGACTTCGTCCAAAATCCCACTGAATACATAGTAAGAGTTATTTTTTCATACCAATAGGTTTGTATTATTGTTTATATTTCATGGGAAGTTCAATGAAATGTTTCTTTTAGTACCATCTTCTATAAAATAGAGATCTCCATTATTTTCTCTGGTAAATCCTATAAGTTTATATCATGACCGCATCCTGATTTGTGTATTATATGCCACACGACTTCCTCATGTTCATAATAAGATGTATATGTTGGGAGGGCCATAAGCATAACCAATAGCCCAACCTGTAGTATTACTAAATGTTCATCATTTACTTATAAGGGATCTAGCTCCTCCAGATGTGTTAGTTTGTGCTCGGAGCATCACAGTAAAAGGTCCTGTCCCAAAGTTCAATGAATCCGCTGTTCAGGCATCAATATATGAGCTTGTTCCATCAAATCTATATGCTCCATTGTGTTTTCATTCTACTGTCCAAACTGCATTATTTACATTAGTTCCTGTATTATTGTATTGGGACATATCTTTGATAATGCTGGTAGTCTCCCCCAATGCTGTAACTCTATCAAAATTGTACATCAGGACTAGTCAGCTATCGTATACACTATAAGCATTCCCAGCAAAATTATAGCCAAAAGATTTTATATTTTCTATCTGATCTAGCTGTATTTCTGTGAGGAATCTATTCTTATTCAAGCTAGCATTATTTGCAGGAGTTGTTCAAGTAAAAGATATCAGTGGGTTGGAGATTGTTTGTATTCATTCCCAAAATACAGTGATATTAACATATTTATTTTCGTTATCATAGATTCATATCACGCAAGAATCCGTTCCAAACTGGCCTACATTTGGGGTATAGCTGAGATCATCTCCAGCCACAGAGCATGTTCATTTTGTTCCGTTTGTTGATACTATCGCTGATAAGGAGCCACTTCCACAATTTCATTCTGTAGCATTTGACAAGTTTTTCCAGTTAACTGTTCTAGCATTCGCTCAAACACTCGTATGACCTGTGAAGTTATTCGCTGTCGGAGCCACATCTGTAAAAGTATAAGTCGCTGTTCTTGTACTTATGTTTGTCAAAGCATCTCTCACATATCAAGTTTTTGTCACTGTTCAAGGCTGTTGAGCTGGTATGCTTGTACTTACTGCTGTTGACCAAGTAGTTCCATTAAAGCTATATGGGCTAGTATGTAGTCCAGCACCAGTATCTGAAGCATTGATTATTATCAAGTATCAGTTGGAACATTCTGGTCATGATCTATTGTTGAATGTAAAGCTCGGTCCTTGTTTATCTATCCTTATCTCTGGCGAGGTTTTGGTTGGTTCGACATTTCAGACAAGGTCTACACTACGATAGCTTACATATATTCAAGAACAAGTTGTATTATTTGGGCAAGTAACAGTCAATGTCGTTCAAGTGATATTTGGTGAGCATTGGAATGGAGGTAGAGTGGTTCAGGTGCAATACAAGGTGTAGTGTACTCATGCTCATGTATCTGTTGCATTTAGTGAAACAGGGAAGTCTGTTTTCCTCCAATCGCTACTGATATTATCTGTCGTTGTAGGTGGGATATTATCTACGCCTGCATTATATGATTCAAAGTATGCTCATGCTGGGACAGATTCTGACATATAGCTTCCATTCCAATAATGGAAAGGAATAGCAGAGCTAGTTACATTCTTTATCCTTACCCCACTTTGAGTTTTTGGGATTTTTCAATTGTAGTTGAATAAATGAAAGAAGTAATCTCCCGCATTTGTAATACTACTAGTATCAAAGCTTCCTACTGGTAAGGAAGTCAAAGATCAATTGGAATTAAATTGACGGAAAAAGTAATCCCCCACACTCGTGATACTACTTGTATTAAAACTTCCTATAGGCAAAGATGTTAGTGTTCAGTTTTGATTGAAAAAAGCAAAAAAACCGTACGGAGCATCCGTAATACTACTAGTATCAAAACTTCCTGTAGGTAAGGATGTTAGGGCTCAATTGGAGTTGAAAGCACGAAAAAAATCATTCCCAACACTTGTAATATTGCTTATATCAAAACTTCCTACTGGTAAGGAAGTCAAAGCTCAATTGTAGTTGAAATTCCCAAAAAAATAATCTCATACATTCGTAATATTACTTGTATCAAAACTTCATTCCGGCAAGGATGTTAGGGCTCAAGCTCAGTTGAAATTCCCAAAAAAATAATTCGCTACCACACCTGTAATATTACTAATATTAAAACTACCTGCGGGTAAGGATGTTAGGGCTCAATTACGGTTAAAATGAGCAAAAAAGGATGCACCTGCACTTGTAATATTACTAGTATCAAAACTGCCTGCTGGTAAGGAGCTTAAAGATCAATAATAATTGAAAGAATTAAAAAAATTACTCTTCACGCTTGTAATACTACTAGTATCAAAACTTCAGATTGGTAAAGAGCTTAGAGATCAATAAGCATTGAAATTAGAAAAGAAATGGTTCCCTACAGTACCTGTAATACTACTAGTATCAAAACTACCTGTTGGCAAAGATGTTAAAGCTCATCTAGCATTGAAAGAATAAAAGAAATGATTCCCTACACTCATAATATTACTTGTATCAAAACTACCTGTTGGCAAAGATGTTAAAGCTCAATCCATGTTGAAACTCTCAAAAAACCAATCCTCTGCTCTTGTAATACCTCTTATATCAAAGCTACCTGCTGGTAAAGAGCTTAGAGATCAACCACGGTTGAAAAAAGAAAAGAAATTATCT
>Ga0255342_1001610_pt1 | contig 31219 bp, 29 predicted proteins | sample wastewater_treat_3_FD_192416 | JGI IMG/M metagenome (GOLD analysis project Ga0255342, IMG submission 192416) | Wastewater microbial communities from Lulu Island WWTP, Vancouver, Canada - plant14 | ecosystem: Engineered > WWTP > Wastewater > Unclassified | place: Canada: Vancouver, British...
AAAAAAATAACAATAAAAGACGCTATAAGAACAAGGATTTTAAATATGCCTGCTACAATACTCTTTTTGTAATGAGGGAATTGAAAACAAAACAATAAAAAATCTGTTGAAAATAAGGAAAGAAGGAAAAAAGTTAGTGCAGTAGCAGTGCCCGTCAAACCATCATTTTTAATGAATGATGTAAGAATAGTTAAAGTAAGCAATAAGGTTACAAAGAAAGCATCTATAACTAAATTGGCTAATCTTTGAAACTTTATGAAATCACCCTGGGTATCCATCTTTTTGGAAAAAGAAATTAAAAAAACTGTAATTGCTAAATTTATTAATAAAAAGATCATATTTACCTATCCACCTTTGCAACTAACATTGTTACGTCATCGCGTAACTTGCTTGTGCCTTTATATTCCATAACTAAATCTTCAATATCGTTTATAAATTTTTGAGCAGATTTATTAGCAGAGTTTTTTATAGTTTCTAGATACAGATCTGTATCACCAAGTTCAACGCCCTCTTCATTCATCACCTCAGAAACACCATCAGAAGCCATCAATACAAGATCACCCTTGTATAGTTTTTGCTCTGCAACCACTACCTCATCGAGGTCAAGAATACCTATGAGCGAACAATTAGATGTTAGGGGCTTGATCTTATAGCCAGAGGGTGTTTGTGTTACAACGATCGGATCAGACATTGAAGCATTTATATATCGAATAACCATTTCTTTTGTATCGATAATTCCAATAAACAAGACCGTATACTTATCTTGTAGCTTCATACCTTTTATCGCTTCATCGATAGAACGAACTATTTGTGCGAGGTCTTCTTTGTTTTCAATTATCTTTACAACGTTCATAACCAATCCCATAACAAGGGCTGCTGCAAGACCTTTTCCTGAAACGTCACCAAGCATAACAAGCGTTTTGTTTTCATCCATGGGTAAAACGGTATAGTAGTCACCAGAGACGTTTACAAGGGGACGGAAGTAAGCTGCAACATCAAGTTTTGGTATATCAGGCATCACTTGAGGGAGAAAAGATTTTTGAGTTTCAGCAAGCAATGACCACTCTTTGGAAAGTTCCGCAATTTCACTTAAACCAGATATTGTTTTAGCTCTCTGTTGGAAGCGTATAAACTCGTTATACAACTGAGGAAAAATAATAGGTTCGAATAAACGAGTATAGCGACAAAAAACATAAAAATGCATATCCTCATGTACGAGAAAAAAACCGCGTGTTTTTTGTCTGTTCGAAGTTATTCCAAAATGCTCGTCTATAAAATAATAGCCATTGGGCCACGCATTGCCATAATTGAGAGAGAGCACTCGCATCGTTTCTTCAGATGTGGTTAAACGGTCTGGACTATTATAAATAACATAATGAGTACTTCTGTCTATATATAAGACAGAGCAATCTCCCTTATCTTCCAAAACACGCTCAACCGATTCCATTAAATCGTCTACAGAGTAAGAAAATCGTAGCTTTTTAACGAATTCAGAAAGCAATGCTGTCTCTTTCGTTTCAAGTGCCCTCTTATATAATAATTTTACTTGATTTGTTGAAATATTTGAAGTTATCATTTGAAATACAATAAAAACAACCAAAGCAATTAAAAAAGCGGGAAGAAAAGAACCTTCAGGTAATAAAAAAATGGTAACTATCGCAAATAATATCGCAAATAAAATATTTGTACCAAAAATAAAAAAACGACGTCGTATTTTATACATATAAGCCTCTACAAAAAAAAGAATATTAGTTGACCAACAAACACTGAAAGTATAACACAATAATCATATTAAGGAAAGCAAAACTTTCAAAAACAGTCTTTTACTAATAACGGCGTAAAAGCGTGAAAGCTTAAGTAAAAAGTCCTAACCAATGATAAATCTGTGAGACCAAGAAGTATTGAGGCGTTTAATTTCGCAAGTTAGCAAGCGCTATTAACGATGGATTCGTTTTTTCTCCTTCAATCTTTGAAAATTCTTCTAGAGCAGCCTTTCCCTTTCCTGAAATATGCGTAGGTATTTCTACTATTATTTTAATGTATAAATCACCTTTTTTCGATGTCCCTGTAATCGGCACTCCTTCATTTTTTAAACGAAGCAGTTTTCCATGCTGGGTCCCTTGCGGCACTTTCAGTTTAATTGTTTTATCATCGAGTGAGTTTATTTGAATTTCTGCACCTAAAGCGGCTTGTGTCATAGAAATAGGTACTGCACAATACAAGTCATTTCTACTTCGTTCAAAATAGCTATGCGGTTTTATATGTAAGATAACAAAGAGGTCGCCAGGAGTGCCACCATTTTTCCCAGCGTTTCCCTGCTGAGGTATTGTAATGCGTTTTCCATCTTCAACTCCTGCGGGAATATTGACAATAATTTTCTTCCGCTTGGGTTGTAAGCCTGAACCGCCGCAAAGTTTACACGGCTTATCTATAGTTGTTCCCTGTCCTTCGCAGCTCGGACAGCTCTGTGCAACAGAGAAAAAACCTGCATTACGTCGTACCTGCCCCGCTCCATTACAGGTTTTACAGGTTTGACGTTTAGCACCATCTGAACCACCGCTTCCACCACAGGAACCACATTGTTCATTATGTTGGAAGGCTATTTCTGCCTTTGTGCCATAAACGGCTTCTTTAAAGTCTATTTCAAGATCATAGCGTAGGCTTTCACCTTGACCACTTGCTGTTCTGGAAGATCTTCGACCGCCTCCACCAAAAAAGTTTTCAAAAACACCGCCAAAATCACCGAAAATATCTTCAAAATCGCGAAAGACAGAAGAATAATCAGCTCCACCGCCACCCATTCCTTCAAGACCTGCAAAGCCGTACTGATCGTAAAGCTGGCGTTTTTCATCATCAGCTAAAACTTCATAAGCTTCTGTTGCTTCCTTAAACTTATCTTCTGCTTCCTTGTTACCGGGATTTTTATCTGGATGGTATTGAATTGCAAGCTTTCTATAGCCTTTTTTTATTTCATCTTTTGAGGCGCCTTTTTGCACACCGAGTACTTCATAATAATCTCTTTTTGCCATTGTATCCTTCCGGTAATCTAAGTTTAAACTGCAAAAGAACGCTCCCAAATTTTCAGAGCGCTCCCTTGCTTTTGTCGTATTTTGAGTCTATAAAACAAACCTATTTTATAAGCTCATGCTACAAGTTTTTATTTGTCGTCGTCAACTACCTCATAGTCGACATCATCGGCAGTGCCAGAAGTTGGCCCTGTAGAAGAATCTGCATCGGCGCCTGGTGTAAAGCCTGCATCTCCTGCATCCCCTCCAGCAGCTTGTTGCTGTTTATAAATTTCTTCAGCAATCTTGTAGGATGCTTGCTTTAAAGCTTCTGTTTTTTCTTTTATAAGTTCAATATCATCACCCAATAAAGCTTGTTTTAAGTCTGCCGAAGCTGCTTCGATTTTTTGCTTATCGGAAGGGTCAACCTTATCTCCCAATTCTTTCAGTGATTTTTCTGCAGAATAGAGCAAAGAATCGCCTTCGTTTTTAACTTCAACTTTTTCCCGCTCTTTTTTATCATTTTCTGCATTTGCTTCAGCTTCTTTTACCATTCGGTCTATTTCACTTTCGCTTAAACCACTTGAAGATTCAATACGAATATGTTGCTCTTTTCCTGTTCCAAGGTCCTTTGCAGATACGTGCACAATACCATTTGCATCAATATCAAATGTAACTTCGATTTGTGGTACACCACGAGGAGCTGCAGGAATACCAACCAAGTCAAAGCGTCCGAGTGTTCGGTTTTGGCTAGCCATTTCTCTTTCACCTTGCATAACGTGAATAGATACCGCTGTTTGTCCATCCGCTGCAGTCGAGAAAATTTGGCTCTTCTTCGTAGGGATAGTTGTATTTCGTGGAATAAGCTTTGTAAACACCGCACCCATTGTTTCGATTCCGAGTGAAAGCGGAGTAACATCAAGGAGCAATACGTCTTTTACATCGCCTCCTAAGATACCACCTTGAATTGCAGCACCAATTGCTACAGCTTCATCTGGATTTACGCCCTTTGAACCTTCTTTTCCAAAAAGCTCTTTTACAACGCTCATAATCTTTGGCATTCGAGTGGAACCACCGACGAGAATAACTTCGTCAATTTTATCTGCGGTGATGCCTGCATCTTTTAGGGCTTTTCGACAGGGTTCCTTTGTTCTTTCAAAAAGGTCTTCTGCCATTTGCTCAAATTTTGCACGAGTAAGTGTTTTTTGTAGGTTTTTAGGCCCACTTGCATCTGCGGTAATAAAAGGAAGGTTTATTTCTGTAGATGAAACGTTTGAAAGCTCAACCTTTGCTTTTTCAGCTGCTTCTCGCAAACGTTGCAAGGCCATTTTATCTTGTGAAAGATCTATGCTCGTATCTGCTTTGAATTCTGCAAGGAGCCAGTTGATAATCTTTTGGTCAAAGTCATCTCCACCAAGGCGCGTATCACCGTTGGTTGATTTTACTTCAAAAACACCATCACCGAGTTCAAGGATAGAAATATCAAAGGTACCACCGCCGAGGTCATAGACCGCAATCATTTTTTCGTTTTTTTGGTCCTTGTTAAAACCATAGGCTAAAGATGCCGCAGTTGGCTCATTTATAATTCGCTTTACATCGAGCCCCGCAATTTTTCCTGCATCCTTTGTTGCCTGCCTTTGTGCATCGTTAAAATATGCAGGAACTGTGATAACAGCCTCTGTTACTTCTTCTCCAAGATAGTCTTCAGCAGTTTTTTTCATTTTTTGAAGCGTAAATGCAGAAATTTCTTGTGTAGAATATTGTTTTCCGCCAACATTGATACGAATATCGTCATTTCCGTAAGGTTCCACCTTAAAGGGCATCATTTTTGCATCGCCTGAAAGCTCGTTGTATCGATGTCCTATAAAACGTTTAATAGAGTAGACTGTGTTTTCGGGGTTTGTTATCATTTGGTTTTTTGCAGGTTGCCCTACAACTCGCTCACCTTTTGCGGTAAATCCGACAATCGAAGGAGTCGTTCGTCCACCTTCAGAGTTTTGAATAACAATTGGCTCACCGCCTTCCATAACTGAAACACAAGAGTTTGTTGTTCCTAAGTCAATTCCAATAATTTTTCCCATAATATTCTCCATATTTTTGAGCATATTGCTCGTATATTTGGTCTTTTATTGACCCTATCTTTATTAAGCTTTTTAAAGCTTCTTTTTTTATTTTTCCGTCTCTGTTCCATCGGGCATATGCACCATTACCTTTGCAGGACGAATCACTCGATCTTTTAAGAGATAGCCCTTTAAATATACTTCTGCAAGGACTGGTTCGGCAACTGGCATTTGCATGGAACCGATTGCCTCATGCCTGTCATGGTCATAGGCTTCCCCAGGCTTTCCAAAAGGCAGGAGATTGTATTTATTTTCAAGCATAGAAAGCATTTGTTTGTTCATCAAACATAAGCCTTCGAGGATAGAAGCCTCAGCCTGTTTTTTATCACCTTTTTTCTCTTCGCCTGAATTTTGACTTGCAGCTTGAATAGCACGGTCAAAATCATCGAGAGTGGTAAGCAAGTCGAGCAAGAGATTTGTGTTTGCATAATCGATTGCTTCTTGCTTTTCCTTAATCATGCGTTTTCGATAATTATCGAATTCTGCAAGTTTCCGTAAGTATTGATCTTTTAAGTCAGCGTTTTCTTTTTTCAAACACTCAAGTTCTTCTTCAAGTGTTTTTTCTTCTTTTTCACATGTTTCGCTTACTTCTTTTTCGCGAATCTCTTCCTCATTCAGCTCATTTTGCAAGTCTTCATCCTTTTTTAGCGTTTCTACTTCATCTTGCTCTACGGCTTTTTTGTCCTTTTTTTCTGCCTCTTTCATCACATATCCTGTTATTTTGTTGTAGTTTCTACTCTTAAAATACTAAGACTAAAAAAAAGGGTCAAGTGAAAAATGGTAAAATTTCATATTCTGGTCCTTCTTCTGTAAGAAAAACACGAATTGCTGTCTTTTCAGCGCATACTTCATCATAAAAGCGTAAAAAATAAAACGAAGAAGGACTCAAAGTATCTTCTGGGCTATAATGTAAAACAAGCTCAGTCTCTTTTCCTTCAACAATTGCTTCCGAAAAAGCGGCATGCAAGCGCAAGATATCTTCTATCACGGGATAAATATAGGATATTTTTTTTTCTTCTAACTTAAATTGAATAAAACGCTCTTGCATCTTTAAAATTTTTGCAAACGGATATTTTTCCTCTGTCTCGGTAGGAAGTGTATAATTATTTAAAAGAAACCACTCGTAAAAATCTGAAATAAAGGCATAGGCAGAAATCTTTAAGCTGAGCAAAAGACTTTTAAACCAGGGAACCGCCCTTCCTTCTGTGTAAAATAATTCAAGGCAATATGAAATCGCGCGTAAAAGCTCTGCATCTTTTTCAGTGAGTTTAGATGCAAAGCTCTTTTCAAAAGAAAAATACACATGATTTGGAAAATAACCTGCGATTTCTTCAAGAAGGCGAGAAAAAAGTTTTTTTGTCTCGGTGTTTTTTTCATTTAGCTCAACAATAAAACCAAAAGACAAACCGAGATCATTTAGCAGGGTAATTTTTTTTGCAAAGTTCTTTTGCTCTCCTCCATTGAAAGAGATAACAAGGGTCGAAGCTGTTTCTGCAAGTGCATTGACTATGTCCTTTTCAAGCATTTCAACAGAAAGAAAAAACTCAAACAAAACCTGCCCTTCTTTTTTTGCTATAGAGCGCAAAAATGCTAAAAGCGCCTGTTTATTTTCTGTTAAAGAGCTATCTTCCACACGGATATGAGAAAAACCCCTCGTAAAAAAAGTTCCCAAGCCCTCTTCTAGTTCACGGGCAGTAAATTTTTGCTCTGTCACAAAAGTTGTATTCCCGATTTTTTGCAGATTTCGATCATTTCTTCAGGCCAGGTGCTTACCTGTGTCTCGCCTATATGGGCCTTTTGCAGAAAAAACATACAAAGCCGCGATTGCCCAATCCCTCCGCCTATACAAAGCGGTAATTCTCCATTGAGCAATTTTTTATGAAAAAACAAGCTCTCGCGTTGGGTACACTTTCTCTCGATAAGTTGCGCTTTTAGGCTTTCTGGTGAAACGCGAATCCCCATACTCGATAATTCCAAGGCAGAGTCCAAAAGTGGATTCCACAAAAGAAGGTCCCCATTTAATCCTTGCCTTCCATCAGCTGTTTTTGTAATCCAATCATCATAATCAGGAGCGCGCCCGTCGTGAGGCATGCCATTTGAAAGATTTGCACCAATGCCAATTATAAAGACCGCACCAAACTCCTTTGCCACAGCATTTTCTCTTTCTTTTGGAGAAAGGTCAGGATACCTATCTAGCAATTCCTGTGCATGTATAAAGGTAATTTTTTCAGGTAAGCGTATTTCCAACTGCGGATAGCGATCGTAGAGAAAAAACTCCGTCCGTTTCATGCAGCGATATATTTTTTTTACGACCTCTTTTAAGTACTCAATGCTGCGATTTTCCTCTCCAATCACCAGTTCCCAATCCCATTGATCAACATAGAGCGAGTGAATATTGTCGAGTTCTTCATCAGCACGAATCGCATTCATATCGGTATAAATACCAAAACCTTGCTCTAAACCAAGGTCTGAGAGCTTTACACGCTTCCATTTTGCAAGAGAATGCACTATTTCAAGCCGCCTGTCATCCATATCTTTTACAGGGAAGTTGACAGCTCGCTCAACACCGGTAAGGTCATCATTTAAGCCCTTCCCTTGCTCGACAAACATAGGTGCGGTAACGCGCGTTAGGTTTAGCTCTGTCGATAAGGCAAGTTGGAAAAAATCTTTTATAAGAACAATCGCGTATTCCGTCTCTTTAACCGATAAAAGCGAAGTATAATTTTTTGGAACAATAGTACGTGACATAAAATCTCCTTTTTTTTACTTATTTCCAAGGAAAAATTAAGCTTTTAAAACTTCTTGGCCCGATAATTTCATCATCTTCAGCAAGTAATTCATCCCAGGGTATATTTTTTCGCTCCTTAGTTTGAGCAATATCGGGATTTTCTTCAAGCCAATCGTATTTATAGAGGCGCAATTTTAAAGCGTTATTTTGTGCAAGCGAAATGCCTGAAAGGCCGGGAACAAAAAAAGCGAGCAATGCAGAAAGAAGAAAAAGGACAATGGAATAGATAGCAAGGAAAAAAGTAAAGCCGCCATTATCCATTAAAAGAAGATAGGATTTTTTTAAAGTTTTAAAGAAACCGCCTTTAAACTCTACGGACAAAGGGACAAACCACTGCAAGGCAAGAAGGGTCATGAGAATAAGCCAAAAAATAATACCTGACATAGCAAGTCCAAAAACACCACCAACATTGTAGTAAAAAGGAAGCGCAATGGTTGCAGAAATAAAAAGAGCTAAAAACAACAAACTCAAAAACAAGGCATCTTTCCAAACAAGGACAAGGTTTTTAAAAAGAGAAAGGATTGAAACAGATTTGTTGTGTGCAATTTCTGCTGTTAACATACTCATAGAAAAATAGAAAACTGTTACGAGATAGATACCTATAAAAAGAAAGCTAAAAAATAAAACAGGTGTTTCAGCAAAAAAACCAATCAAAAAAAACAAGCCAATGAGCAGTGCATATGAAATAAGATTAAAAACAATAAGGCTTAAAAAATTATCCCAACCATCAAAAAAATTCTTTTTAATATAAAAACCAATCATGCTTCTAGTGTAGTATAAATAAGAACATCTAGTCAATTATAAATCTAGCTAAGCTATTCTTTCTATGCTAAAATAGGTTTATGAAACACGACATATCTTCTATTTCCTTTCTCATATCGATTGTTCATGCGCACACAGCCTCTTTTTTGAAAAAACGTCTCAATGAAGAAGGCTTAGAAAAACTCGCTACCTCACATGGCCATATTTTGTTTCAACTTGCTGTTCATGAGGAACTTTCCATGAGCGAAATTGCACGCTTCGTTTATAAAGACAAATCAACTACAACTGCACTATGCAAAAAGCTTGAAGAGATAGGACTTATAGAGCGAAAGCAATCAAAGCAGGACAAAAGACAAACTAAGATACGCTTGAGCGAAAAAGGTAGACAATACGAAGATTCCCTTACAAAAATTTCACAGGAGCTCACAGAAACCGCATTTTTAGGCTTTAGTGAAGCAGAAAAAAAAGAAATGATAGAAAAGCTCGATGCAATCAAGGCAAACTTTCAAAGACTTGAAGACGAACCAAAAAACTCCTAGCCCTTGAATATCGCAAAAAGGACACTGCAAAAAAAAGCTACCTGATAAACGTTAAACGCGCATCAAGTAGCTTTTCACTTACAGGAGAGTGCTGTGAGCACCCCCTCGTAAACGTTTATTTATTTAATATAAATTCAACACGGCGGTTTTTCCACCAGTTATCTCTATCGGTATGCGGTACAACAGGTTGTCTGCCACCAAGCCCAACTGTAGAAAGTCGTGCACTCGAAACGCCGTATTTTCTCAGCTCTTCTTTTACAAAGGCTGCACGAGCTTGTGAAAGCGGTACCAATTCTTCTATTTCTTCCTTTTCTGTGTTCGTAACATTATTCGCATGACCTTCTACACGAACGGTGTAATCACGGAATTTATTTAGAATTTCAGCAATTCGCTTTAGAACACGTACGTTATTATCGATAACACTTTGTTCCAAGCCATTTGCAACTTCTTTTTTGCTCTTAAAGTCTGCATTATCGGGGCGGAAAATAATAGACGGAATTTGAATTTTGAGCACATCACCAACGCGAATAACAAGAACATCGACGGAAATAAGTCCTTCAAAACGACTCGTCATCCCGACATCATCACTTACCGTGAAGGTATAAGGATAATCTGTTGCAGATTGCACAAGTTCTCCAGTATTGCTCTTACCGTCCCAAGTTATACGCTCCGTAATTGCGCTTTTTCCGCTTGTTTTCCAAAAGGTTTTCCCATTTTGTGGGTCATTTATTTCAAAAGACCAAGAGGTAAAGGGAACAGCGCTTTTTGCGCTCAGGTTGATAAACAATTCGTCGTCTTGCCCATCGTTATCGGGACTAAAATACTGCGGACTTGTTTTTACAAGAAGCTGTGGTGGCGTAATCGATGAAAGAAAGCTACTTGTTTTGGCAAAAACTTCGTCGCCTTTTTCATAGATAATCTCTAAATCTGCAGTTAGACTGCCTTCCACAACTTTCCCACTAGAATCTTTTCCATCCCAGCTAATTTTCGCAGGTAGGGATTTTGCATCATTTCCAGTCCATTTTTGCACACTCGCTCCATTTTCAGAGAGAATCGCCAATGACCAAGAGGCAATTCCTTCTTGCAAGGAAGTCATAATTGTAAATACCTGTTCATCCTTTATGCCATCAGCATTTGGAGAGAATGCTGAAAGCTCTGCGGTAACAAAAGCCTTCGTTGGGCGATTATCTACAACAATAAGCGGTATCTGCTTTTCTGTTTTATTGCCTGCATCATCTGTTGATGAAACGAGAAGGGAATAATTACCATCGGCGACGGTATTATTGTTTTCATCTTTTCCATCCCAATCAAAAGAAGCAGGGGAGCCTTGCCAAGTTATTTTCTTTACCGTGGTTTTTGCTTGATTTTTGATTTCAGCTATCCACTGGTTTTCCTCACTTCCCGCTATTTTAATAGGAAGAAGGTCTTTTTTGCCATCTCCATTTGGTGAAAAAACAAGATAATCCGCTGACAATTGCAAAGCAGGATACTGCGTGTCCAATGTAATTGGTTGAGAAAGTGTTTTTGCCTCACTTCCGTTTTTAGAAACTGTTTCTAGCTGCGCGGTATAGAGGGCATCGGGGCAGAGACTTCCATTATTATGAAGTCCATCCCACTGAAAATTGCGTGGAAGCGCTTTTTTATCCGCAAAGCTTTTGACGCTTTCCCCTCTTTCATTGAAGATGTCTAAACGATATTCTACAATTTCGCTCTTTGTTTTTACAACAGGTGTTAAAACAAGTACATCATTTACGCCATCTTTATTTGGGGAGAATGCAGGGTTTTGCACGGTTAAAATAACTTCGGTCGTACCGGTATTTAGCTCAAAAAGCTTTGTTTCGGCAAAGCCGGTATTTCCCGCATCGTCAGTTGCAATGAGTTTATAGCTATACAAGCCATCTTCTGCAAGACTTCCATTGTCGTGAAGCCCATCCCACTGTACTTTTTCCGGTGGATTGTCACCAAAACTATAACTACGCACTTTTTTTCGATTGGCATCGAGGATTTCAGCCTGCCAGTTTTTTTCTTTCGAAACACTTTGCGCTATAATTGCCAGGTCGAGATTGCCATCTCCATCAGGCGAGAAAATAGGCGTTTCTAAAACAAGACTTGCCTGAGGTGCCCTTGTATCGATAATAAAATTTCGACTCATCTTTGCTATTTGCCCGTTGTTAAAGTTTGCTTGAAAAAGAGCTTGATACTCGCCATCGCCGAGTACAGAGCCAGCCTCGCTTTTTCCATCAAAACTAAAAGCCTGTGGCGTCGTTTTTCCTTCAAAACGCTTATAGGTTTTGCTTTCTTGGTTCGGAGAAATAATATCGATAGTCCAAGAGAGTAAACCGCTTGCATTTGGAATGCTCGGCTCGAAACGAAGGCTATCTTGAATACCATCCGCATTTGGGGAAAAGGGGCTACCAAGAACAGTAAGATTTACAGAACGTGGAAGAGCATCATAAATAATATTTAAGACTTCTGCTTTTTCGCTCTTATTGCCTGCGCGATCAGTAGCAGTAATTGCATAGCTATACACACCATCAGCAACAAGGTCGCCTGCATTGTTGCGCGCATCCCATTCGATTGTTTTCGGACTATCATTTTTCCAAGAATAGCTTTTTACGCTATTTCCCGAAGCATCTTTTATATCTGCTTCCCATAAATCTTCACTGGAACCATCTTGTTCTATCTTAATGGCGTTTCGAAGATTTGAGCCAAATATTTTTGCCTCGTCTTTTGGTTGCAGAAGCGCAATAGCAGGAGGCGTATTGTCAACAACGACGCTATACATGCTCGTCTTTGCCTCATTTCCATTGTCATCCTTTGCTATAAAATAATAGGAATAGTTTCCATCTGGTGCAACTTCTCCACTATCGAGAAAACCATTCCAAACAACAACCTCAGGAACCTCAATTCCTTTTTTGGGAGCGAAAAGTTTTTTTAAATTTGTCCAAAAAGGCTTAAAACCCTTTTCTGCAAACAAGGATTGAAAGACACTTGTTGCATTTGTTTCTTTTGCGTGTTTATTTCCAATCGTTCGCACTATAGTGTTTTCACTATCTAAAACAATGAGATTCCACTCGCTAATATATCGCTTATCCTTAATCGATAAGGGAATTGAAAGTTCATCTTGTATACCGTCATTATTTGGCGATATATAAACTGTTTTAGCTTGCGAAAATAACGGCGAAAAAAGAATTAAAAAAAGAAGTGTTCCTATTAAATGATTTTTTTTCATTATTCTTCCCCCCAAAGTGATATTACAGGTGCTTCAAAGTCTTTTTGTCCTAAGAACAATAATAGATTCGCTGAAGCAAGATGGACATCCTTATAGAGATTTTTATACGCTGCACTAACAAGCATTTCATTTTCTTGCCAGCCATGTTTTTCCATGAAATCAAGCTCTTTTGTAGAAAAATTAAACGTATAGCTCAATGAAAGACTCGGTAATGAAGGTCCATGACCAGCTATCACTTCTCGTAGATTCATATCCCATCCTGCTTTTATACGAAAAACATTTGCAACAAGAAATTCAAAGGCAATATCTGCTATGAGGTTTTGGAAGATGGGAAAGGAAAAATCTATCCCCATACCACCTTCAATATATTTCGTCGAAAATAAGGTACCTGCAAGTCCTATTTTTGGGGTAAAAAGGCTCGGTGATGCGCTTACTTCCTTGCCTTCTATTATGCCAACTTCACTTGCAAGAAAAGATTTTCCCATATTGGTTAGAGAAAAAGCCCATCGAATATCTTTTAAAAAGGGTAAAAAACGAAGGCTTTTTATGCGATACCAAAAGCCAACATCTCCTGCAAGAGCCCAATCGCCTTCTGGACCAAAGCCTCCCTTCATGCCAATACCAAGATACAAATCATCGGTTAAATCTTTTGCAAAAGCTGCATCAACCAAAAAGGAATTACCTAGATTTGGTTTTGCAAGATCGTTTGTAAAAAGACCATCCATTGTAAGAGCGATATTTCCGTAACGAGAAGGGATAATAAAGCCCGCAAGAAAGGCAGAACCGAATCCTTCTAGGTCATTTGTACCAATAAATGCAGTATAGCCAAGGTCAACGACCCAACGTTGTTCGCCCGCAATGAGTGAGGGGTTTATCCCGATACTCTCTGGTCGAACATTTTTGAAGGCGCCGCCTGTTGAAAGAGAACCACCTGATAAAAGCTCTGATGATGAGAATTGATGAAGCAACTCACCACTAGGTGGTGGATTATATGCACTGACTAACACAGTGCTGATACTAAATACGAGAAAAAAAAGTATACTTTTTTTCATGTAAAAAACCTCCCGAATTGTACATAGTTTTATTTTACCAATGAAGTAAATTAAAATCTAGCACAAAAAAATAAAACCTTTTGTCAATAAAATTTTATCTATAATTAAGGCTCGTTTCTATTGACTTAATAATTGCTAACTCATATCATAACCCTATGAAAATGCACACTTTTAAAGGCGGTGTTCATCCGCCAGAGAAGAAGGGATTTACAGCAGATAAGGCTATAGAGTCTGTCTATCCTTCAACAAATATGGTAAGCATTCCCCTTACAATGGGAGGCAAACCTAACGAACTTTTAGTTTCTGTCGGCGATACAGTCACTCGCGGACAAAAAATAGCAGATAATACCGATTGTCTTTCTGCTCCTGTCCATTCATCTATTTCCGGTAAGGTAAAAAAAATAGAAACAAAACTCCTTGCCGACGGCTCTACTGGTCAATGTATCATTATCGAAGGTGATGGCCAAAACATAGAAAGCTTTATGCCTAAGCTCGACCCTTTTACCTGTTCCAAAACAGAAGCTCTAGAACGTGTACGAGAAGCAGGTATTGTCGGTATGGGTGGGGCGGCCTTTCCAACTCACGTAAAACTTTTCCCCCCAAAAGAAAAGCCTATATCTGTTGTCATTGCAAACGGAGCTGAATGCGAGCCCTACCTCACAATCGACGACATGACTATGCAAGAAAGGGCAACAAACATTATAGATGGCTTAGCCATTGCAACAAAGATTGTTGGCGCTCCAAAAGCCTTACTCGCTATAGAAGACAACAAAAAACATCTCCTACCTATACTCAATGAAGCTATCGAAAAATCAGGAAATACCGAACTCTCTCTTGTACTCACAAAAACAAAATATCCACAAGGCGGAGAAAAAAGCTTAATAAAAGCTGTTCTCAAAAAAGAAGTACCTAGTTGTGGTATACCAGCAGATATCGGTTGTGTCGTTTTAAACGTAAATACGCTTTGTGCTATATCCGATGCATTTAGGCTAGGAAAACCGCTCATCGACAGACCTTTGACTATCTCGGGTGCTGCATGCGAAAACCCAAAAAACATTGTAGTTCCTATTGGTACTGTCCTTGCAGATTTAATTCCTGAAACAATTCGCCTCAAAGAAGACTTGGTAAAAATACTCTCTGGCGGTCCCATGATGGGAGTTTCCCTTCCAAACACCTCCTTCCCCATTGCAAAAAACACATCAGGAATCCTCTTTTTGAATAAAAAAGAAACTGACCTCACAACAGAAAGCCAGTGCATTAGCTGCGGACGCTGTATAGATGTCTGTTCATGCAGAATTACCCCCGTGATGATTGTAAAAGAACTCGCTGCGGGAAATATGGCTGAAGCACTTCGCTACGGGCTTATGGACTGTGTTGAATGCGGTTCCTGCGTTTACGTTTGCCCTGCGCACGTGCAGCTCATCCAAAGAATACGTACCGGAAAGCAAATAAGACGAAGTGAAATCGCTCAAGAACTTCAAATTCAAGAAAAAAATCTTGCAGACTGCGGAAAAGTTATGGAAGCAGACTGCGGTTGTGGAGGAGATAAGTAATGGCAAAAGTAAAGACCTCAAATGAACTCTATATAAGTCCAAGCCCTCATATCACAGGACCTGAGACAAGTCAAAAAATAATGTTTTTGGTAATACTGAGCTTAATTCCCCTTTGTATCTACGGCGTCTACCTCTTTGGTTTACCTGCCCTACTTACTATCGGCGTAGCAGTTGTCTCCTGCCTTGTTTTCGAAGCGCTTTTTCAAGTCCTTACAAAGCAAAGTATCTTAATAAAAGACGGCTCAGCAATTGTGTCAGGGATTATGCTTGCCCTTGTTTTACCACCGCAACTCCCGCTTTGGATGACCGTTCTTGGAGCAGCCTTTGCGATGATTGTTGCAAAAGCTTTTTTTGGTGGCATAGGTGCAAACGTATTTAACCCAGCATTAACAGGAAGAGCCTTTCTCTTTGTCAGTTTCCCCGCAGCTATGGGTACATGGCCGCTACCACGAACAGCGCAATCACTCGTAGAAACAGTAACAAGCGCAACAGGTGGCATAATTGACGAAGTTACCAGTGCAACCGCCCTTTCATCGAGCTCGCTCATTGTCGATTCAAAAACATATTTTGACTTTTTTATCGGTAATAGAGCTGGTTGTATAGGTGAGTCAAGTATTGCACTCATACTGCTTGCCTTTGCCTTCCTCGCTGTTACCAAGGTTATCGACTGGCGAGCTCCCCTCGCTATGGTGGCAACAGTAGCTCTTGCAAGCTTCTTGGCAGGTGGCGACGTTCTTATGGCGATGCTCTCTGGCGGGCTCTTGTTCGGTGCTGTTTTTATGGCAACAGACTATGCAACAAGTCCAGTAACAAAAAAAGGAAGACTCGTCTTTGGATTTGGTGCTGGTCTTATAACCTTTTTAATCCGTCAATTTGGTGGCTATCCCGAAGGAGTTATGTTTAGTATCCTCATCATGAACGCTCTCACTCCCTTCTTAAACAAACTCATTCCCCAAAAATACGGATACATTAAACCTTCAAAAAAGGTGGCTAAAAAATGAAACAAATGATTAAACTAGGGCTCATATTGGCCCTTTATACCTCCATTGCTTGCGTAACCCTTGCTTTTGTAAACGACCTAACAAAGGATACGATAGCAAGTGCAAAAGATAAAGAATTAAACGAGGGGCTCAAAATTGTCTTCGCACAAGCCGATTCCTTCGAACAACTCGATTCTAGTCTTTTTCCATCAATAAACGATGTTACTATCGATGCGGTTTATCTTGCAAAAGCAGATGAGGCAATTATTGGTTCGGTTATAAAAGCAAGTGGTGCAACATATAATGATGCAACAATTCTTGTGGGAATTACCACAGAAAGCACTATGACGAGCATAGAGTTTTTAGAATTAACTGATACACCTGGATACGGTCAACAAGCAAAGGAACCTGCATTTAAAGACCAATTTATTGATAAAGCAATTGATGAAACGCTTGCCTTAGGTACAAACGTCGATGCTATTTCTGGTTCAACGATTACCTCACGGGGAATTGTCAAAATTCTCAATGCAGCAATAGAATCTGGTAAAAAAGCAATAACAGAGGGGGCTCAGTAATGAAAAAATATTGGCAACTTTTTAAAAATGGCTTGGTAAAAGAAAACCCGCTCCTCTTTTTAATGATAGGGCTTTGTTCCTCACTAGCCGTTACCACAAGCTTTGAAAACGGACTTGGTATGGGTCTCGCTCTTACATTTGTGCTCCTCATGAGTGAAGTGCTTATTTCTCTACTACGAAAACTCATCCCCGATTCTATACGAATTCCTGTATTCATCATCATCATAGCAACCTTTGTAACCATTGTTGAGCTTCTCATGAAGGCCTATATGCCCGACCTCGCAAAGGCGCTTGGTGTTTTTATCCCTCTCATCGTTGTAAACTGTATCATCATGGGACGAGTTGAATCCTTTGCTTCAAAACGAACTGTGGCAGAATCTGCCGCCGATGCCCTCGGCATGGGTTTTGGCTATCTTTGGGTTCTCACCGGCATTTCCATCGTACGCGAGCTTTTCGGAAACGGCACCTTCATAGGCATGACGCTTATCCCCGAGCAATACACTATTGGTTTTTTCACTGGCGCTCCTGGGGGCTTCTTTGTCTTTGCAATTTTTATTGCAGTAACAAGACTAATACGAGTCGCCTATGAGAAAAACAAAGGAGAACAAAAATGAACGAATACTTAAAAATATTTTTATCATCCGCACTTATAGATAACGTTGTTTTAATCCAGTTTCTAGCGCTCTGTCCCTTTATTGGTATGACTGCAGATGTGCATAAATCAAACGGTATGGGTGTAGCAACTTCCTTTGTCATGGTTTTGGCAACTATTGTAACCTACCCCCTCTATCACTTTGTCTTACTCCCCCTTGACCTTGCGTTTTTACAAACCCTTGTATTTATCTTGGTTATCGCATCCCTCGTGCAACTTGTAGAGTATTACCTAAAAAAATCTGCCCCTGCGCTCTACAGTTCAATGGGAGTCTATCTTGCCCTGATAACAACAAACTGTGCAATCCTCGCGGTTACCTTAAACAGCATTAGCAAGGGATACAACTTCTTAGAATCCATTGTATATTCTCTTGGAACAGCAGTGGGCTTTTTACTCGCAATGGTGCTTATGGCTGGTATACGACAAAAAGTAAAACTTGCAAAAATACCTGCATTTATAAAGGGAACACCTGTGCTCTTCGTAGCGGCAGGCTTGCTTTCAATGGCTTTTAGCGGCTTTTCAGGCCTCATAAAATAAGGAAAAAAAGATGATAACTGTCTTATATACATTAGCTGTATCTGCAACACTCGCCTTGGTACTTGGCTTTTTATTGGGCTTTTTCAAAAAAATCTTTTTTGTAGAAGTAGACCCCAAAATCATGCTCATTAGGGACAGCCTACCCGGTGCAAACTGTGGTGGTTGTGGCTATCCTGGTTGTGACGCCTTTGCCGAAGCCGTTGCCGCAGGTGAAGCGAACCCATCTGGCTGTACCGCTGGGGGTAAAGATACCGCAGATAAGGTTTGCGCAATAATGGGTGTAAGCGCTGATGCCCTTGAAACAGTCGCTGTCCTTGCCTGCCAAGGAAGTAAGGACCACGCTGTTGCAAAAGGCAATTACACAGGAGTAAGCACCTGTCGTTCTGCCCTCATCGGCACAAATGGCATAAAAGTTTGTGAATGGGCTTGCCAAGGTTTTGGCGACTGTGTTACTGTTTGCCTCTTCGATGCAATTCACATGGGAGACGATGGTCTTCCCCATGTCGATGAGACAAAGTGTACAGGTTGCGGTATGTGTATCATAGAATGTCCACAAAAACTCTTAGTACACTTCAATAAAACAGATAAGGGTGCCTTTGCTCGCTGTAATAACCGAAACAAAATGATACCACAAATCCTAAAAAGCTGTAGCGTCGGCTGTTTTAAGTGTGGTAAATGCGTACGTGCCTGTAAATACGATGCAATTCACCTCGTTGATGGTATTCCAGTTGTTGACTATGAAAAATGCACAAGCTGTAATGACTGTGTCGAAGCTTGTCCTACAAATGTCCTGTATTTACGATAAATTTAAACAATACAATAAATAAAAAAAGCCCTTAAGACAGAGTCTTTGGGGCTTTTTTCATATAAACCTTGACAATAGCGCCTTTTTCCATCATTATTATGGTATGGCTCAACCTGACAACTCCGGTAATTTTTTTCAAAGACTCATTTCTGCTATACTGGGCTCTTTTGACCCTGAGGCAGAAAAAAAGCGCATTTTGCGAAGTATAGCAAAAGAAGTAAACAAAAGTAAGTTTAAGTTCTATAAACACTCCTCTGGAGATGCCCAAGTGGGACTTGCTAAGTTTTTTTATGAAATATACAAAAACATTGGCGCAGCACAGGTAATGTTTGAAAGCACACAAAACCCAAATGCCTTCAAACACGCAGTTATTGACTTTGTTATGAGTGAAAAACAAAGGGAACTCATCGAGTTTTTAAACGAGCAGGCTATTGTTGCACTTGCGCAAACAATGCCTCCGAATGAACTTAAGAAAAAAACACAAACTGACCTTGAGACTCTTTCTCAAGAATTCGATATCCAAAAAATACAAAAAATTGATGCTCTGTATACCAAGCTTATGCTTTTTCAATCTTTTTGCACCTTTGATTTTTATTTTTTACTTAAAAAATTTGATTCAAGTCTTATGGAACGTGACTTTAACTATATGCCACGTTTTGAACCAATCCGAGGTGAATATATAACCGATGACTTAAAAGATTTTATTGCTGTAGCTTGGGCTATGCCCTTAAACGAAGACTGGTCAGAAATGCTTGCCCTTCTAAGAAACCTTAAAGGAATTGAACCAATTGCAGCCAACACTTGGAATAAAACAATACAAAGACTTCGCCAAGTTCAAAACTCACAAATTTTAGAAAAAATTATACAACTTACAACCTCTGACCCAAATTATCAAGCTTTTATTCCTTCACGCCAAGAACGCTTGTTTGAGTCATATCTAGATGGTCTTAAAAAAGAAGTACAAGAGACCCTCGTAAAAATTGAAAAAGAGGTTACGAGCTCTCGTGCCGATAATTTACTTAAAAATATTTTTGGAACAACTGCAGTTATACGACTAAAACATTATAGCGAAACCACAAACTTAAGTTTAGAAAAAAAACGAGTTCCCCTCTTTAAGTATCATCAGCCGCTCAATTACACAAAGGCTTTTTTACTTGATTATTTTAAAAAGAATATTCGCGAATTTTCCGACCTTGTTCTCGTTCGTGGAAAATGGGTAACAGCTGTACTATCTGGACAAATGTCAGAAGTCTACCAAAACATCGCTGAGATTTCCGATCAAATCACAGAATTTGACGAAGCACTTTCCGATGAAGCAGCAGTCGGGCAAAAATTAAAAAACCTCCTCTTACGAGTAGGAAGAGATCGTGAAGCAGAACGGATTATTGCGTCCCTTATAAAAGACACAAACGATAAAGCTTTATTTTATATAACGAGCACGGCTCAAAACCTTATCGCCCTTGCAAAAACAATAAAATCTCTTTTAGAAGATAGAGAAAAGCCTGAACCACAAATGCTTATCAACTGGAAAGAGCTCGATAAGTTTGTCGATCATCCTATACGCGACACGGGTGTTGAAATCTACAAGATGATACACCAGTTCATACAACTTATACAAATCTATATACCCAAAAAATAAAAAAAAAGCTACCGCATTTGGTAGCCCTTTTTGTTTTAAAAAAATCTTTTTGGATTAAAACACTACAACAACTTCACCATTTGGATAGCGCTCTGAAACCCAGTCAGCTATTTTTTTACTTCGTAGTGCTTCTACAAGCGCCTTAATATTTGCCTTAGATTCACTTCCTGCCTTTACGGTAATGATGTTTACGTAGGGAGATTTTGCTCCTTCGACAAGTAAACCATCTTTACTTGCAACTAAACCTGCAGGAATTGCATAATTCCCATTGATAACAGCAGCATCGACATCAGCTAAAACACGTGGGAGTGATGCAGCTTCAAGTTCGCGAAATACAAAATTCTTTGGATTTGCGACAATATCGAGTGGTGTTGCACTTAAATCGCTCGAATCTTTTAAGCTAATAAGACCAGCAGAGGCCAAAAGCAAGAGAGCTCTTCCTTCATTGGTTGGGTCATTTGGTATTGCAATAACTGCCTTCTCAGGTAAATCTGCAAGACTTGCAACTTTTTTTGAATAAAGAGCAATTGGCTCAATGTGAATTTCACCAGCGTTTACAAGATGATAGCCTTTTTCTTCATTGAAAGAATCCATATATGGAATGTGTTGAAAAAAGTTAGCATCAATTTGCCCACTTTCAAGGGCCTCATTTGGTGTCACATAATCGGTGAATTCAATTACCTTTAGGTTTATACCTTGTGCTTTGAGGTCGGCTGCAACCAGATTTAGCATTTCAGCATGTGGCTCTGGAGTAGCCCCAACTTTCAATACCGAGTCATCCTTTTTCCCGGCCGCAAAGACTCCCCCAAAAACAAGAGAGAGCACAAGGACAATCAAAATAATCCTTTTCATAATTCCTCCTATAAAAAAGTAATGAGAAAATTTCAATTTTTGAAATTACTTTTTTTCAGCACTTTCGCAATGTAATGAGAAAGTGCAGTAAATCTAAAGTTTGCGTAGCAAACTTTAAAATGAACAGTGAGGCGCTATTTTAGCCGAACTGTTCATTAATCCTCCTTTTAACTCGCTATGGATGGCGAGTTGCAATTAATCTTTGACATGTTTTGCAAGGCAAAACTGTCCGACTATTTTTTACACGGATGTAAAAAATAGTCTAGCAATTTTTGAAATTACTTTTTTTCAGCACTTTCGCAATGTAATGAGAAAGTGCAGTAAATCTTCTCGCCACGGATGGCGAGTTGCAACCAATCTTTGACATGTTTTGCAAGGCAAAACTGTCCGAATATTTTTTACACGGATGTAAAAAATATTCTAGCAAAACTGTTTAATTACTACAAAGTATACCAGATTACTAGGTTTTATTACAAGCCCTTTTTTATCTTTTTTTCATAAGATTATTACTAATACGTGTGCCGAAAAATTGGATAATTTCAACCAAAATTAAAATAACAAGAACACTTGCTATCATTATGTCGGTGCGAAACCGTTGATAACCGTAGCGAATAGCTAAATCTCCCAAACCACCGCCACCAATTGCCCCAGCCATCGCTGAGTAACCGATAATATTGATTATCGTCAGAGTTACCCCAGCAACCAAAGACGGAAGCGCTTCTGGAATGAGCACCTTGAAAATAATTTGTAACTTCGTAGAACCTATAGCCCGTGCTGCTTGCACAAGCCCTGGGTCCACTTCCTTAAGCGCTGTTTCAATAATGCGTGCAACAAAGGGCGCCGCTGCTATCGAAAGCGGAATGACGCTTGCACTCGTTCCAATGCTTGTACCTATAATAATTCTTGAAAGGGGGAATATAAGTATCATCAAAATAATAAAGGGAAAGGAGCGCAAAACATTGACAATGCGTGTAAGCACTTTAAAAACAATAGGTTTGGGGCTTATACCGGTACTTGGATCTGAAATACAGAGCAAAATACCAAGGGGAAAGCCTAAAAGCAAGGAAAAAAAAGTAGCAGAAAATACCATTGCAAGGGTTTGCAGTGTTGCATTTCCAACAAGTGTATACATTGCATTAAATGAGGTCATAGTATTTCTCCTTTTGTATTTTCAATTTGCACACCTTCAGTTTTAAGCAGTTGAATTGCTTCACTTATTTCCACTTCAGAGCCAAGCATGTCAACATAGAGCGTTCCGACTTCTTCGTCTAAAAGATGCGCAACTGATGCACCGCGAATATTGAAATCGACATTTGTTTTTTTACTTATTTTTGAAAGAATAGGCTCACCCGTTTTTTCACCAATAAAACGTAGAATAAAAGCAGCCTCATCTTTTGACCACAGAAGGGTTTTTTCACTTTGCTCTTTTATTTCAGCCTCTGTATAATGCATATGCGATAAAAACTCGCGAGTTATATTTTCTTTTGGACGAGCAAAAATATCTTTTACTAAACCTTTTTCGACAACCTGTCCCTCGTCAAGCACCGCAACCCATTCGCAAACATCACGGACAACTTCCATTTGATGCGTTATCATCACTATCGTTAAACCAATTTTCTTTTGAATATCACGTAAAAGCCCCAGAATAGACTTTGTCGTCTGTGGATCTAAGGCACTTGTCGCCTCATCACAAAATAAAATACCGGGATTATTTGCCAATGCGCGCGCAATTGCCACCCGTTGTTTTTGTCCTCCAGAAAGCGTACTCATCGGAGCATCTTCCCTTCCCGACAAACCGACAAGATCCAAAAGCTCTTTTACTCGTTTTTCGATAAAAGCTTTTGATTTTCCATTTATTTCGAGGGGATAGGCGACATTACCAAAAGCATTTCGAGAATTGAAAAGGTTAAAGTTTTGAAAAATCATACCCACTTCACGACGTTTTAAGACAAGTTCTTTCTCACAAAGAGAGCTTACTTCTTCGTCGTTATAAAATACCAAGCCAGCATCAGGTTTTTCTAGTAAACTAATCAAGCGAATTAAACTTGATTTACCAGCACCAGATTTTCCTATAATCCCATAAATGGTATTGGAGGGAATATCTATACTTATATCATCAACCGCTTTAATCATCGTGTTTTGAGAGGGGTAGTATTTTTTTAATTTTTGTAATCGTATGTCCATGAATTTATTTTCCATTATTTTAACTACTTGTCAACCACTATAAGTAATTTAAAATAAAGGCTAGTATATACCTATGCTCAGTAATTATCACTCACACACAGATCTTTGTAATCACGCAAAAGGATATATTGGTGATTATCTTTTAGAAGCAAAATCAAAAAAGCTTAGGATACTCGGTTTCAGCGACCACTGCCCTTATCCAAAAGATGGGCTTGATACCTGGGAGAGAGTGCGCATGTCAATTGATGAATCCCATCGATACATTAAGGATATACGAGAAGTCTCAAAAAAAGAAAATCTCGAAATATATGCTGGTTTTGAATGTGAATGGGATTTTCGCTATGAAAATTGGTATAGGGATTTTTTGCTTGGAGAACTCAATGCAGATTACCTCATCTTTGGACCGCACTGGGTCTACGATACCGGCAATTTCATATATGCCCCAGAAATTAACACAAAAAAACAACTTTTTACCTATTTTGATACAATAATCGAAGGACTTGCAAGCGGTCTCTACGCTTTTTTGGCACATCCTGACCTCATTATGTCCGATGGAAGAGCCTGGGATGCAAACCTAAAAGCTGGGTTTACCGCGATTATCGAAGCTGCTATTCAATACAACATTCCCCTTGAAGTAAATGGGCAGGGATTTATAAAGGGAAAAGTAAAAGGTGAAAAAGGAATGCGCGACCCCTACCCCTATGATGCGTTTTGGGACCTTGTAGCAGAAAAAAACATTCCTGTCCTTTGCAATTCAGATGCACATTTTCCTGAAAATCTTGTTGACAGCTTGCATCTTGCACGGGACTATGCAAAAAAAATGGGTTTAGAAATTATAGAAAAATTGGACTTAAAAAAATAAAAGCTCTACCCAAAAAGCGATTTAGCTTTCTTCTTTTGGATATAAACCAGGCACAAGAAAGTCTTCTGGTATTTTTGATGGACGCCCTGAGCTATTGACACAGGCCCAAGTTACCTTTGCCTCAACGCAAAGAGTGCCGTCTTTTTTTCGAATTTCCTGAAAAAATTCACCAGAAATCTTACCGAGCTTTTTCGGAACAACTGAAATTTCTAGCTCATCGTATAAAAATGCAGAAGCTTTGTAATAAATATCAATATGTGTTACATACAGGGCATAACCGAGGGAGACTACTTTTTCGTAATCAAATCCAATATGACGTAAAAAATCCATGCGTCCGTGTTCTAAAAAATTTAAGTAAACCGCATTGTTTACGTGATTATATCCATCGCATTCATACGAACGTACTCTATGATAGGCTTTAAAACTCATCATTCCTCCATGTTTTGAATTATTACACTAGTCTAACATAAAATAAAAATAAGAAAAAGAAGTCTAGATTTTTTATTCGAGTACGGAATCGACTAATGAAACAAAATCTTTGTCCACTTCGACAGTATCAAAAGGAATATCTTTGTTTACGTGAAATATACCATTGTGCTCTACAATCGATTCTTGGTGCTCCTTTTCACTACCATTTGTTAAACTAGCACTTTCAAGTTTTTTGGGTGGTTTAAACTGAATAGCAAAACTAAAAGCAGCATTGTCGTCTATATATTGTACCAATTCTGAGCTATCTAACTCCTCATAGTCATCTACAAGGTCGGCAGCATCGTCTTCACTTGATTCTTCTAGCATAAATTCTTGTGATTTTATGCTATCTAAGGCTGAAAAATCAGGATGTTCTATATCGAGTGTGAAAAGTGGATCAGATCCTTTAGCTAAATTATTTTCATTCGTATCATCACCAAGGCATAAGTTTTCTTTAAAAATATCTAAGTTTCCAAAAGAAGTGGGCTGCGTTTCGGGAAGTTCAGCAAGTTCTTCGATTTCGTCGAGTTCTGCAACTTCATCGAGTTCTTCGATTTCGTCGAGTTCAGCAATTTCGTCAAGCTCTTCAACTTCATCAAGTTCTTCGACTTCATCGAGTTCTGCAACTTCATCAAGTTCTTCGACTTCATCGAGTTCTGCAATTTCGTCGAGCTCTTCAACTTCAGAACTAATTACAGCTGGCTTAGATTTTTCCTGAGGCAATCGAGTTAATTTTTCGCCGCCTTGGCGCGTCGAAAGCAAAATCTCTTCCAACATCGCCCGAATCTCATCGGTATCAATATGAACATTTTGCACAAATTCATTTTTTGACCGTGTAAGCGAAGCCATAATTTCGTCCCAGGATTTTTCCAAAAGCGCATCGAGCAATTCTTGGTGTTTTTTCGCTTTTCGTCCTAAGCTTTTTGTAAGAGACAGGGCAACTTCGACTTTTCGACTTTCAATAGACGCTATAACATCATTCCAATTTATTTTTTCCTTTGTCTCCAAGTATTCATTTAAAAGAGCAAATTGGAATTTTTTTATTCGCTGACGAATAATTAGACTTGCATCTGATTTTAAGTTGAGCAAAAATAAAATCATAAGAAAGAAGCTTATAAAAAAACAGACAAGTAAAACAATTTTTATTGTATTGTTAAAAACAAGAAAATCTTCTCGAATAAGCTGTGAAAAAATAATCTTTCGATTATTGAACAGAGTTTCATGCGATAAAAATAAAAAGCTTTGTTCATTTATGCTAAATTGTGGATACAGTCTTTGGTAGGGCTCTGCAAAAATGCTTTCAAGATACTCTTTAATTTCTTTTTGCCCTTTTTCAGCAAGCCCAAGGACAATGCCCTTTTTTGAAAAAGTAATCGTTTCAGATAGGCTTATAAGGGCTTCAGAAATAAAAAGCTGCTGCACAGAAAGCGCTGAGTAATAAAAAACAATGGAGCCCTGATATATATTGAATCTGTCAAAAAAAGGCAAAGAAAGCAAAAATCTATCGCGCTCCGAATCAAAGGTGAGCTCAAAGTCGCTTTCTTTTTCACAGGCAATCTCTTCATAATCGAGCTCATCGAGCTTAATATAACTTTCGTATTGTAGACGAGTTTCTTCTTTTCGCAATAAATCTTGAGAAAAACTACTATAATGAATTTTCCTTCCATCGTTACCAATAAGACGGATTCCCAAGAGCCCACTACCCTCAGTCAATAGCGAACCTGTTATATTTTCGATCGTATCTATATCTTCTTTTGTTTGAGTAGGAGATGCGGTATTTCGTACCGCGGTTTCAGAGGCAAAGGCAAGAGCATTACGTTTTTTAAGCTCTAAAAACCTATTAAATGCTTCAGAAAGCTGGTCCAGTTTTTTTTCATAGGAATCGAGCACCATAGGTTGATAAAAATGTACCTCGATTGCTTGGAAAAAATGGGTATACGCAAAAAAGATAAAGGCAGAGAAAGCTATGATAGATATAAAAAGACTTAAGGCAACTTTTTTCCCTGATGACACAGGTCCTCCAAATTTGTAGCGTATAAAGCTAGATATACAAGGTATCGGCTTTTTAGACGATATATTAAGCACTTTTATACTATAAAAAAAATCTAAAAGAGTATACTATATGTTTATGACTAGTACGTATAATACCCAAGAAGAACCAATTAGAGCTTTTCTCGTAGGTCTTGATGATGTAGAGCATAATATAGGGGAGCTGCAAGGGCTTGTACATACGCTTTCTTTTGAAATAGTTGAAAGCTATATCCTGCCTCCATTCAAGGCTCATTCCCAATTCCTTCTCGGCTCCGGAAAGGCAAAAGAAATTCATGCTCGTGTGCAATCCCTCGATGCGGATTGCATTATCTTTGACTTTGAAATCTCGCCAACACAACAACGAAATTGGGAACGCCTTACACATATTCCTGTATTCGATAGAAACGAAGTTATTATCCGCATTTTTGGAGAAAGAGCTCAAACAAAGGAAGCAAAGTTGCAGGTAGAACTTGCCCGGCTACAGTATTCTCTTCCACGACTTGCCCATAGTTATGGCGATATGGCACGTCAACGAGGCGGCTCTTATGGCTCAAAGGGAACAGGAGAAACGCAACTCGAGCTTGATAGACGAGGTATTCAAAAGAAAATTGCAAAAATAAAACTTGAATTACAAAAAGTTATTAAAGAGCGCAATACCATGCGGAAAAAAAGAGAAAATATTCCCCTTCCAAACGCTGCGCTTGTTGGCTACACAAATGCAGGAAAATCAAGCTTGCTCAACGTCCTCACTGGCTCGGATGTCTTTGTGGAAGATTCTCTTTTTGCAACACTCGACCCCACAACTCGCCGTTTAAATCTTTCTGGGAAAACAGGCCTTCTCCTAACCGATACAGTTGGCTTTATAAAAAACCTCCCCCACAGTCTCATCGATTCATTTAAGGCAACCCTAGAAGAAGCTGTTCGCGCATCTTTACTCATAATCGTTCTTGACGGCTCCGATCCCGATATTGAAAATCAATACGAAACAGTTTGCTCTGTCTTGGAAGAAATCGGAGCCTTCCAAAAAGAACGCATTATTGCATTAAATAAAATAGATTTACTCGACGAAAAGGCCAAGTCTGAAGACTCGGTGTTTTTTGACCAGAGCGATAAAAAACTTTTTTTTAGTTATTTAGAAAAAACAGAAAAACATCTACATTTTATAAGCAGTCATACAAAAGAAGGTTTAAAGGAGCTCACAGAAACTATCTTTGACCTCACATACGGCTTGGAAAAAACATTTCATCTTTCACTACATGATACCGCCCTCATCGATGAAATACGAAATACAGGAGTACTTGTCTCAAGCGAATGGACAGATACTGCGATTATTGTAAAAGCACGCGTCAAACCAAATCTCGAAGCAAAAATTCTCGGAGAAACATACCTCGAAGAAAAGGGCTTTTTTTAATCTTCTTATCTTTTTTGAATAAGTTTGCTATACTCTATACTATGACAAAGTTTCAAAAAATACTTATGTTCATTGCCGCCATACTTTCTCTCTCTCTCGCCCTTATATCTTTATTTCGTTTTATTTTTTTTCCAGAACAGGTTGGAACTGCGTTTAGAAAAAAAGAAGCAACAATAGCTCAGGCAGAGGCAAAAGAAGAAAAAAGCGAACGTGGCGTTTTTTCCTCAATTGGACAGTTACGTCTTTCTACAGAAGATGCAGATGATTTTATTATAATCCTTCGTCCCTACTTTTTTTATCCAAAAAGCGATACCGATTTTTTTGAAGAGCTTGTTACAAAAAATCAAAAAATGCGTTTTCTCATAACCGAGTATTTTTCGAAAAAAACAAAGGACTATATAATAAGCACAAAAGAGGCGAATATAAAAAGCGACTTACTGAGCATACTCAATGAAGAACTTGTTTTAGGATATATAACGGAGCTCTATTTTGATGAGTATATATTTTTAGACTAAGACGCAACTTTTCAGCCATGCCTGTGTCTAAATATAACGGAGCCTTCTCGCATGGCTGCGAAGGCTCGAAAAAAAATACTTTCGAAAACTGAAGTTTTCTCATCATTTTTTTTTGGAGGATGTATGAACACTGCGCAGATGGTTCCCAGTGCACAAATTATTGTTTCGATTATACCCATAATCGGTATTCTAATGGGTGGTGCTATCTTATTTTTTTACCTGCTATGGCGACATAAGCAGGTGAGTTTGCTCATAAAAACAAATAGCTATAAACCAGCTCGTGTCGATTTACGCATTTTTTCACTACTCACTGGCTTATTGCTTTCTGGAACAGGCTTTATTTTGAGTCTCTTGTTTTTTTTACTAGAAGGGCTTTCCTATTCTCTCCTCGGTGGACTCATTCCCTGTGTCCTCGGTCTCGCTCTTATCGCGTTTTATTTTCTCTATCCCAAAGATATAAAATAAACAAAGCCTTTTAACTCTTTGAAAAAAACAAAATCTAAGCCGATAAAAATACAAACTCAAAGCCTTGAGCGAACGATAATCGAAAAAAGAGATAAGGCGCTTATCCGTTCTGCTTGCAAGGGTGACCATCTCGCTTTCGAAAAACTACTCCGTTTATATGAAAACAGAGTGCGCATACTCGGTCTTAGTTTTTTCAAAAACGAAATAGATACGGATGATTTTATACAAGAGGTTTTTATAAAAGTGTACAAAAACCTTTCAAGCTTTAAAGGGGAATCGCTTTTTTCAACTTGGCTTATGAGAATTGCCTACAACACCGCTATAAATGCAATCAATCGGCGAAAAGAATACTTGAGCTTGAGTGAGGATTTTGAGCTTGTAGACTTGGATTTTGGGCCAGAAGAACAGGAGCTTCGAAAACACACAAAGGCTGCGATTCAAGCCGCTATGGGCGAACTTCCTGATCGCTATAAAGCCTGTTTAGATTTATATTTTTTTTATGATATGAGCCATAAAGAAATAAGCTCTGTTTTGGACCTTCCCATAAATACAATTAAATCTCATATTTTTAGAGCAAAAAAAATACTGCGAAAGAACCTAGAAGGTTTCGTAGAAAACACAAATCAAAGGTAAAAATAAGGAGGTATAGCTTTGCAAAAAAAAGAAGTCTGTGAAAAAATAATAGAGGACTATCTCCTTTTGGATAGGGGGGAAGCGGTTCCCTTAAAACTGTGGACGCATTTACTCTTCTGTAAAGACTGTCGAACGGAGGTGCGATTTCTCAACCTTGCCGATACCGCCTGCACAAAACCGCTGACGATTGAGCGAAAAAAAGAAGAAAGTCTTGCAAAAACGATTATAAGCCGCATTCAAAATGACCCAGAATGCAAAGAAATCTTTGCCCCAAAAGAACTGACATTAAAAAACTGGATTATTTCAGGTCTTATTATGCTTTTTGCCATGCTTTTTTTTACAATCAATATTTATTCGCAAAACTCACAAATCGCCCTTCCCGTCTATCTTGTTTTTGCGGTATTTATATCTGGTTATTGTGCACTTTTTGTCGGAAGCAATATGGATTTTTTTATAAAAAAGCTCCATAAGCTTGAAATTCAGTTTTGAGTTTTTTGCTTCAGACATTAGACGAAAGATAAAACAAGACTGCGCTTAGCGCCACAAAGCTTGAGGATTTACTGCTACACCATTTTTGAAGACGGTAAAATGCAAGTGATCCCCCGTACTCATGCCCGTGCTACCGACCCGACCAAGTCTCGATTCAGTGGTAAGATACTGCCCTTTTCGAACAAGTGTTTCGCTCATATGCCCGTACAAGGTTTTATAGCCTGAGTGATGCGTTACAATAACATAATTTCCATATACATTATCGTAGGAGACTGTGCTAACAGTGCCTGCCAAAGCTGGATAAATATAGGTTCCGCGAGGGGCTGCCATATCAATGCCGTTATGAAAGGTTCTTTGCCCCGTAAAAGGGCTATTTCTCCAACCAAAATACGAAGAAAAATAATAGGAACTGCGCAAGGGGCGAATAAACAAGTCCCCATTGATTTCCTGGCGAGTAACCCAATCGAGCTCTGCATCCGGGATAAAAAGAGCGGTTCCGGCATTGAGACTTTGAGAAACAAGCAGATTATTTGTCTTCGCACATTTTTTCTCGTCGACCTCATATTTTTTTGCTATAGCTTCGATTGTTTCTCCGTCAGTTCGCACCGTGTAGATAATACCGGACATCGAAGGAATTTTTAGATATTGACCGACTTGTAAAAGCCGTGTTTGCCGAATCGCATTTACCGAGATAAGCGTATCCTGCGTTAAGCCAAAGTCATCGGCAAGGACGCCAATCATATCGCCGCTTTTTACACGATAAACCGAATACTCCAAGGCGGTTTCATCACGGACGGTCTCAAGAGGGAGCGCCCCTGTCGATAAGGCAGGACCAGAAAAAGTCTTTGTAAGAGCAGTGCCCTTTTCGAGAAAGTCTTGTATAGAAAGTTCTCGACCAGGGCTTTCAAATCCACCCTGACCAAGGCCTTGTTTTTTACAGGCAGCGAGAGAAAAAAGAAATAAAACAATAAAACCAAAAGAGATAAGATGTGAGGCAATGGATTTCATAGGTCTAGTATTCATTTTTTTCCCTTAATTTTTTTTATCTAAGCCAATAAGATAGGTTTCAA
>Ga0255342_1001615_pt1 | contig 31163 bp, 48 predicted proteins | sample wastewater_treat_3_FD_192416 | JGI IMG/M metagenome (GOLD analysis project Ga0255342, IMG submission 192416) | Wastewater microbial communities from Lulu Island WWTP, Vancouver, Canada - plant14 | ecosystem: Engineered > WWTP > Wastewater > Unclassified | place: Canada: Vancouver, British...
TTGTTTGTTTTCCATCACGCACCTCCAAAAATCAATAAATCAATCAGGTCAACCATCAACCCGATAATTAATAATACACGTGCCACCTGGACATGTCAAACTTATTTTTATCATATTTACAAAGAATATTTAGATACAAATGAACAAGCAAAAGTATTGGTAGCTCAAAACGCGGCGGGTCGCTGTTTGTTGGGTCTTCTGCCTTCGGGCGGCGGCTCATACCCACCCCCCGTTTGTATGGTCATAGATCCACCGGCCACCCAAAACAGGATCAGGGTTGTGCGAAATCCGCACGATCGAGGCATCACCCAAAAGGCGGGCGGATTCGTACTTGAGGTATGCCAGACCTGCAAGATTGGAGGTGTCAGCCAAAGAACCATTAAGATAAATTTCGTAAGTTTCCATTTGCACTTGTTTGTCAAATTGAACTTGTTTGTTTTCCATCACGCACCTCCAAAAATCAATAAATCAATCAGGTCAACCATCAACCCGATAATTAATAATACACGTGCCACCTGGACATGTCAAACTTATTTTTATCAACAAGCGTACATTTATCATATTTACAAAGAATATTTAGATACAAATGAACAAGCAAAAGTATTGGTAGCTCAAAACATAGTTAAATAATATTCAGATAAAGCCCTTAAATTATATTAAGGGCTTTTTTACGAAAAAAGACTTGATTTATCATTTAATATGTTATATAATATTATTAAGAGCAAAGCTCACTCATAAAACTTATATGAAAGGAGAATATCAAATGATTAATATTGAAATTAAAGATGCTGAAAAAGTAAATGGGGATTTAAGCGCTTTTATTAGCTTTCCATATGATGCAGAATTGGTCGGTATTATGAGAACACAATCAAGTCGCTTTTGGCATGCGACTACTAAGGAATGGGAAGTACCTGCGAAGAAGCTCATGACATTAATTAGTCAAATGGGAAATAGAGAAATTACATTAACTGGTAATTATAAAGCTACGGAACAGAAAAAAGCTATTAAATTACCAAAGGGCTTCGAATTTAAGACCACTCCATTTAGCCACCAAATAGAAGGATTTGAATACGGATTAAAATATGATAAATTCTTATTAGGTGATGAACAAGGCCTTGGTAAAACAAAACAAGTAATTGATATAGCGGTAGCAAAGAAATTAATTAAAAAATATAAGCATTGCTTAATCATTTGCGGGGTTAATGGATTGAAATGGAACTGGCAGGCCGAAATTAGAGTCCATAGTAATGAAAGTAGTTGGATATTAGGAATAAGATATAATGGTAAAGGTAAAGCCATTGTAGGCTCAAGCAAAGATAAATTAGCAGACCTAAATAATCTACCTGATAGTTACTTCCTTATCACTAATGTAGAAAGTCTTAGAGATAAAGGGATTTGCGAGAAGATTAAAGAGCTATGCGATAATGGAACAATCGGAATGGTAGCTATTGATGAAATCCATAAATGTAAGAATCCAGCATCACAACAAGGTAAAGCAATCCTGAAGATATTGCCTGAAACAAGAATAGCAATGACCGGGACACCTTTAATGAATACACCTCTTGATTTATTTATAGTATTGAAATGGTTAGGATTTGAAAAACATAGCTTTTATCAATTCAAAAAGCATTATTGTGTAATGGGTGGTTATGGTGGGTATGAAGTAGTTGGGTATAGGAATTTAGGAGAGCTTCAGGAAAATCTAGATTCTTTAATGATTAGAAGATTAAAGAAAGATGCATTAGATTTACCAGATAAATTATATACTACAGAATATGTGGAAATGAATACAAAGCAAACTAGAATTTATAATGAGGTAAAAGCTGAAATAAAAGAGCAGATAGATAAAATCAAGATTAGCCCTAACCCACTTGCACAACTAATTAGATTAAGACAAGCAACCGCATATACAGGAATTTTAAGTAGTCAAATAAAAGAAAGTGCAAAACTTGATAGGCTTGAGGAGATTGTGGAAGAATTGGTTGAGAATGGTGAGAAGGCAATCATCTTTAGTAACTGGACCGATATGACCGGACCTACAATGGAAAGACTCAAGAGATTTAATCCAGCAATCATCACGGGAGAGACTAAAGATAGAAAAGCGCAGCAGGAAAGATTCATGACCGACTCAAGATGTAAAGTCATCATTGGGACAATCGGAGCAATGGGAACTGGTCTTACTCTTACCGCAGCATCAACAGTAATATTCCTTGACAGTCCTTGGAATCGAGCAAATAAAGAGCAGGCGGAAGATAGAGCACATAGAATCGGAACCACCTCAAATGTCAATATTATTACGCTTGTTTGTAAGGATACGATTGATGAAAGAATCGAAGAGTTGATTAATAAAAAAGGAGCAATGGCAGATGCTTTGGTAGATGGAAAAGTTGATTTTGATAGAGCCGAAGTTATAGACTTTTTACTAAATTAGAAAATTGGAGGAAACAAAAGATGATTACAAAAACTAAAAGATTAGGAGATGTTTCAAATTCTGGACTTAAAGGAAAGATTGTTTCAATTGAGGAGGAGGTGATTCAAATTGAAGAAGCTAACCGCAACTAGAGTAGCTCAACATCTTGATATTTCAGTTCCTACATTAACTAATTGGTATAGGTGGTATAATAACCCTGATTATGATAAACCCTCAAATGTACCTGAATTACCGAAGTATGAGCAGAATGGAAAAAGAGCGACTAGATATTGGAAAGAAGAAGATTTACCAAAACTAATTAAATTTAGAGATTGGGTGCCAAAAGGAAGAGCAGGAATAATGGGTGAACATAATGCTCAATTCTGGGGAGATAGAGGAAAGAGAGCACTTAAGAATAAGAAGATGAAGGACGGTTTACAAAAGAGTTAAATATTCTATATAATATTTGATTCCAAATTATAAGGAGGAAAAACAAATGATGCAGAAAACAAAAGCAGAACTTGAGCAGGAAATTAAAGATTTGAAACAGCAGCTTGAGTCTGCTAAAACAAAAGAATCATATGACAACTCCGCAAAGGAGACCAAAGCAATGTATGATTCATATGTTAAGGCAGGGTTTACAAAAGAGCAAGCATGGACTATTATAATAACTTTGGTCTCTAATGCAACCCAGAAAAGAACTTTATTTTAAGGAGGAAAAACAAATGGCAAAGAGAAAACTTGAACAACTATCATTATTTGATGACCTTGGAGTACTAGCTAAGGAGAAAGGAGCAAAGGAAAGATTAACCGAGCTACTCCCAATCTATTATATGCAAAAGTCAGAAATGGATTCATATAAGAAGCTGGTAGATAAGGATAACAAGGAAATTAAGTCAATTATGTTAGGAGCTGGGCTTAAAGAATTCGTTGTAGATGATATCGAGGCAAGTTGTTCAGTTTCAGAAAGAGAAGATTTCATTGAGGAAGCTTTAATTGCAAAGCTAAAGGAAATGAAAGTTCGTGGAATAGTGAAGAAGAAAGAGTATGTTGATATGGACGCTCTTGAAAATGCTATTTACAATGGAAAAATTGATGCTGCGGCATTAGCTGATTGCCAAACCAAAAAAGAAGTTGTTACTTTAAGGGTAACCAAGCTCAAGAGAAAAGAGGGATAAAATGGCAACTAAAAGAAAACAGCAACCAGCTGAATATCAGAGTCAGGCTGTTACTACTTCCATTGAAGCTCATAGCCGTATTAGTGTTAAACTAAATGAAACTTTCTATACATTTGAATTTGTAGAAAAGAGAGAGTTTCCGGTGGATTTAGTGGATGAAGGAAGTATTAACTTTGAAAAAGAAAGAGAGTTACTTTGGGATGAAGTTCATGCCCAAGTGGATAAGCAAGTTCAAGATGTAGTAGAAACGTTGAAGCAAGGAAGATAAGTTCTTCTTAATTTAAAATATGTTAGATTATATAATATAGAGGTAATAGAGGTAATCAGTATTCGCGGTACTGATACCATAAATAAATACCGATTATCAATAAAAGGTATGGTGAACGAGCCGCGAACTCAAGTAACCGTACCTTTTTATATTCTAAAATAGGAGGAAATGATATAAAATGGCGGAAACTTATTTTATAAGACATTCAAAACAACGAGATTATACTGTTATGAATAATACCTTTCTAAGAGATGATAAGCTATCTTGGAAAGCAAAAGGATTATTTGCATATATTCTATCTTTACCGGAAGATTGGAAAATCTACCTAAATGAATTACAAACTCATGCTACCGATGGGGAAACCTCATTGCGCTCAGCTATAAAGGAGCTTACAGATAACGGTTATATCGTGCAGAAAAGGTTAAAAGATGATAAAGGAAGATGGGCTTCCTATGTTTATCAAATTATAGAAAATCCATTTGTGGAAAACCTAAATGTGGATAATCTTGATATGGAAAACCAAGTCCTATTAAATACTAATAATACTAAATACTTAAATAAACTAAAGACTAATAAATCATCTAAAGATGATACACAATCCTCATTGATTCCTAAATTAAATAAAAAAACAAAGAAAGCTAAAGATATAGTTACTATGAGAAGTATGATAAATGCCTTTACTCAAAATGAAGATATTAGAAATAAATTATTAGAATATTTTAATATTAGGGTTAAGAAAGGACTCCAACCAAATCAGTGGCAAATAATATTAGATGATTTAAGAAACTTTGCTGGGGATAATGCTTCGATAGCTTTAGATAAAATAAATGGAGCTATTGCCGGAGGATATATGCAAATCATTGCAGCTTGGGAGAAAGATAAGAAAAATAATTTTAGTAAACCAAAGTTTGATAATACATCAGGGAGAAAGGTAGAAGCTGTTGTTAATATGACAGAAGAAGAAAAGAAAGAATTTGAAGAAAATTTAGCTAAGGATGAAAATGGCAATTTATTACAATTCTAAAGATTAATTATGTATTATAATTAATAGATTACTCATAAATTTAAAAGGAGGAGAATGAATAATGAAAATAATTAAACCAAGCGTTGAAATATTAGATGATTTAAACCCCGAAGAAATATTAAAGAAATTGGAATTATGTGGCCGAGTATGTTATAAGAGTGAAGATAAGATAACAGATAAATCCGCGGTTAAGTTTATTTCTAATATTATCAAACAGGGCCACGAAAGTGTATTGGAGCATGTTTCATTTTCTGTTAGATTTATTTGTGACAGGGGCGTTTCTCATGAAATAGTTAGGCATAGGATAGCAAGTTATTCTCAAGAATCAACAAGATATTGTAATTATTCAAAAGGTCAATTCAATGGTGAAATAACTGTAATTGAACCTTGTTTCTTGGTTCCCGGAACAGAAGGTTATGATATGTGGTATAAGGCTTGTCAAATGGCTGAGCAATATTATTTTTCAATGCTGGATTGGGGATGCAGCCCACAAGAAGCAAGGGCAGTTCTTCCAAACAGCTTAAAAACTGAACTGGTAATGACAGCGAACATCAGGGAATGGAGACATTTCTTAAAATTAAGGACATCACCAGCAGCACATCCACAAATGCGGGAAGTTGCAGATATGCTATTAACGGAATTAAATTTCATATTACCAAGCTTATTCGACGACCTTTTATAAAAACAGAATAATTTCTATATAATAGGTAATAAGCTTAAAGGGGGATTCAGTAAATGAAAACTGATATACAAGAACAGGTACTAAACTTAATACCTAAAAAAAGAGAAGATGCAATAACAAGCAAAGAGCTTATGAGTTTCACTGGGTTATCATTTAGACATCTAAAAAAAATTATATCCGAACTGCGAATCATCTATCCAATATGTTCAAGAGAAACAGACGGAGGAGGATATTGGTTGGCAGAAGATGAAAGGGATATCAAAGAATTTATTTCAATGATATCCCGCAGACGGGATGGATATAATAAAACAATTGCCATTATGGAGAATCATATAAATGATGAGGTGAACTAATGGCGTATGAATATATATTTGATAAAAACAAATGTTGGTATACATCGGTTTGTGGCAAATATGGAACTCCTGAATGTAATGCAAGTTGCATAAGATATATGGAAATGGACTTCCTAATGCAAAACAGTGGTATACCAAGGAATAAGCAATATAGCGTTTTATTAACTCCATCTAAAAAAGATGTCCAAGCCTTTGTAACTCTAAAAGAAATCAAGGATGATATAATAACATTTGTGGAAAATGGAGAAAGTGTTTATATTTATAGTCATAACTTTGGTAATGGTAAAACAACTTGGGCAATAAAGTTAATGCAAAAATACTTCGATAAGGTATGGGCAGGTAATGGATTTAGATGTCGAGGAATCTTTATTCATGTTCCAACATTTCTTACAAAAATTAAAGAGGGAATAAGTCAGAAGGATGAAGATTTTGAAACATTAAAAAGTAGGCTTATGACAGTGGATTTAGTTATATGGGATGATATAGCTGCAACAAAACTTGGAGATTTTGACCACGCTAATCTATTAACCTATATTGACCAAAGGAAGCTCAATCAATTATCTAATATCTATACCGGAAATCTTTCACAAGACCAATTACAAGAGGCCCTTGGTAATAGACTTGCAAGTAGGGTTTGGAATGATAGCACTCCTGTTAAATTTGTAGGAGCAGATAGGAGGGGTATCAGTTGATTACATTGCAAATATTAAATAAAGTAATACAGACCGGAGATATCCAATTAATTACTAAGAATGCTCTTACGGAAGAATACTTTGTTGGCTATGAACCTGAATTTAATTTCATAATGAATCATTTTAACAAATATGGCAAAGTACCGGATAAAGCAACATTTGTTGATAAGTTTAACGAATTTGAATTTATAGATGTTGCGGAATCGGATAAGTACCTATTAGATACCCTTTACGAAGAACACCTATATTATAAATCGGTTGGGGTAGTTCAGCAAGTAGCCGAGTTGTTAAAAACAAATGCCAATGATGCAGTTGAATATTTGCACTCGCAACTCCCCAATTTAGAAATTGCAGCAACAACCGAGGGTATAGATATTATTAGCCAAGCCGACGAGCGTTACCAAGCATATTTAGATAAGAGGGAATCGGACAACCCTTGGTATATTACAACCGGGTTTGAGGAGCTTGATGATATTGTACACGGGTGGGCAAAGGGTGAAGAGTTAATTGTATTATTTGCAAGAACTGGACAAGGTAAATCATGGGTACTTGCGAAAACATTAGCTCATGCGTGGCAAATAGGGAATCGAGTTGGCTACATAAGCCCGGAGATGAGCCCTGCAAGAATTGGATACCGATTTGATACTTTGTTTAAAAACTTTTCAAATAAGAATTTGATTTGGGGTAAAGAAGAACCAGAATATGGGGAATATATAAAGGGGTTAAAAGAACATAAGAATCCATTTATAGTTGCAACCCCATTAGACTTTCAAAAGAAAATAACAATAACCAAGCTAAAGAATTTTATACAAACAAACAAACTTGATATATTGGGCATAGATGGGATTACATACTTAACCGATGAAAGATACAAGCGGGGGGATAATAAGACCATAACCTTAACCAATATATCCGAGGATTTAATAGCTTTAAGTATGGAGTTAGGCATACCAATTATTGTAGTGGTACAATCCAATAGAAGCGGGGCAAAAGATAAGGATACGGAAGGAACACCCGAGCTTGAATCAATTAGGGACTCCGATGGAATATCCCATAATGCAACCAAGGTAATAGCATTAAGGCAAACCGGGGCAGGATTAGAGTTTGGCATAAAGAAACATAGGGACGGGGTAAGTGGTGGCAAGTTGATTTATTATTGGGATATAGACAAGGGAATATTTAACTATATACCGTCAGGGGAAGATGCGGTTAAGCCAGAAACAAGGCAAAGAAAAGCCGATGAAATTAAAAACTCTTTCCAAGACGGGACAGATGTGTTTTAAAGGGGGTAAATAAAATTGTTTTATGTTAATAATAACCCCATATTGGCGGATGAGTTAGAGGTACTGTATGAACTTAAAGCCCAATTAGAAACCAATGGGATTAAAAGATTTGCAGAGTTTAAAAAGGGAACTAGAAACATTCAATTCAATTGCCCTATTCATAATGAAGGACAAGAGAAAAACCCATCATGTGGAATATCAATTATAAATCAAGAAGGTGTACCTGCAGGAACAGTCCATTGTTTTACCTGCGGGTATACCGCTTCATTGGAGCAGATGATAAGTCATTGCTTTGGAAAAGATGACGAAGGAGCATTTGGGAGAGAATGGTTAATTAAGAACTTTTTAACAATCTCCATAGAAAATAGAAAAGATATAATACTTGACCTGCAAAGAGGTAATAATAAAACCAATAACAGTAACTATATTACAGAAGAGGAATTGGATTCATATAGATATTATCACCCTTATATGTATAAAAGAAGATTAACGGATGAAATTATAGAGAAGTTTGATGTAGGGTATGATAATCACTTTGAGCTGAAGGATAAGTTTGGGAAAGTCAAAAGTGTATTAAGATGTTTAACATTCCCAGTAAGAGATATAAATGGTAATACCTTATTTATAGCAAGAAGAAGTGTTGACATTAAATTCTTCCATTATCCGGAGGGAGTTGATAAACCAGTTTATGGATTATATGAATTACCAAAAGATGTAAAAGAGGTGATTGTATGTGAAGGAATATTAGATGCTTTAACTTGTTGGGTATATGGAAGACCTGCAGTATGTTTATTAGGATTAGGAACTCAAAAGCAATATGAGCAATTAAGAAAACTAAAATGTAGGAAATTGATTACAGCTCTTGACCCAGATGAGGCAGGGCAGAAGGCCACCAAAAGATTAAAGAAGGCTCTATATGGTAATAAATTAGTGACAAGTTATATCATTCCAGAAGGTAAAGATATAAATGACCTCACTAAAAAAGAATTTGAAAATCTTCAAGAATTGTTTTAAAAACTTGTTGACATCTCTATCAATATGTTATATAATATTATTAAAGAGGAAGTTAGAAACTTTCTCAAAACTATAAAAACTTTATGGAGGTAATGAAATGAAAAAATTCAAGTCAGTAAGAAGTGGGCAGATTGCAGAATTAGTCAGTGAAAATGAACAGCGGGTAATTATTAGATTGGAAGAGTCAGGAGAAGAAAGAAATATTAGCTTTGCAACATTAAAGAGATGGTGGAAACCCTACGAAGAAGAATCAGTTACTGAAGAACCTCAAACAGAAGAAATCACACAGGGAGAACCTGCCGAGGAAGTTAATGTAATTGATACCATTGAAAATGAAGAACCAGCCCCAAAGAAAGAAAAGAAAAAAGAGCCTAAAAAGCCAAGAGAAAAAATATCAGGGGAGCATCCACTTAAAGTCTTCATTGAACAGTTATCAGAAGAAAGGCAAACAGAAGTATTTGTAGCAACCGTTCCTAGTTTTAGAAGTTTAAAAGTGGATGGCAGAATGTATATGGCTTTCACTTTTAACAAAAAAGGTGTAACTTTATGGATGAGGTCAAAAGCGGTAGGGGAATTAACTGAGTATAAAAAGGTGAACCATATGTTTGATGCAAGAGTTCATTTCGGGGAAGATACTCCAGAGAATCGGAAAGAGATAGAAAAGTTATTAGATGCTTCTTTAGAATTTCAAAAGAATCATCGAGCCAAGAAAACTAAATAACTATAAACACTCAGAAAACTAAAAAGGAGGATACAAATGTTAAGAACACTTAATATGCTTTCAACATTAATAATTGAGGATACTCGTGATATGAGTTTGGAGCAGATAGCTGAGGCCTACAGAGAGAGTTTAAACCCCTCTCTCTTGGCTTTAGCATTTGAAAAGACCTACAAGCTTATTATCAATATTTCGGCCAAGTATTACGGACTTACTAATGAGGATATTGCAAGCTTCTCCTTAGAGAAATTAGACATATGCTTACAGACCTATAAAAGTGGTCAAGCTAATTTCAGCACATATTTTACAACGACCTTAATGAATAAATTTAGGGAAGAAACTCAGGCATTAAATACCCATAAACGAAAGGCAATATTTTATTCTGACAGTTATGAAGGCATGATTGAAAATGGATATGATCTAATAGCAGCAACTTGCGAAGAAATTGGAATTAAAGATACTTTAATTAGTTATAACCTAACTCAAAGAGAATTAACTTACTGTGAATTGATAATGAAAAACTACAGCAATGCAGAAATATCTGAAATATTAGAAGTCAGTATAATGACATTAAGCAATATGAGAAAGAAATTAAGGCAGAAACTTTCTCCATTAGCTTTAGGATTCTAATGAAAAATCTATATAATAATTAAGGAGGGATTGACATAGATGAGAAAGCTAATCCAAAGAATATCAATTTGGTTATTTAGGAAATCATTTAATTTACGCAGAGTTCAAGCCGATAGGCTGACTAATACAAAAACTTTAAAAACGAAAGGGGAAACAAACCATGGCAAGATTTAATGTTAACGAAGTGGAGAATTACGGAGGTCAAGGTGGTGGAGGATTCTTCTCCTTGAAGAATGACAAAGACGTAGCAACTGTAAGATTTATGTATAATACAATTGATGATGTTGAAGGTTATGCCGTACATGAAATTGAAGTAGATGGGAAGAAGCGTTATGTTAACTGTTTAAGAGAATATAACCAACCATTGAATGATTGTCCTTTATGTGCGGCCAAGTCCAGGGTCATTGCAAAATTATTCGTAATCCTATACGATGTAGAATCTGAAGAAGTTAAGATTTGGGATAGAGGAAAAACATTCTTTAGTAAACTATCCAGTCTTTGTGCAAGATATAGCCCTTTAGTATCCACCCCATTTGAAATTGAAAGAAATGGTAAAAAAGGAGATACTAAAACTACTTATGAAACATATGCATTGGATACAGATGATGTAACCTTAGAAGACCTACCAGAAGTACCAGAATTATTAGGAACACTTATTCTTGATAAATCCTATGAAGAATTGGAGTTTTTCTTAGATAATGGATATTTTGAGGAAGATGTGGAAGAGCAAGCTCCGCCAGAAAGAAATCCAAGAAATGATAGAAGAAATTCAACTTCAAAAAGAGAGCCCGCAAATGAAGCTCCTGCAAGTAGAAGAAGAATCCCAGCTACACGCAGAACAGCAGGAAATCAGGATAGGTTTTAATGAGCGGATTATTTAATCTCCCGCCGAGGGCAACCAGAGCGGGTGATTCTTTATTAGCAAAGAAAGCTTCAAAAGTAGCTCAAGCCAATGTGGGGATAACAATAAAAGGTGGTGGGGGCTTACTGGAAAGAATATCAACTATTAGTGCGGTAGTTAATAAAAACCTTGGCAAATATGCGGATAAGTATGAAGTAATTAGGGAAGAAGAAGCATTTGAGCAATATATAGATGCTTGCATAGAACAAGGCGTGGTTGCAATAGATACCGAAACCGATAGCCTTGACCCTATTACATGTTTACTTGCGGGGATATGTCTATATACACCAAACAATAAAGCGGTTTACATACCAATACATCATATTACTTATGTAACCGGTATTGAAATTGATAACCAAGTACCAGAAGAGTTTGCCAAAGAACAATTTAAAAGATTGGTAGATAATAATGTTAAGGTAATAATGTTCAACGCAAAGTTTGATGTCAGAGTAATCAAGAATCAACTAGGAGTAGAATTAGTTCCTCATTGGGATGGATATATAGCAGCAAGATTATTAAATGAGAATGAGCCTGAAAACAACTTAAAAGCCCTTCATAAGAAATATTGTTTAAAAGGTGAAGGAGATGCATTTACATTTGATTCATTATTTAAGGGAATCCCATTTACTCACATCCCAGTCAATACCGCATATTTATATGCAGCAAGGGATGCGAAAATAACTTACGAACTATATGAATTCCAAAAACCATTCCTAACAGAGAATGACCCAATTTGTATTGAAAGAGATTTAACTGGCCCTGCATTTGTATTTAATCATATAGAAATGCCTTTAATTAATATAGTAGCTCAAATGGAAGATACCGGCGTTGCATTTGATTTTGATTTTGCTGAAAAATTATCAAAAGAATACAATGAGAAATTAAAGTTAGTGGAAGAAAGATTCTATAAAATATGTGACAACTTTGGACAAGATTTAGATGATTATAGAGCCAGAAATGGAGCAGCTAATAAATTGGGATATCCTATAAATATATCTAGTCCAACTCAAATAGCAATATTATTATATGATGTATTAGGTATAGAACCGCCAGATAAATCAAAACCTAGGGGGACGGGAGAAGAAATATTACAAAAGATTGACCACCCAATAGCAGAGATTATTTTAGAATATAGAGGTGTTGCTAAATTACTTAGCACCTATATAGATAAGATGCCTGCAATTGTAAATCCTAAAACACGTAGAATTCATGCAAGTTTTAATCAAATGGGGGCAGATACGGGAAGATTTAGTAGTTCAGACCCTAATATGCAAAACATACCATCACATAATAACGAAATACGAAAGATGTTTAGAGCCAGTGAGGGATGCGTATTGTTATCAAGTGACTACTCAGCCCAAGAGCCCAGATTAACAGCTCATATGTCCCAAGATGAAAAGATGATAAAAGCATATAAAGATGGTAAAGACTTATATGTGGAGGTAGCTTCAATTGCATACGGATTACCTTATGATGAATGTAGAGAATTTAGGGAAGACGGAACTAGAAATGAAGAAGGAAAAGAAAGAAGAAATGCAGCAAAGGCAATTGTATTAGGGGTATGTTACGGAAAAGGGGTTCCAGCAATTGCAGATGACTTAGGAATAACTAGAAAAAAGGCTCAGGAAATTTATGATAAGATAATGGTTTCATTTCCAGGACTTAAACAGTTTATGGAAGATAGTGAAAATATGGCAAGAGAGCGAGGATTTGTAACAACCGTTTGGGGAAGAAAAAGAAGACTTCCAAATATGCAACTTCCTCCATACGAATTCACCTATATAGGAGGGGCACCAAAAGATTTTGACCCTCTATTTGGGGATGAAGATAATTTAGAAGACTTTTCAGAAGTGGATGAACTAACCAAACAAAGATATACCAACCTGTTAAACAGTACTTATAGCTGGAGAGAAAAAGAGGTAATAAAATCAAAGGCTAAAGATGAAGGAATAGAGATAAAAGACAACGGTGGATATATAGCAGAAGCTACCAGACAATGTGTAAACAGTAGAATTCAAGGCTCAGCAGCAGACCAAACAAAACTTGCTATGATATTAGTAGGGAATGACCAAAGATTAAAAGACCTTGGATTTAAATTATTATTAACTGTACATGATGAATTAATAGGAGAATGTCCAAAAGAGAATGCTAAAGAAGTAGCAGAAAGATTCTCCCAATTAATGATAGACGCAGCAAAGGACTTGGCTGTTCCAAGTAAATGCGATGTAGAGATTACCGAGAGATGGTACGGAGAGCCTTTAAGGTTTGATTAAAATTTCTATATAATATATGTATAGAAAAACTTAGGAGGTAATAACAGTGGTTAAGAAAATATTTATTACAGCACGGTTTGAAGGAATACACCAGTATACGGATGCACCTGAGGAAGTATCTTTTTTAAGATACCCCCACAGACATATTTTTCACGTAAGGATAACAATAGAAGTTTTTCATAATGAAAGGGATTTAGAATTTATTATGGTAAAACGAGAAGTAGGAAAATTCATAAACGGTAATTATAACATTAGTTCAGGTAAGTCATGTGAAACAATGGCAGAAGAATTGTACCATCATATAAGAAAACTTTACGGACAGAACAGACGAGTGTCAGTAGAAGTTAATGAGGATAATGAGAATGGTTCAATAGTCGGAGATGTAATATGAGAATATGGGTTGGTAAAGAAATGGAATGGCAAAACAAAGGATTGCTAACTATGTTTATTGAAGCAAGAAATTTAAGTGAAACTAATCTAAGAACTGCCTTTTCATTATTAACAGAGCGAGAAGGAGTACAAGCAGTATATTTCGGAGCCGGAAGAACTGACTTTAAATTATTCCATTACGAATCCTTTATTTATATTTTAGATTATTGCCTTAATAATAAACTAAAAATAACAATTGAAACATCTAGCTTGAAATATATTTTAAATAATCCGGTAATTACTGAATTAATAAGACTATACGAAATTCAAATATTAGTTAGGGAAGATTTAGAAACAGAAACAAAACAATTATTTGACATATTACCTCAAATAGTTTACAAGTTAGACAACGAAGAAGTAGCAGTATTTACACAAGCTAAAATACAAGACCTAACTGAAATAGGAACAGTAGTAGGCGGATTATATGAAAATGTTGATAAATTAATATATACAGAAAAAGAAGGAGAGCTAAAATGAAAAAACTTTATTACCTACCGTTAGAACCATATATTGAAAGATACACCTACCTAATGTCATGCGTTGACGGGTGGGCGGAAAGGCACTTTAAAAATGAAGGTGTAGATTTTGTAAGAATTGACGGCGAGAAATTAGGAGACGCAATTACAACAGGTAAAGTAGTTGACGCACATGGAAGAAGTTATTACGCAATGTCTCAAATAATGTCGTTGATAAAATTAATGACCCAAGGAGAAGTAGTTGACGGAGATGTTATATATGTTGAAGACTTCTGGCACCCGGGAATTGAAAGTTTATTTTATATTAGACATTTAACAGGGATAGACTTTAAAATTGGAACATTCCTACATGCGCAATCAGTTGACGACACAGATTTTGCGTATGATATGAGAGAGTGGATGCGTCCTATTGAAATAGGTTACGGTAAGGGAATTGACTATATATTTGTAACATCAGCAATATTAAAACAACTTTGCTTAGACGCAGGAATAGGAACTGAAAGCAAAGTTATAAATGTAGGTCTCCCATATAACTCAAAACGATTATTAGAGCAGGTTGATGCAATGGGAGTTGAATTAGGGAAAAAAGAAGATTATGTGATATTCAGTAGCAGATTTGACGATGAAAAAGACCCAATGTTCTTTTTAGATTTAGTTGAAAAATGCCCGGATATACAATTCGTATTAGTCAATCCGAGAAAAACAATTACATCTAACCAAGAAGTAGTTGCAAGATTAAATAATATTTTAGCAACAAAGGACAATTTAAAATTAGTGGATACAAGTAATAAAAAAGACTATTATCAAACCTTAGCTAATGCAAGGGTACAATTTAACTGCGCCCACCAAGACTGGGTTAGCTGGACATTACTTGAAGCAGTGACCTTCAAATGTAATCCGTTATATCCAATATGGAAAGACTTTCCTGTTGAGTTGAGAAATGATGAAAGATTTCTATATGAAAAACGTAACCTTGACGACGCAGAAAAGAAATTAAGACAATTGATGAAAACAAGCTTTGACGAAGGTTTAAATTATGTGGTTGAGAAGCATGATAATAGCTGGCCGGTTTACTTAAAAAATATGGGGTATGAAAGGAAGAATAATGTTTAACTTATATTTCGCAGGTTCACCACAAGGTAATGATGAACACATAATAAAAAGAAAAGCAAACAGATTGTACTCATACGCAAACGACCAAAAGCACATTGAAAAGTTTTGTGAAGAATCTGAGAGAGGACCACTACTGGTAGACAGCGGTGCCTTCTCGGTAGCACACGGTGGTATCACAGTTGACATTGATAAGTATATAGAATATATTAACAACAACAAACAGATTGAACACTTTATAGAACTAGACGTTATACCGTATCCTGTATTAAATAGAGATACAGCCAAAGCAACAGCAGAAAAAAGTTGGGAAAACTTCCTATACATGATTGAAAGACTCGATGATCCGTACAAGCTCTTACCGGTATTCCACTTTGGGGAAGACTTAAGATATTTAAAACAAATGTTGGAGTTCACATATAAAGGAAAGCACATTCCATTTATATGTATAGGGGGTAGACATGGGGTATCAACTAAAAAGCAAGAAAAATACTTTGAAACAGTATTCAGGGAAATTCATAATAGCTCAACCCCTGATATAAAAGTTCACGTCTTGGGAATGACCGTATTTGACTCCTTAGAAAAGTTTCCGTTTTATAGTGCAGACAGCACATCGCATTTACAATATGCAATCTATGGAATGATACAAACACCATTCGGAGGAGTAAACGTTAGCTCAGGAAACCATAAAAAAGGTAACTTTAAATATTTAACACAACTAGAGCAGGAAATAGTATTAAAAACGATTGCAGAGTTAGGGTACAATATAGAGGAGTTAGCAGACGAGTATTTAGCTAGAATATGTTACAATATAGATTACTGCCTAAACTGGGCTAGAAACTATGTATACAAAGGACCAAAAAGTTTTAAATCAGTTAATAAATTGTTTTAAGAAATGCAGTATTATTCTATATAATGTATGTAGGTATAAAAACTAAGGAGATGATGTAATGTACAAATTAAGTAAAAGAATGGAAGTTGCAGGGGCACATCAGTTAAAATTAGGATACAAAAGTGGTTGTACAAACATTCACGGACACAACTGGATAATCACAGTTTATTGTCAAGCAGAAGAATTAAACGAAGATGGAATGGTAGTGGATTTTAAACATATTAAAGACGCAGTTCATAAAAAGTTAGACCATCGATATATCAATGATATAGTTAATTTTAACCCAACAGCAGAAAACATAGCAAAATGGATATGCGAACAAGTGCCGCACTGTTACAAAGTAGAAGTTCAAGAAAGTGAAGGCAACATTGCCACATATGAGGTATAGTATGCTGACAGATAATGTATTAAGCTACTCCAAAAGAACGTTAAAAGTAAATGAAATATTTTCAAGTATTGAGGGAGAAGGAATAAGAACAGGTCAGTTAGTAACATTTATTAGACTATACGGTTGCAATCTTAATTGTAGTTACTGTGACACTAGATACAGTTGCGAGAATGGTGATTATAAAATAATGACAGTATTAGATATTTTAGCAGAAGTAGAAAGACTAAACATTAGTAGAGTAACCTTAACAGGAGGAGAACCACTAATCCACCCGTTCGTAGGAGAACTAATAAACGCACTAATAGATGAAGGGTATGAGGTTAATATAGAAACAAATGGTAGCATTGATATTTATCCTTATACTTTAAAAGAGGATATTATCATCACTATGGATTATAAGTCAATCAGTAGTGGTATGGCAGATAAGATGAATCATAAAAACTTGAAATATCTTAGAAACCAAGATGTGTTGAAATTTGTGGTTGAGGATAAAAAAGACTTGGATGATATGAAGAGAATAATTGAAACATGTAGTCCAAGCTGCAGTATATTCGTAAGTCCAGTATTTGGAAAGATTGAATTACCTGATATGGTAGATTATATCAAGGATAATGAATTAAATGAATGTAGAATACAGGTTCAGCTGCATAAGATTATATGGGAGCCAACTAAAAGAGGTGTGTAAATGAAAGAAATAGATAAAGACCTAATAAAAGAATCAATAAGAAATATTCTTATTGCACTTGGGGATGACCCAAACCGCGAAGGATTGAAGGAAACCCCAAAGCGAGTAGCTAAGATGTACGCCGAAGTATTTGAAGGAATGCAATATACTAATGAAGAGATTGCAGCAATGTTTAACAAATGCTTTGAAGATGTAAAAACCGGAGATTTGGTAGTAGTAGAACATATCCCTATATTTAGCCACTGTGAGCACCATTTAGCTTTGATGTACAATATGGATGTATCGGTGGGGTATATTCCCAAAGATAAGGTTATTGGACTATCTAAGATAGCAAGAATTGCGGATATGGTCGGAAAGAGATTACAACTTCAAGAAAGAATCGGAATGGATATAATGCATATTCTAAAAGATGTTCTTGAAACGGAAGATATAATTGTAGTAATCAGAGGCGAGCATGCTTGCATGACAACCCGAGGAGTTAAGAAACCGGGAACAGTTACAAAGACAAGTGCAATCAGCGGAGCCTTTGAAAGTAATTCAACATTAAGGCAAGAATTTTATAGCCTATTGTAAAGGAGCAGAGTGATGGAATTTAATATAGAAATCGTAGGATTGATAGCGACCTTATTCGTATTAGCATCATTCCTAATGTCGGGAGAAAAGAATATACGAATTATTAACATAGTAGCAGCTTTAATATTTGTAGTATATGGAATATTAATTGGAGCATTAAGTGTTTGGATATTAAATGGAGCATTATTCTTTATTCATATATATAAGCTATATAAATTAAACCAACAAAACAAGCATCTGAAAGAGATAAATAAATTAAGCACAATCTTTAATTTTAACAATAAACAAATACAAAAATAAGGAGGAACAAAAAGATGAAATTAAAACTCAAAACATTGAAGTTGCAAGAGATGGTTTCAAAGGCAATTAAGGGGGCATCTAATAATAAGATGATTCCAATCACTTCTTTAATGGCAATAGCCTTGAAAAATGGTGTCCTAACACTCACTACAACAGACGCTACAAACACCTTGAAGGTAATGGCAAAAGATATAGAGGGAGATGAATTCTATATAGTTGTACAAGCGGATATATTTAGTAAATTGGTGGCCAAGATTACTACAGAAACAATTACACTTACCTTAAAAGAAAATAGCTTAGAGGTTAAAGGAAATGGAACTTATAATATTGAACTTCCACTAGATGAAGAAGGGCAATTAATTAAATTCCCCGAATATAAATTCAATCATGAGGCAGAAAAGAAAATCATTAATCTATCTACCGTAAAAGTATTATTAAATGCTAATAAGGCAGCTCTTGCAGATACGATGGAGCTTCCATGCCTAACTGGATATTATTTTGATGATAAAGTTATAACAACAGATACATTCAAAGTATGTAGTAATGATATCAAAGTCTTTGATAGGAAAACATTGCTTCCATCAGAAATGATTGAACTATTAGCAATTATGGATGAAGAGAAAATCAATGTTCAAGTTTCTGGAAATAAAATCCTATTCACCACTAATAATGTAACAGTTTATGGAACTCAATTAGATGGTATTGAAGATTATCCATCAGAAGCAATTAATGCTTATCTTGAAACAGAGTTTAAAAGCGTTTGTAGACTGCCAAAGGGAGCGGTTCTAAATCTATTAGATAGACTTGCATTATTCGTAGCAACTTATGATAAGAATGGTGTATATCTAACATTCACAAAAGATGGAGTTATATTTAGTAGTAAGAGAAGTAATGGTACAGAGCTTATTAAATACCAAGGAAGCGAGAACTTCCAACCATTTACATGCTGTGCTGATATTGAATTATTGAGATCCCAAATCTCAGCTCAAACAGAAGAAGTTGTTGAATTATGGTACGGGCATGAAAAAGCAATTAAAATGACATCAGGAAAAATAACTCAAATAGTTGCCTTATTAGAGGATGATAGGGTTGATGTAGATGTCACGCCAGAGCCTTAAAAATATCCATAGGCTAATACAAGCAGCCACAAATGAAATGCCAATAGAGCAACAATTTGTGGCCGACCTCAAGGCATCTATTGAAAAGCAAGATTCACTTGAAGTACGTAAACCTTCTAAAAGCTATAAACCATCCTCAATGGCTTGCATTAGAAATATGTACTTTCAAGTGACTGGAGCAGAAGTAGATGATGAAAGAAGTAATGCTTGTTTGGTGGGTATTTGCGAGTCAGGAAGCGCTCGGCATGAACATATTCAAAGTGCCGTAACCAAGATGAAAGACTTCGGAATGGATTGCGAATATATAGATGTAGAACAATTTGTTAAAATGAGAAATCTTGATTACCTCAAGGTAGTTAGTAAGCAGGGATATGAAACGAAACTATATCATAAGGACTTAAATATAAGTTTCTTATGTGATGGTATTATCAAATACAAAGGACAATATTATATCCTCGAAATCAAGACAGAAACTATTTATAAATGGCAATCCCGAGAAGGGGTAGCGGAAGAGCATATACCTCAAGGAACAGCCTATGCAACCTGCTTTGGGATCAACCAAGTAATGTTTCTATATGAAAATAGGGATAATTGCGATAAGAAAGCGTTTGTCTTGGAAGTAACGGATGATATGAAATATGATTATATTATTTCAAAAATTGAGGAATGCGATAGGTACGTTAAGAGATTAATACCTCCGCCAAAGCCGGAAGATGTTTCAAAGAAGACTTGTCAATATTGTAATTATAAAACATCCTGCAGAAAGGTGGGAAAGTAATGGGAGTAAGCAGAGGTAAACAGTTTGAAGCGGCGATAAAAAAAGCATTCTTAAAACATCCTGATATCTCACTTGACCGCTTTCCCGACCCGATGGCGGGTTATGCTGGAATAAGAAATATATGTGACTTTGGAGTATATAGATTACCATATCAATATTATTTCGAGTGCAAAGCATTTTCCGGTAATACCCTCAATTTTGCCTCAGCAATTACAAAAGACCAGTGGGATGGATTGGTAGAAAAATCTAAAATACCAGGAGTAGTGGCAGGAATCATTGTTTGGTTTATAGAGCATGATATTACAGCATTTGTTCCAATCCAAGAACTAAAGAGAATTCGGGATGAAGGGGCCAAATCATTAAATGTAAAAGATATTAAGGAAGCAAAAGTAAAACATTTTGTAGTCCCCGGAAGAAAGAAAAGAATCTTCTATGACTATGACGCAGATACCTTTATTAGAAATGTTAAGAAATGGGCTGCAGAATATTGGAGGGAGGAGATGGCTAATGGCAAAGGGTAATGAAATAGCATTAAGTGGTGAAATAGAAGTTGGAAAAATAAGGCAATTACAAAAGAGAATTGATGCCAATAGTGATATAGTGGATTCCATTGTAAACCGTTTAGTTTCCAATTACTGTAAACCATTGGATGAATATATGGAATTTATTCGTAATATCCTAAATGATACAGCCAATCCTCCAACCGATAGAGAGTTAGATGATTTTGCTTTAAATATCCCAGTTTTATTATATTTTACAGGGGAGGCTCAAGAAGCCCTTGGCATAAAAGAAGATGTTGCAAAAGCGGTTAAGCAAGAGCTATATAATGAGATTTATGATAAGTCTACCGGAACAATAGCGGATAAAACAGCCGCTGCTGAGTTAGCTACCCAAAATGAATATATAGTCCATATAGCTTATCAAAGAGCTTATAAGAAAATTAAACTCCGAATGGAAGCAGCTAATGAAACACTACAAAGCGTTAAGAAGGTAATATCAAGACGTATTTCAGAATATGATATGTCAAGAGTTGACCCTTCTAGAATAGGAGGACAATAATGGGAAAATTAGATATACTCATTAAAGATTTCAATAAACAGTATAAAGAAGAAATTGCTGCAAGAGGAATCCCTAAAATTGAAACACAGAAGATTCCATTCAGCAGCCCAAGAGCAAACTATATGCTATATGGTGGAATACCAAGAGGTAGAATCGTTGAATTTGCTGGAGAAGAAAATGGTGGTAAGACAACAACAGCTCTTGATATAGTGGCAAATGCTCAAAAGTTATTTCAAGAAGAGTGGGAAAATGAAATAACAGAACTTGAGGCTATTGATAAGAAAAAGAAGGAACAGCAATCAAGGCTGGACTATATAAAGGCAAGAGGCCCAAAACAAATCGTATATGCAGATTGCGAAAATACCCTTGATGAGGAATGGGCCCGGAAGCTTGGGGTTGACACTAATAAGATGATACTATTAAAACCTCAAAGTCAAACGGCAGAACAGATATTTGAAATGCTTTTACAAATGATAGATACAGATGAGGTAGGATTAGTAGTTATAGATAGTTTAGGAGTAATGCTATCCGCTCAAGCTTATGAAAAGAGTATGGAAGAAAAGACCTACGGAGGTATTGCAGCAGCTTTAACATTATTCTCTAAGAAAGCAGAATTATTATGTACTAAATATAATTGTACCTTAATTGGAATAAATCAGATGCGTGAGGATATAAACAGTCCTTATGGCGGAACGATTACAACTGGAGGTAAAGGCTGGAAGCATAATTGCAGTGTAAGGTTAATGTTTCAAAAGGGAGCATATATAGATGAAAGAGGAAATGAGTTAAGAAGAAGTGCTGAATCACCTGCAGGTAACTTGGTAATGATAAATATAGCAAAGACAAAGGTCTGTAAACCAGATAGACGGGTTGGATTCTATACATTAAGGTATGATAACGGAATTGATATTATAGCTGATACAGTAGAGGTAGCATTGAAATATGGCATTATCCAGCAAGCAGGAAGTTGGTTTAATTTTGTAGATATTGATACCGGGGAAATAATATCAGATGATGAAGGAGAGGTTATTAAACTCCAAGGGAAACCAAATGTCATTGAATATTTAGAAGATAATCAATATCTATTAGAGGAAATAACAAGTAAGATAAGTAGTAAAATAAATTGAAGGGCAAAAAAGCCCTTCTTTTTTTTACTTTTTTACTAAAAAGACTTGACTTTTCTAAGAATATGTTATATAATATTATTAAGGAAAGAAGTTAAAAACCTATAAAACTATAAAAACTCAAGGAGGAAAAGAAGAATGAAAAAGTACGTAGTGATTTATAGAGGCGAAGAAGTAGATGAGATAATGGCAGAAAATTATTGGGACGCCGTGGTCGAAGCTGATAAAAGAGGATACTCAATCACAAGGGTAGATATCGTGGAGGCGGGATAAATGCTAAATCTATTAGAAGGATATAAAGGTTCATTAGAGGTTAATGGTATAGTATACAGCAGTATAAAAGCTGCTGTACAAGCTTTAAAAGGATATGAAGGAGAGTTAACCATAGTACTTAATAAAGGCGTTAAAATCGCAGAACAAAGGCCTACTATTTCAAGCGAAAATGCAGTACAAGAGATTCAGGGCTCACCTATATATAAAATCAAGGTTCGTCAGTATATGACAAAGCCTGCAAGTCCTGAATTCGACTTCCATGATAAGTGGAATAATGGAGTACCAATGCCAATGAGAATTATGGTAGGTAGAAAACTTAAAGAAACTCGAGGAATGGTTCAGATGGAATTATGGGGAGAGATTACAGGGGAGATTACTCATAGCTGTATGAAATGTGGAAAACGCCTTACTAATAATGTAAGTAAGTTCTTTGGGATTGGCCCGGAATGCGGTGGGCATAATTACACTAATCCATTTGAAACCGATGATGAGTTAAGGGAAGCTGTTAAGGATATGCAGGAACAGCTCAAAGAAATAAAGTGGACAGGCTGGATTATCAAAAGTGCTTTGGAGAAATTTGAATTAATAAGGCAGGAAAGTATTGATTAACCAACCCGACTATTATATAATAAAAGAAAAGGAGGTAATTATATAATGGTCGGTATTTATCATATTACAAACTTAAAATCGGGAAAAGTATATATCGGTCAATCTATTGATATTTATAAAAGATTTAGGGACCATAAAGCAGCCTTAAATGGAGGATATCACCAAAACCGATATTTACAAAACGCTTGGAATAAAGATGGAGAGACTAATTTCATATTTGGTATTCTTGAAGAATGCGCAGAAGATGATTTAGTAAAAAAAGAGCAGTTCTGGATTGATTTTTATGGAGGTATTAATGATTCTGCAAATTAAAGTAGGTGATTAGATGTCATTATTTCAAGTAAAGAAGAAAGATAATGGTAATCCATTCATTCAAGTAGGGCAATTTACTGATGAGGAGTTGCCCTACGCCTCCCTTATTCAGCAGCGAAGGTGCCAGATGTTAATACATAGCCGGATATATTATGTATTAGATGAGAACTTGATAACAGATGCCCAGTTTGATGAATGGGGCAGGGAATTAGTTCAATTACAAAAAGATTATCCTGATATAGCTTCAAAGGTATGTTTTGCAAAAGCCTTTGAAGATTGGGATGCAAGCACCGGAGCCTTCTTGCCTCTTCAAGATGAATGGGTAATAAGGAAAGCTCAACAACTTCTAAACATTAATAGAAACATGAAAGGGGAAAACTATAAAGATGAACACAAGAAAATACAGCAAGAACCAAGAATCAAGAGTAGCGAAAAACCTAAAAGGAAGAAGGACAGCAAACAGCGGGGCAACAGCCTTTTCTAAAGGCGATGTAAGAACTGAACACTTTTGCATAGAATGTAAAACCGCCATGACGGAAAAGAAATCAATGAGTATTAAACGGGATTGGATAGATACGATTAAGGAAGAAGCTTTTGGCATGGGTAAACCACATTGGGCAATAGCTTTTAACTTTGGCGGTTTAGATAACCCGGAAAATTTCTATATAATAGATGAGCAACTTTTTAAGGTTTTGCAAGAGCATTTAGAGGATGGTTAATATGGATGAAAATTGTTACAATTGTAAGTATTATGAAAATGAAGATACTTACCCCGGTACGGGTTGGTGTGGTTTGGTTGGCGATTACACTAAAGATAACGATGATTGCGAAGACTATGAAGCCGAGTAGGCAACTAATAAAACTAAAAGGAGGAAATCAAATGGCAGTAAAACAAGAAATGAATTTTGAGTTGCAACCCATGAATGGGACGGTAACAATTGAGGTAGATGATTATAATACCTTGCTTGAAGAAAGAAACCAGTTAATTGCCCAAGTTAAGGAAATGGAATTAAAAAGGGTTGAAGAACTAAAAGCAATATTTCAATTAGTACCCAGTTATGATTCAGTTGAACTTTGTATACATGCGGGCGGGGTTGTTGACGAGCTTTATGGTGAAAGAGTAGTATTTGGGGAAACCACATATGCAAAAGACCCGGATAAGAAATTAGTTACTGGTATATACCAAACATACAAAGAAGTTAAAAATGAGGGGGAAGAATAATGAAAAATCCAACAACTAAAGTATCTTTTGAACTGGACAAAAGGGGCAAGACAGAAGTTAATATTATTGGAGAAGGGGTACAACGGTAAAAGCTGGACTAATGACAATTATTGAAAAATTGGCTGAAATCGAAGAAGCAAAACCAACCGAACTTATTGAAGAAATGCTGCACATTGCCTATATGAAAGAAGAATACCCTCTCGAGGGGTTATTGGGCGGGTTATTTGAGGCAATGTTTGGGGATAGCGATGATGACGAAGAATGCAATGGCGATTGTGAAAATTGCCAAGAAATGCCCCAAGAGTTAAAAAATCTATTTGATAAAATATTTGGAGGGAGTAAATAATGAAAGCAACTAAAGCATTAGCCATTAAATACAGACCAAAAACTTTTGATGATGTGGTTGAACAAGGCTCAGTTAAGCTAATATTGGAAGAGCAGTTAAGGACAAAGACGCACCAAAATTGTTATTTATTTACGGGCGGGGCGGGTACGGGTAAAACAACATGTGCTCGTATCTTTGCCAATGAGGTTAATGAGGGCAAAGGCAATCCAATTGAAATTGACGCAGCCTCCAATAATGGGGTTGATAATGTTAGGGAAATTATTGAAGATGCCAAGTTTAAAGCGTTGGATGCGGTTTATAAAGTTTATATTATAGATGAGTGCCATATGTTATCAACGGGAGCCTGGAACGCAATGCTGAAATTGATTGAAGAGCCTCCAGCACAAACAATATTTATCTTCTGTACAACTGACCCTCAAAAGATACCAGCAACCATCATTTCAAGAGTTCAAAGATATGACTTTCAAAGAATAACTCATGACTCCATTGTTAACAGGTTAAAACATATTCTTGATATGGAGAATGAAGAAATATTAAATGATGACGGCCCAGATGGAGTAATTACTTATGACATAGAAGCCCTTAGCTACATAGCTAAATTGGCAGATGGTGGAATGAGGGATGCGATAACTTTATTGGATAAATGTCTTAGCTTCAGTCTTGATATCATTGTACCACACGTTATAGAGGCTCTTGGAACTATTGATTATGATGTAATGTTTGATTTAACCGATGCTATCATAGATATGAGGGCAGGAGACGCTGTTACCATTATAGAAGAAGCTCATAGAAGCGGAATAGATTTAAAGCAATTCATTAAACAATACAGCTACTTTGTATTAGATGCTTATAAGTATTATTTACTTGAAGGATTTGAATATCTACAAATACCATCAACTTATGTGGATAGGTTAGATGCTTGGGATGATGAAACCTATGATTTCATTAAGGAATTATTAGCAGAAATCATTAAGTTAAATGCAGACATTAAATGGGAGCCAAGCCCTAAACCATTAATTGAAGCTACTATAATTTTATTATGTCAGGAGGAATAAAGATGATAGGTCAGGAAAGACTTCTAACAAGAATAGATAAAATGATTGAAGCTGGATTTCCTCGATTTACTATCATCTGTGGCAATAAACAAAGTGGGCGAAAAACAATAGCCCACCGTATTGCCAAAGCATTAGGTGCATATCTAATTAATAGTAGTATTAAGGTAGACGATGTAAGAGAAATCATCGACTTAGCTTATAAACAAACTGAGCCAATTGTTTATCTATTAGCTGATGTGGATAAGATGAGTCCAGCTGCAAAGAATGCATTACTAAAGATTACAGAAGAACCTCCACGTAAAGCCTATTTTATAATGACCATCACTGACATAAATAATACTCTTCAGACTTTGAGGAGTCGGGGTACAATCATCAATCTTGACCCATATACCCCAAGCGAATTATTGAGATATGCAGATGAAAAAGGATATGACCTCAATGAAGAAGAAGAGCATATCGTAACCAATATTTGTACAGTCCCTGGTGAGATAGATTTGATTGTACGATATAATATAATTGAATTTTATAACTTTATTAAAACGGTTGTTAATAATATAGGGGTGGTTAATGGGGCAAATGCTTTTAAAATAGGAACAAGGCTAAATTATAAAGATGATGACGGGGGATGGGACATTACCTTGTTTATGCGGGCAGTGATGTTTGTATATAGGCAGCTAATGATAGAAAAGCCATTACCCCAATATAGAAATAGCATTAGGGTTACAAGCAAATATCTATCACAGCTAAACATAACCGGCATAAATAAGCCCTCAACGATAGATATGTGGATACTTGAAATGAGAGCGGTTAATCAAGAAATTGAACAAGGGGCTTAAATATGATGGCATTTGCGTATGTTGTGGAGATTACGTTCCTGAAGGTAGGCAAGTGTGTTTAAACTGTGAGAAAGGAGATATCAGAGGATGCAATTACATGAGCTCAAAGAGCAATTGGTTAAGAAAACTCTACAACCTCTTTATATCTTTACTGGCGAAGAAATCGCTATAATGAATATTTATATTGATAAGATAGCAGAAATAATGAATGTGAAACCTAAAAGAGTTGATAGTATAGGTTCTATATTCGGAAAATTACAAAATCAATCGTTTATCAATAAGCCAAGCTGTTATATTATTCGGGATGATAAAGATTATTTAGCTCAAGAGAAGATATGGGACAGCCTAAATAATGGAGTTGTACAAGGCGATAACATAATCATATTAGTATATAGCAACTTAGATAAGAGGAGTAAATTCTATAAGCATCATGCAGATATGTTAACAGAATTTGAGAAACTGATTCCTGAAGTATTAGCTAAATATATCAAAAGAGAAATAGGATTGGATATTAATAAAGCGGCCAAGTTCGCAGAATTATGTGATTGTAATTACAGTAGAATCCTACTAGAATGTGACAAGATAAAACATTTAGCTCAAGCGAATAACATAAATATTGACCAAGCCTATGATACGGCAATAAGGGAAAATCTAATCTATACATCCCCTAGAGATGTAATATTTGAATTGGTGGATGCGGTATGTAAAAGACAAGCAATAAGAAGTTATGCATTATTGGAGGAATTAATGGCAGTTAATGAAAACCCTCTTGGGATTATCAGTTTATTGTATACAAATTTCAGGTCAATGTTATTAGTTCAATCTGCAGGAGCTGGAGCGGATATAACAAAGAGAACTGGGTTGACCCCTTGGCAAGTAAAGTTGGCAAAGGAAAAAGGGGTAAACTATAATATAGGGGAATTGGTAGCAGCGATTAGAACAATTAGGGAAACCGAGAAAGGAATTAAGACTGGGGCTATTGAACAACAAATGGCAATTGACTATATATTGACTTCAATCTTATAGGAGCTAACTATGGGAGGGCAATTTAAGAAATGTAATAAATGTGGCAAGAGGTTTATTCCAGCCCCTTGCCACATGTACCGGGCAAAAGGTAAATATCAATGCAGTTACACTTGTTATAGAAAGGAAGGTGGTGACGATGGCAAATACTCCGATTCAAAACTCCTCAACCCAAAGACGAAGTGATATTTGTAAAAGGTGCGGGCGTAAATTAAAAAACCCGGCATCAATAGCGGTTGGATTTGGGACGGTATGCTATAAGAAGTTTACGGCGGAGTCTTTATTAAAACCATTATTTAAAGCAAGTAGGAGTGAGGTGGAAGATGAGAATAATAGATAATTGGCAATACAGATATATAGAGAAATGCCTATACACTTACCCTGAAATAAAGGATAGTAAATTAGATACAGAAATGAGAATGATAAAAGCAATAGAGTCAGCATTGGAATTCTTCAAAGATACTCCTCATGTTCTCATGATGGAGAAATTTTACTTTGAAGCGGATGAACATAGAAAGAGATTAACAAATGCAGGACATTATAGATGGGTATGTAAAGAGATATTACATACAGAAGAATCTAACGGATATGTAATAAGAAGAGAGATAATATATAGGATTGCAATGCATTGTTACGCATTAGGATTGTTCCAGATAAAAAGAAAAAACACTTGATTATTTAACAAATATGTTATATAATAATATTGAGGGATAAGGATAAGCTTATCACCTTAGTGCTGATGAGGATAGGTGCAAATACTGCAATTCATCAACTGTAAGTGGTGGAGATATTTATTGTAGTGCAGGCTATTCGCACGACATGGATTGCGATGGAAAGGACTTTAAACTTGATTATAAGATTGAGGAAGCAATATCCGCACTAGAAAAGCAGATAATGCGAGATAAGGAGTTGATAAAAAGATGTTGGAATGGAGCGACCTACATGCAGTGATAAATGGTGACAGAAAATTAACACAAAAAGAAAGAGAAGAAATTATAGAACGCGCTGACTATGCGGGAGAAGGCAGTTATAACATAGACGAACTAAAAGAATACAGTGATATAGAATTAGCGAAAGCCTGTATAAGTGCTGAAAACGATTATGCTTTATCTCAAATATAGAAGTTTGCAATAACGCGAGAGGATGTAAACTAGAACATCAATGTGCGGTAGAATATGGAATAGATAGAATTGAATAAAGGGGATAACCCAATATGAAAAAACTAATTAAATATATAAACGAAACAATGTCAATAGTAAATAGATATCAAATAAAAGCAGCAGAGGAAACGGCGGAAAGTGTAAAAAATTGGAGGCGCGGGAAATGATAACAAAAGAACAAAAGGATTATATATTAGATTTAATATATGAAACATCAATAGATAGTTATTCAGAAGAAGATATAGATGAATTAACAAAACAAGAAGCATCTAACCTAATAAAAGAACTAATAGAAGTAAAAGATGAAATGAATTAATAGACAAGAAAGGAGGATAAGTATAATGCCTAATAGAGATATAACATTAACAGAGAAACAAGAAATATTTGTACAATCATTAGTAAAGGGATATAGCCAAAGACAATCATACCTAAAAGCTTATCCTCATAGAACAAAATGGAAGGAAAATTCACTAGATTCAGCTGCAAGCACTTTGTTGAAAAATGTTAAGGTACGTAAAAGGTATGATGATTTGTTACAACAAGTAAGAGAAGAAGAAACAAAGAAGACAATGTGGACAAGGGAGCAATCCATTGAAACATTACGTTATGTTATAGATGTAAACAAGAAGGATTTAGAACGAATAAACAAGGCTTTCGAGGAAGAGTTAGAAGCGTTACAAAAGCTTATGCAAGAAGACCCAGAGAAAGCCCCTCAGTATTTAAAAGAGATACTTAAACAAAGAAAGTTAAGAAGAGCATCTCAAGTAAACAATAAAGGTATTACCGATGCTGTAGCAGAACTCAATAAGATGCAAGGATTTAATGAAGAAACCATCAACCTGAACGGAACGGTAATATTTGAGGGAGAAGAGGAGCTTGAGGATTAAATAACTAAAAGGGTGGCGAATAAATGAGCAGAGTTGTAGGAGTGATTAATGAATATAAAATACTACAGAATGAGAGAGATTATATAGTAGTAAATACTAATGGAAAGTATGAAAATCATGGACTCTTTAAAAAGCTATCCACTTGTTATGTTATTATTAGACTATTGCAAAGAAAAACAATCCCAAACAAACCATTTATGATAGAAGCAGCAAAACGAATAACAACAGACTCCACATATAGAGAAGCCTTAACAATTAAACAAAAGAAAAATAAACAAAGGCAGAGATATTTCAATCCAAGTAAAGGAGTGAGGAGATGAGCAATGCCTGATTTAGTTACAAAAAAGAGTTTACCAAAGTTAATAGGTAAAGGATATAAGAAGTTTTGGAATTTCAAAGGGCGTTACAGAGTGCTTAAAGGAGGCAGAGGTAGTAAAAAGTCTACAACCGCCTCTTTCTGGTTTCCATATAATATGATGAAGTATTGGCATACTTATGGATTAAAACCTTGTACACTCGTAATTAGAAGGTACTTTAATACTCACAGAGATAGTACCTTTGCTCAGATAAGATGGGCTATAAATAGAATGGGAGTTTCCCATCTATGGAAAGCTACAAAATCACCTCTTGAACTTACCTACATACCTTCAGGACAAAAGATAATGTTCAGAGGATTGGATGACCCTCAGTCCATTACTTCTATCACAGTAGAAGACGGCTACTTATGTTGGGTATGGTGGGAGGAAGCCTTTCAAATAACGATAGAAGAGGATTTTAACAAAGTTGATATGTCTATTAGAGGGGAAATGCCTGAACCGCTATTTAAACAACATACTTTTACATTTAACCCTTGGAGTGAAAAGATATGGTTAAAAGCAAGATTCTTTGATAAAGTAGGAACAGATGGTTTGAGTAAAGATGGAGATATATTAGCCTTAACAAAGAACTATGATTGCAATGAATTCTTAGGGGCTGATGACCGCAGGATATTCGAAAAGATGAAAGAAGAAAATCCAAGACGTTATTCTATAGAGGGAGAAGGTAATTGGGGTATTGCAGAAGGATTGGTATTTGAAAATTGG
>Ga0255342_1001619_pt1 | contig 31029 bp, 31 predicted proteins | sample wastewater_treat_3_FD_192416 | JGI IMG/M metagenome (GOLD analysis project Ga0255342, IMG submission 192416) | Wastewater microbial communities from Lulu Island WWTP, Vancouver, Canada - plant14 | ecosystem: Engineered > WWTP > Wastewater > Unclassified | place: Canada: Vancouver, British...
TATATTATTGATATCACAGGAAATATATATCTTCCTTGAAGACCTAAATAGTATTGATTGTATGTTAAATACATAGGATAGTTCTGTGTAAAGAAAAGAATAGCAGTATAAAAGAGAAGTATTGTTAACAAATATTTATCTATCTTTGTCAATTTCCTTTTATTAGAAATAATCAAAATAGCTCCTGTTAAGAAGAAAAGTATGAAAAGTGCCACTAAATAATAGGGAAGATATAAACTGCTGTCTCCCATAATTCCAAAAATCTTACTCATTAAATTAGGAAACCACCTAAAAAAATATCTTGCAGGTCCTATTCTTTCTCCCTCTATTATCATATTAAAAACATCTAAAGGACCATTAATAGAAGTAGAATTATAATCCACTTTATTCCTGTAATATACACCATTCTCTAAACACTGCTCATGAGTTAGAATCTGTGTACAGCTAGGCTCAAGAGTTTTGTATTTAAGAAGATTGCCTCCGTACAAAGATAGATTTAAAAATACAAAAATTGCAATTGGTATTAACAGCAAAAGCTCCTTCCCAGCCTTTATCTTCTTTACCTCATCTTTTCTTTTAGCAATTTCAACTGCAGAAAGAATCACTAATATTAATGCAACAGGAAGTACAGTACTCTTAGTTAATGCCCCTATACATAAAGATAAAAGCATTAACAGAAGGTATTTAAGATTAATACCCTTTTTTACAAACTTAACAAAAAAGTAAATGCTTAATGTACTAAGTAAGTTTGCAAGATTATCATAGTTAATAGAAGATGAAAGAAATACAAACATTAATGTGTGTGTAAGAAAGAATACAGGTAATACTCTTTTCCATTTGTCTTTAAATATCTCTTTTGAAAGAAGATACATTACATAAACAGTTCCTAAAGAGTAGATGACATTTATTATTCTCAACAAAACAACTTCATTTATAACCCCATTATTAATATTCAATATTCTTCCATTAATCCAAAAATACAGATATGGAATTCTTGTAATATCTCTCCATTGATATGTCTGTGGTGTATTTTGTGGTATACCCAATGTAGTAGAGTAAGCTTGAGATACTCTAAGATGGTAGTATGAGTCAGGTGATACTCCCATTTTAATATTAAAGGCGAGAAATATACATACCAAAAGAAAAACAAGGAATATGAATATTAAAGCAATTTTACTAATATCAGTCTTCTTCATTGTGTTGTAGTGAAGTATACCAATTTAATTTGTTTTTTGGGAGTAGTTTTACCCTTTTTACAAAGTGAAAAATAATGTAAGATATATTATAAAATGTAAGAGAGAGAAAAATATGTTTCTATCAGATGTAACAATAAAAGAATATATACAAAAGGGGAAAATAGAAGTAAAAGGAGAATATGAAATAGAAACAAATGGGATAAGTCTGCATCTTGGAAATGAACTGCTAATACAAAAACCATATCAAGTAGCAGATAGTCAAAAACCACAAGAAATTGAATATATTAAATACAACTTAAAAGAAAGACCATATGTCCTAAAACCTAATGATTTTGTACTTGGGGCAACTAAGGAATTAATAAAAACAGATAAAGATACAATTACAATGATAGATGGAAGAAGTACATATGCAAGATTGGGAATGACTATTCATCTATCTGCAATGGTTTTAGATGGAGTTCCTTTTAATAGTGAAAGCTCTGTTTTAGAAATTAAGAATAATGGTTTTCTTAATATTGTTTTACACTCTGGCGAGAAAATTGGAACATACCTTTTTGCTATGCTTACCACTCCAATGGAAGGGGAAAAGAATTCTGTATATTCTAATCAGACTACAGTTACACCACCAAAATTTGTATAAAAGAATAAGGAAGTATAAAAAAAGAGCGGGATATACCCGCTCATTCTTATTTAATCATACAAAGCTACTGATTGTGCTCATGCTCTTCTGCAGCCATTGCATCTGCTTTAGTAGCATGAATTGTACCCTCTGGATGATTTGCTGGTGCATATATTGTATAAAGCTTTAAATCCTCTGTATTAGAAATATTTATAACATTATGCTGCACACCTGCAGGAACTATAGCAACCATATCATCAGTTAAAATTGCCTCTTCACCATTCATTATAACCTTAGCCTGGCCCTTCTCAATTCTAAAAAACTGATCAACATTTGGATGTACTTCCATCCCTATATCTTCCAGTGGCTTTAGAGACATTACAACTAACTGCATATGTGCTCCTGTATAAAGAACTTCCCTGAAATTTGTATTTTCCAAGGTTTTTTTCTGTATATTTTCTGTATATCCCATATATATTTACTTTACAATTTATATCTTTATATACTACCACATACTTCTCAAAGCTCAAAATTTTTCTTTATGATATATTAAAAGATATGGAGAATATCGATTATAAATCAAGGCCAACAAAAGCAGTAATTAACACAAAAAACATTTTAAACAATCTCTCAGTTGTTAAATCTCTCATTGGCAACAGAAAAGTAATGGCTATACTAAAAGCTGATGCATATGGACATGGATTAACTAAAACAGCACAATTACTCCAGCATAAAGTTGATAGTATAGGGGTGGCATATATAGAAGAGGCAATAATATTAAGAAGAAACAAAATAAAAATACCAATATTAGTACTTGGTCCAGTACATAAGAAACAAATAAAGGAATATCTAAATAATGATATTGATATTACAGGAGCATCAGCTGAAAAGTTGATACAAGTATCCCAAATTGCAAAGAAATTAGGAAAAGTAGCCCACATTCACTTAAAAATAGATACTGGAATGGGAAGAATAGGGGTTCAATATGATAGAGTAGAAAGATTTTTTGATGAAATCTTTAAACTTGAAAATATCGATGTGGTTGGGGTATATACACATTTTAGCTGTGCGGATAGTGACAGAGAATATACACTGCTTCAATATGAAAGATTCGAAAAGGTATTAAAAACTCTATCAAAATATATAGATATTGCTAAGCTAAATGTTCATATTGCTAATTCTTCCTTTACCTCCAACTTTAATAATTTAGATCTTAAGGATACTGTACGTATAGGATTAATGCTTTATGGATACAGTCCTAATAAATACATACAAAAACTACTTAAACCTGCTATGACACTAAAAACAGAAGTATCATATTTTAAAGTTTTAGAAAAAGGAAAATACATAGGATATGGAAAAACATATAAATTAAATAGACAATCAAGAATAGTAACACTGCCAATAGGTTATGCAGATGGATATAGTACTGAGTTTAGCAACAAAGGGAAAGTATACATAAATGGAAAGACTTACCCAATTGTAGGAAAAGTGTGTATGGATCAATGCATGGTAAATATTGGAAATGGAGAGGCTTATGTAGGAGATTCTGTTGAGCTCTTTGGAGAAAAAATTAATTTATGGAATATATGCGAAAATACCTCAAAATCTCCATATACAATACTCACAGCAATATCACAAAGAGTACCAAGAATATATATTTAAAATAGATTCTTTATACATCTCTGTCGAATATTTTCTAACTGCTGTCTATAAAGAATTACATATGGTATCCCACATCCCTTTATCTCCTCTATCTGCTCCTGTTTTCTTTTAATTGATTTTTTAGCTTCTTGATATGATCTTCTACTATTTCTATACCCTGTGTAGTTGCTATCATAAAGGGTTAATTCAACTAATCTCCCACTGTTAGAAAGAGTGTTAAAAACATAAAAGTCAGGAATATGAAAACATCCCTCTATTTTGGGCTCTCTAAAAATTAATAATGCACTATTTGATACTAAATATGATGCAAATTTAAATTCATAAGAGTTCATTCCCTCAAGATATCCATATTCAAAATCATTACATACCAAAGGATAATTGAGATACATCTGAGGATACTGTTGCGAGAGATTACTTAACACTTTTTCAACATCTATATTTTCATCTATATCAGGTACATTCTCTATCATTTATACAATATCTAGAATACAAGAATATATGTAGTATACTATAAGGGCTAAAAATTATCATTATTTAGTGATAAAATCTTCTCTATGAAAAAAATTATATACATGGATAATGCAGCTACAACAAAGCTCTCTGATAAGGTATTAGATGAAATGATGCCATATCTTACAAAAAATTATGGAAATCCTTCTAGTATTTATTCCCTTGCTCAGGAAAGTGCTTCTGCCATAAATGAAGCTAGGAGAAAAGTAGCAACTGCCTTAAATGCACAAGAAAATGAAATATATTTTACAAGTGGTGGAACAGAATCAGACAACTGGGCTATTAAAGGTGTGGCAGATGCAAATAAAGAAAAGGGAGGACACATAATAACAAGCAGTATTGAACATCATGCTGTACTTCATACATGCCAGTATCTTGAAAAGCATGGTTTTGAGGTTACATATCTGCCTGTTGAAAGTAATGGAATTATTAACTTAGATGAGTTAAAGAAAGCAATTAGAAAAGATACTATTCTAATCTCAATAATGTTTGCAAATAATGAGATAGGAAGTATTCAGCCAATAGCAGAGATAGGAAAGATTGCTAAAGAAAAAGGAATATACTTTCATACTGATGCAGTACAAGCTGTAGGACACATCCCTATTGATGTTAATGAATTAAATATAGACCTGCTATCGTTATCTGCACATAAATTTAATGGCCCAAAGGGAGTAGGAGCACTATATATAAGGGGAGGAACAAAAATATCAAATCTTTTACATGGAGGAGCACAGGAGAGAAAACTTAGGGCAGGAACAGAAAATGTTGCAGGTATTGTGGGACTAGGAAAGGCAATAGAGCTGGCTGTAAGAGATATGGATAAACATAGTAAGTATGTTACAGAATTAAGAGATAATTTAATCAATGGTTTACTTAAAATACCTGATACAATTCTAAATGGAGACCCTAAATTAAGACTTCCCGGAAATGTAAATGTCTGTTTTAAATATATTGAGGGAGAGTCAGTACTACTTCTGCTTGATCAAATTGGAGTTTGTGCATCAAGTGGATCTGCATGCACCTCTGCATCACTTAAGCCCTCTCATGTACTCCTTGCAATAGGACTTCCTGCTGAAATAGCACATGGCTCTCTAAGACTTACACTATCATACGAAAACACACAGGAAGAAGTTGATTATGTTCTTAGTCAGCTTCCTTCTATTGTACAAAAATTAAGAGCATTATCACCTTTAATTAAAAGATAAAAAAATATGGAACAGTATAGTAAAAAAGTAATGGATCATTTTCTTAACCCAAGAAATGTAGGAGAAATAAAAGATGCAGATGGAATAGGAGAAGTTGGAAATCCTGTATGTGGTGACATCATGAGAATGTATATTAAAGTAAAAGATAATGTAATTACAGATATTAAATTTCTTACATATGGATGCGGTGCTGCCGTTGCAACAAGCAGTATGGTGACAGAAATGGTAAAAGGAAAAACTATTGAAGAAGCACTTGAGATTACAAATAAACAAGTTGCAGAAGCACTAGATGGCCTTCCCCCTATAAAAATGCACTGCTCACTTCTTGCAGAAGAGGGTATTAAAGCTGCAATAGATGATTACAAAAAGAAACATGAGAAAAAGTAAACAGAGTGTACTTCTTGGAATGAGCGGAGGTGTTGATAGCTCAACAGCTGCATACCTTCTTAAAAAACAAGGCTTTAATGTAACTGGAATTACCCTTGCAATGTTTAATGAAAATGATTCAGATTTCCAGAAGAATGTAAAAGATGCTAAAGATACATGCAAGCTCTTAAATATCCCGTACCTTGTATTTAATGTAGAAAAAGATTTTAAAAAATATGTTGTTGATTACTTCATCTCTGAATATGAGAACGGAAGAACTCCTAATCCATGTGTAATATGCAATAGATTTGTGAAATTTGAAGGACTTCTTACAAAGGCAGATGAGCTTGGAATTAAATATATTTCAACAGGACACTATGCTTCAGTTGAGGGAAAAAACGGTAAATACCTCTTAAAAAAAGGAATAGATGAGAAAAAAGATCAAAGCTACTTTCTTTACAACCTTACTCAAAAACAACTCTCTCGCAGTATATTTCCACTTGGACAGTATACAAAAAAACAGGTAAGAGATATTGCTCAAAAAGCTAAACTTCCTGTATCACATAAAAGTGAAAGTCAAGAAATCTGTTTTATAAAGGATAACAATTACAAGAAGTTTATCAATAAATATAAAACTCAAAACATGCCAAAAGGAGAGTTTGTCGACAGTAAGGGAAATGTACTAGGATATCATAGTGGTATTACAAACTATACAATTGGTCAAAGAAGAAAACTTGGTATCTCAACAGGTAAACCAATGTATGTGCTAGATATAGATAAAGAAAATAACAGAATATTACTTGGTTCTAATAAAGAATTGGTTTCTACCCACCTTATTGCAAAAGATTTAAATTGGATAATGATTGATAAATTAGAAAAAGAAATGAAAGTAAAAGCAAAGATAAGGTATGGGGCAAAGCCCGCTGATGCCATAATATCTGCTTTAGAGAACAATAGGGTAAAGGTAATTTTTACAACAGCTCAAAGGGCGATAACAAAAGGACAAGCAGTTGTATTTTACAATGACCAATATGTCGTGGGAGGAGGAATTATCACTTAGATTAAATATTTGTGTAAACTAATTGGCTGTGCTAAATTATATTAACAAATAATTTCCTAAAACTTTTAAATGAGCAGAAGAAACAAGAAAAAAAGAGAAATTAAAAAACAGATCCAATCTCTAAGAGCTGTTTCTCTCTTTTTAATACTTGTAATAACTGTATTATCAACAAGTATTTTTCTAGTTGGTAAGAATCTTAAAACTGAGGAACAGGTAAAAGGAGAAAGCACTTTTGCAATAAATAATCAGGTAAACACAAGCAGTTATACAAACTATTTTTCAGATGTTTTAGATGTTGAGTTTGTATATGATAGCAATCTTTTTACAGTATCTGAAAACGCTAACTATATTACCCTCTCTACTTTAAATAATAGCCTCCCATTCAAAGCTGCAACAATACGAAAGGTTAGTGATAAAGATATAAAGGATATTTATCCAGATTTAAAATATCTAGAAACAATTAATGATAATGGAGTAGGAAGAACACTTTTCTCTTACAATATTCCTTCAATTATAAATGGAGAAGCTCAAAAGATAGAATATTTAACTGTAATACATAAACATTTCCCAGATAACATAACCGTATATATGCAGATATGGGGATACAATTTTAAAGATGACTTAAGAGCAACAAGGGTTTTAGCAGAGTTGATGGAATCTTTAACTTTAGCCACTCAGAAATCAAAAACTAGTGGTGTACTCTCTGCAACCTCTTCAGTTGTAAATCAAGCACAAATACTAGGTCAGGCATCAACCGTAAGAATATACAGTCAAAAGTGTAATAATGTTAAGTTTTCTGATTCTTTAAAGCCATTAAGTGTAGGAGGAAATACATACACACTTTGTGCAACAACTCTTGGAAGTGGATTTGTAATTGATGATAGCGGCCATATTGTAACAAATGCTCATATTGCAGACTACAATGATTTTGATCTTCTACTTGAAGGAAGCTCTACAGATGGGTCATATGAAGAAGATATGGTAAATGATTTAATAATTTTAATGCTGTCTGCCCTTAATGATAGTACTCAGGAAATATCAGAAGAGGAGATGGCAAACCTTACCTATTCTTACCTCCTTGAAATGTATAATAAAAGCTATGTATCCATCTCTAATTTAAGCAGAGATATATACATACAAAACAATACAACATTTGAAATAGATGAAAAAACAGCAGCACTTAAAAACAAGGAAAAACATATTAAGGCTAATTTGATAAAGAGCAACAAAATATCCTCTACCTATGAATCCCAGATTTCACAAGATACTAATCTTGCTGATACTGCAGACATTGCTGTAATACAAACTGTAGATACTCTTAACTTACCATCAATACCTATTGAGAAAAATATATCTGTTGGTAAAAAAGTATATGTGATTGGTTATCCTGGATTAGTTGATAATTCTGAACTGGTAAGCAGCACGCAAGTACTAAGTTCAACAGTCACAGAGGGTAGTGTAAGTGCAATAAAACCAAATAGTAATAACACATTTGAATTAATACAGATAGATGCTGCAGTACAAAATGGGAATAGTGGAGGACCTATTGTTAATGAAGATGGATGTGCAGTAGGAATAGCTACATACAAACTTAGTTCTGATAGTGGAAATTATAATTTTGGAATATCTGCAAAAGAACTTTTATCTTTCTTAGAAACCGCTTCTATTCAACCACAGAGCAATTCAATGAGAGAAAGTTTAGAAAACTCTCTTTCAGATATGTCTGCTTCACACTACAAAAGAGCTTATGACAACCTACAAGCTATGCTTATTTCACAGCCTGCACTTATAACAACCATTCAACCTTTAATAGATTTGTGCAGTAGTAAAATTGCAGCAGGAGAAGATAAAACTTCTATAATAGACTTTAACAGTCAAACTACAAAAATATTAACCTTAGTAATTTTGGTTGTATTATTAATAGTTGCTGTAGTATTATTGTTCATAAACTTAAAAAAGATTTCTGATAAACAGAAACAACTGCCTCAATCTAAATTAAACACTCAAAACATATGACAGTAGAAGAGTATCTTGAGGTTCTTCAAACAGAAAGACCAACAATAGTTCATAATGGAATGCTAAAACATCTTCCTTTTCCAATTAATCCAGAAAATGATTTCTTAGGAATAAAAGAAATACAAGAATTTAAAAAAGACCCCTATGGAATAGAAGAAGGAGAGGATTATTTAAAAGTATACTATCCAGATGGTCAGGTCGAATACAGTTCAAAAGATGGAGCACTACTTCCTAAATCTATAATAATATATGGGCCTTTAAGTCAAGAAAGGTTAGATACTGAAATACATTTTAATCAAGTAAATGAAAAAGATATAGAGCCTTTAAAAGACCATCTGTACTACAATGACATATGCTTAGAAATAGAGGTTCATAAACCAGAGGAAGAAGAATTCAAAGAGTGGTGTATGCCTAACAAACAGAATTAAATATGAGTAAACTGTCTAAAAGAATTGAAAAAATAAATAAGGTGATAGTATATCTCACCCTATCTGATGTATTCTCATGGGGAACATATACCGTAATTACAGCTTTTACAGGTTTATACCTCTCACAGAAATTAAATAAAAATGCAGTACAATTTGTAGCAATAGGAACATCCATATACTTTTTTACAAGAGCAATATTTCAAATACCAATAGGAAGAATCACTGATAAACTAAAAGGAGATAAAGATGAAATACTTCTCTTAACTCTTGGTATTCTTCTCATGGGTTTCCCATTTCTTTTCTACTCACAAATCTCCGCCCCTATACATTACTTTGTTCTCCAGTTTGTATTCGGTTTAGGTACAGCACTTAATATAACTACATGGAGAAAACTCTTTGCTTTAAATATTCAGGAGGGAAAAGAAGGAAGAGAATATGCTAGATATGAGACAGTTATGAGTGCACTTACTGGTTCACTAGGAATTATTGGAGGAACAATTGCAAGCTTAGGAGAAGCTTACTTTGACAAAGTAATAGCAGGAGCAGGAGTGCTCATTATTTTAAGCAGTATCTGGCCCATATTTATATACAACCATAAAGACAGAAAAAGCAAAGTAGAAAATGAACAGAGAAATTAAAAAACTTTTTAAGAGCAGTATTATTACCTTTGTTCTTTTTGATATGGATAGAACACTAGTGGATACTCACACATACTTCCAAGAAGAAATGACCAATTCTATACTTCATACTGTAAGTAAAATATTTCCTGCTAAACCTTTAAAGAAGCAGTTAAAAATTACTAAAGAAATTGTTGATATAGCTAATAAAATATATGAGCAACAAAGATATCCTATACTTGTTGATACACTCTCTGAGTTAGCATTATCTCAATATATTAAAGAAAAGAAAGTAAAAATTAATAAAAAGAAGGTGTATAAAGAATTAAAATCTTCATACAAAGATTTCTATTTAACCTCTCCACAGCCATTTCCATATACAATAGGAGCTATACACAAAATTAAAAGCTTTAATATACCAATAGGTGTATACTCTCATGCACAAAATGAGTGGACAAGAATAAAAGTAGATAGAATTAGAAATGAGTATTTAAAAAGATATGGGGAAGGTATAAAAATACCTTTCTTTACAACTGATATTACAGATTTAAAAGATAAAGAAGGATGGATAAAAGCAGGAAAGTATCACAAAATTAACCCTAAAAGAACCCTTGTAGTAGGAGATAGTCTTACAGCTGATATTTATGCAGCTATTGATGCAGGTTATAAATATGCCGTATATCTAACACATACAAATAAGTATGTAGAAGTAGAGCAGAGAGCTCATGCAAAAATATTCGTTACTAAAAACTTGTCAACTGTATTTAACCAACACTCATTCCTCTAGCAGCAATAATACCTGTTGCAGCAGCTCCAGTAATTGAACCTGATGCACCAGAGGCATCTCCTGCAACAAATAATCCACTAACAGCTGTCTGCAGTATTTTATCTGTTTGTATGCTAGAAGATCTGAACTTAACCTCAGGAGCATAAAGAAGAGTAGAACCAGAATTAATTCCAGGCATTACCCTATCAAGTATTTCAAGCCCTTCAATAATATTTTGAACAATTCTATGAGGAAACCCCATTGCAATATCACCAGGAACGACATCTTTTAGGGATGGCTCAACAAAAGATTTTTCAAGCCTAGACCATGTACTTCTTCTTCCATCTCTAAAGTCATATAAGGTTTGAAGCAACGGCTTTCCTCCTCCAAGCAAAGAAGTAAGCTCTGCTATAGATTTTGCATATGCTATTGAATTCTCAAGAGGCTCTTTTAAACTTACTTCACAAAGAAAAGCAAAGTTCGAATTTTTATCACTATTATCAGAATTAGAATATCCATTAACACAAACATAGCTACCATAATCTTCTACAGAAACTTTACCGTTAGGACAGCTACAAAATGTTCTTACGATGTCTTGATATGTCTTAGTTCTAATTTTATAAACCACTTCATACAAGACTTCTGCCTGTCTTCGCATGATAAGGGAAGGAAATTCTACTCTTACACCAACCTCTACCTTATCATTAACATATTTAATTCCATATTTATCAGCTAATATCTGAAGCCATCTTGCATTAACTCTGCCTGGAGCAAGTAGTACTTTCTCAGCAAAAAATTTCTTCCCTTCTTTAGTAACAACTCCCTGAACTTTACCTTCAGAAACAAGAATATCATCTACTACTGTACTATCCATTATCTCAACTCCTTTAGAAAGAATATACTCTTGGAAATTCTCAACAAAAATTTTTAATTTATCAGATCCTACATGCCTTGCTCTTCGTACAACAAGATTAACATCATTTACCTCTGCTTCTTCAATAAGCTTTCTAAGCTCATCTGTTTCTTTAGGATAGTATGGAGAGTCAACACCAAACTTAGTGAATATACTATCAACATAATTTAATATGTCTTGATACTCCTGCTTTGAGACTAAATGAAGAGCCTTCTCATGAGAAAGACTAGGAGAAAGAGTAAGTTTTCCATCTGAAAATGTCCCTGCACCTCCAATCCCTGTCATTACCTCACTGGGCTTTCGCTTCTCAATTCGCTTACCCATGTCAATAAGGAGAATACTACCATGCGCTCTTTTCTTAAGAAGTTCATAACAAGCGAACAATCCTGCAGGACCAGCACCAACAATAATGTAGTTGTATTTTCTCATTTAAGCCAGATTATATGTTACATATAAATATAACTGAAATGAAAATATTAATCAACAAGTTTCTGCTTTTATGTATGATATAATTGGTAATGTCAAAAACACTTAAAATATATACAATTGAAGACCCAAAACAAGAAGCTTTCTTAAGAAAAGTTTCTCATATTGTTACAAAAGAAGAAATTAAAACAGATAAATTCCAGGAATTTTTAGATGACCTCATATATACAGCAGAAAATGTCTTAACTGATGATGGATATAGTGCTGCAGGTCTTAGTGCTATTCAAGTTGGAGTAGACAAGAAAGTGTTTTGTATTCTCAAAGAAGACAGCAGTGAATTTGAAATAATGATTAATCCTGAATTTAAAGTTATTAAAAATGAAAAGAGTGTTGATATAGAGGGGTGTTTAAGTGTTCCACACAAGGAAGGGAGTGTATCAAGGTTTAAAAAAATTAAAGTAAAATATTTAGACAGAAATGGAAAAGTTCAAAAGGGTATTTTCTCAGGACAAGAAGCAAGAGAAATACAGCATGAATATGATCATACACAGGGTATTCTATTTATAGATAAACTAGAAGACTAGAAACTTTTTTAAATTAAAGATACAATATTGCTGTAACTGTTTAATTCAAAAGAAACATATATGAGAAAAATATTACTGTCCATCCTCATAATTTTAATATTTCCTTTCTTTGTATCTGCACAAAGTGATACTACACTTGATCAGGTTAAAGCAGTTGATGGAGATAAACTAAATACTACAGAAAGAGAGATTAACTCTTTAGGATTTACACTTCCTCAATATACAGATAATCCTAGCTACATAATTACATTTAAGGATATCTCTCCAAATAAAACAGGTGTAGAAATAGATATTGATGGAAAAGGCTTTACTAAGATAACCAGCCCCTATACATTCCCTGCTTTAAGCATTGGCAAACATATTATTAAGTTTAGATATAATGATGAAACTGATGCAGTAAGGGTATTGGAGTATGAATTCATTGTAATCCCAAGAGCTCCTCTTCCAAGTACCCCACAAATTAATGACGACTCTATCACTATAACAGGAAGTGCATTAGCTAACTCTGATGTTATTTACTTTTTAAGTGCAAATGCTTTTAATAATACTGGTATAGTCAATACTAATGAGAATGGCTCATGGTCTGTAATAGTAAAACCAGAGGGAGGCTTAATTGATGGAATATATACATTTACTGCTTTTACAAGGAAGTATGGATATGCAAGTATACTTGCAACACCACTAACTTTTAGTGTAGGTGAACTTACACAGCCTTTACCAGTAGAAAATAATGACTCTAAAGAGATATTCTTTTCATTTGATAGTATAACTAAGGATAATTTTGTTGACATACTTAAACAAAATAGAGACCTTGCTATAACACTTTTGGCTGCATTTATACTAGGAATAATAATTGCATTAATATTAAAAAGTTTACTGTTTAAATCAAAGGAAGAGAAAAGTATAAAAGAGGTTGAGAAGTTAATAAATAATAAAGAGAAAAAAGAAAGTGAGCCCAAAACATTGAAAGAAATATTCGGAGACATTAACAAAAAAGACACAGAAGAAAAGAAAGATGAAAGTAGTAAAGAGAGTACAGAGGAGGTAAAAGAAGAAACAGATAAGGAAGAGAGCAAAGAGGAAACTGAAAAGAAAGAAACAATAGTAAATAAAGATGTGTTTTTAAGAAAATATAAAATGGTAGACCCTGATGACGAAAAGGGGAAAGAAGTAAAAAAGAAAAAGATAAAAATATCCCTAACCTCTAAGCCAGAGTAACAAATTTCCTTAGAATATGTTAAAATTTTCTACCTGCCGGAATGGTGGAATTGGCAGACACGCTACGTTCAGAACGTAGTCCTTGTTAAAAGGGTGGGGGTTCAACTCCCCCTTCTGGCATTACATTTTCCAATTTGTGATATTACTGTATCTTTGATATGGATACATTATCCCGCTTATATCTCCAATATTAATACTGTCTCTTACAACATATATATACTTAGGATGATACAAAAATATTACAGGAGCATCTTGAGTTAAATATTTTTGGAAAGAAGCATAATTAGATATTCTTTTTGCTGTATCAAGAGTTTGTCTTGCCTGCTCAAGATATATATCAACTCTCTCATAACTGTAACCAGACAAATTTAAGTCAGGATAATTAGTTTTAAGAGAGTGCCATAAATTGTACTGATCAGGATCAATCGTTGTTTCTACTTCATACATAAGTAGTTCAAAATCTCTTGTAGCAACAATTTCCTGAGTAAGCTGTGTATATGAAAGGGGCTCTAGATTTAAAACAATACCTTCTTGTTCCCAAAGCTGCTTTAGTGCATTAGCAATTCTTTCATTTAAATCATTATCATAATAGCTTAAAGTAAAACTAAGAACCTTTTTATCTCCAGTTTCAAAATATCCACTTTCTTGTGATTTTGTATATCCAAGAGTAGTTAAAATTTCAGCTGCTTTCTGTGGATTATATTCATACTTAATTACACTATTTTCATTGTATGCCCAAGAATTCTTTGCAATAGGCCCATAAACAGTCTCACCAGAGATATTTGCCTTTTGAAGTAAAAGCTCTTTATTGGTAAGATAATTTAATGCAATTCTTACATTCTTGTCTTTTAGCTTATCTATCCTTGTATTAAAAAATATCATTCTTAACCTTGGAGTAAGTACAACAGAGTACTCTTTAAAAGCAGGATACTCCTTTACATATGAAATACTGTACTCATCAGTAGACCCAATAGCATCAAGTAAACCATTTCTAAATGCTGCCTCAAGTGCTTCATAAGTAGAATAAAGACGATAAATTATAGTCTCAATATCTAGTTTTTTAGTGTAATAGTCTGAAGCTTTAAGATAAACGACATTAGGCTCAGATCTATATACCTCATACGGTCCTGAACCAACAGGGTACTTTGCAAATGCATTAAAAGGTATATCTCTTGTGCTTACACCATCAAATTTATGCTTAGGAATAATATATACAGAAATTGCTTCAAAAAATGTTGCATTAATCTCTGGGAGTGTAAAACGAATTTTATTCTCTCCTATTTTTTCAATCTTAACATCAACAAGAGGAGAACCAATAGTATCATAATCATATTTAGATGCTAGCTCTTTTGATATCTCAAATGTGTACAGTACATCATCAATAGTAAGTGGGACTCCATCTTGCCATACATGTGTGTTAGATATTGTAAAATCATATACCTTACCCTCCTGTGAAATATCCCACTGCTGTGCAATCCCCTCAATAGGCTTACCTTCTTTAGAAATATATATAAACTTCTCAAATACCAACTCCCTTATATCTGCATCAACACCACTTTGTGATGTAAAAATTGGATTAAAAGATGAAATAGCACCAACAGTCCCCTCAACAAATACTCCACCTTTATCCTCCGTTATAATATTTGCAAAGGTTGAACTTGTAAGAAAAGAAAAAATCCATAAACCAATAATAGAGAAAAGTATAATAAAACTAAGAGGAGCAGTTTGCTTAAAAAACCTACTAATATTCTCAGGATAATTCCATAACCACTCTCTAAATGTTACTTTCTCTTTCGTTGTATTGACTTTAATTACACTTTTGGAAAGCATTATAGATTCAAAAGCCTCCTTCATAGACTTCCGCATATTATTTTGAGATTTCTGTAATTTTGTCATCTGTTAATTTCTATACAGAATATTTATATATCAGCAATGAAGTGATTACAAGAAGAACAACTAAAGCAATAGTAAAGTAGTAAAGGAACTTTTCTAAACCTCTTTTTGTTCTAAATACCTCCCCTCCACCTCCAAACATTTTTCCTAAACCTTCTGCTCTGTTTTGTAAAAGTATAGAGATAACAACAAGAACAGATATTATAATCTGGATATATAAAAGGGCATTTTGCAATTCTGTACTCATAGCCTCTGATTATACTACATTAAGAGCTTTTCTCCAAAGATTGCAGTATAGATGAAATAAATGAAAATATTACACTTCCAAAAACCATTGTAAGTATAGGAGTTACTTGAAAGCTATGTATAACAAGCTGTCCGCTATTTAAACCTTCAAAAGTATACTCTTCTATCTTAAACCCTGGCATAAATTCCTCAAGTATGTAAAACACTCCTAATGAAAGAATAGCTGTCATTAGAAATCTAGTAATAAAATTCAATTTTATAGTTAAGAACTTCAAAACTTTAGTAGAAAGAAAAACAGTAATAGAAAGCATAACAAGAGTAGCAATTAAATATACTGTATTAGAAGGAATAGTTATCCCTTTAACAATAGTAATAACAAAGTATGCAGCAAGCATATTTTGAATTAAATTTTTAAAAAACTTTTCCATATATCAAATTACCTAATATCTAATATATTACCGTATTTTATATATTCTCCACCTTTAATTGCAAGTAAAAATAATATAGGGTAGAAATTGTATTGTTTAATAACTAACTTCTACTGTATATTAATATATATGATTGAGCTGTCCAAAACAAAAATAGTAGCGACAATAGGACCTTCAAGCTGGGATGAGAATGTTTTAAGAGAAATGATTTCAAATGGAATGAGCGTTGCAAGAATTAATGCTTCCTTTGCAGACTTTGATGAGCTTAAAAGAGTTTCTGAAAGTATTAAAAGAATAACTGCAAGAGTAGCATTAATGCTTGATACACAGGGACACAAGATTAGAGTGATAGGCTTTAACAAAGAAAAGGAAATTAAAAAAGAAAATCCTATAATTATCATACCACAGACATTTGCAAAAGATAGAGAGCTTTCAGATAACTATATACCAATATCATACCCTTCATTGCACAAAGACATTACTAGAGATGCACAAATTGTTTTAGATGATGGAAACATTGTTCTTCAAGTAAAGGATATTAAAGGAGAAGAAGTTTTTTGTACTGTTATACAAGGGGGTATTCTAAAGCCTAAAAAGACTGTGAATGTCCCTGGAATACATTTAAATTTTCCATCAATAAGTAAAAAAGATGCTGATGATATAAGGTTCGCTGTAGATAACAATTTTGATTTTATATCCGCCTCCTTTATAAGAAATATTAATGATGTAGCACAGATAAGAAAGATAATGGGAAATACTCAAACAAAATTAATTGCAAAAATAGAAGATAGAGAGGGTGTAGATAACTTTGATCAAATACTCAACTTTGTTGATGGAATAATGATTGCAAGAGGGGATATGGGAGTAGAACTTCCATTATGGGAAGTGCCAATTATTCAAAAACAGATGATATATAAATGCAGATGTGCTGGTAAGCCTGTTATAGTTGCAACCCAAATGCTTGAATCAATGAGAGAAAATATCCGTCCTACAAGAGCAGAGGTAAGTGATGTCGCCAATGCTGTTATGGATGGGTGTGATGCAGTAATGCTTTCTGCAGAGACATCTACAGGGAAATATCCTGCAGAGAGTGTAAAAATGGCAAATGATATTGCTTTTAACTGTGAAAAAGTCTTAATACCTCAGAAAGTCACAGGATATACACAAGCAAGTATAGAAACTGATGTCTTGTGTTCTTCTCTTTTTGATATGTCTGACCAACTTCACTTAAAAGGGGTTGTAATTCTTTCAAAAACAGGTAAAACAACACAGAGTTTATCAAGGCATAGATTAAATATCCCAATTTGGGAAGTAGGAAATAATATACGAAGGATAAGACAAAATGCACTCCTTCGTGGTGTAAAAGGTTACTATCTTAAAGACCTTCCACAAGACAGAGACACAGCAGTAAAAAGAGCTGTTGAGTGTGTATATTCATATGGGGAGTTGGATTTAGACGATAAAATTGCTATTATTAGTGGCAGTTCTATTACAAACAAATCCAACAATACTATACTGGAAATATCAACAGTAAAAGATATCATTGGATTGTAAGACATTGGTGACGTAGCCAAGTTGGTTAAGGCCGTGGTCTGCAAAACCACTATCATGGGTTCGAATCCCATCGTCACCTCCATATATTGATAAAGTATATGTACTGTAATAAAATTAAGCATGCCGAGATGGCGGAATAGGCAGACGCGCGGGACTTAAAATCCCGTTCTAGCAATAGAGTGGGGGTTCGATTCCCCCTCTCGGCAGAGCTAATCAAGGTCAGCAAACATATCAGGATTATTATTCCCACATTTAGGACACTGTTTAAGCTGTGCTGTTCCTTCATACACATAACCACATTTCAGACATTTAAGTCTGCACCATGTTACATCTAAATCTTCAGGGTTCTGTTTATTCTCTATATATTCTTTTTCTGGGCTTGGACTAACATGTGCAGTAATATCTTGAGGTGTAGAAGATGTATCTTGGTCACTTTGTTTTAATGTATCCTCCATCTTCAATTCTTTTTAAAATTAAATCAAATGTCTCCTGCTCATTCATATTAGAAGTATCTAAAACAATATCATAATACAAAGCAGGTTTATCATATTTTATTTTATACAATCTCCAATATTTCTCTTTATCTATTTTATACCTTTTTTTCAAATCCCGCTTTATCTGCAAATATCTCTTTAACCTCTTAATTCCTTTAACATGTTCTTTCTCTAAATGTCTTTTAATTCTTACATCTAATTTAGCATCTAACCATATCGAAACATCACATTTTAATTTTCTTGTTTTTGCTAAAGCTCCATACAGTTTACTATCAATTACAACATTCCCTTTTTGAGCATATTCCTGCAGCATTGCATCAATTTCATAATCCAAATGATTTCCTCCCTTAGAAATTTCCTGCAGGAACTCCTCAAAATATTCATAATCTTTTTCCTTTGCAGCTTTTCTAAAAAGATCTCCTGCATAAACATTTTTAAGATGAAAATGTTTTGCTAACATTTTTGCAATAGTTGTGCTCCCAGAGCCTCCTGGACCACCAACTGCTATTACAATCTTTTTACTGCTTTGAGTCATAGTTAAATATATAGTATATTAATAAACAAAGAATGTCGAGTAAAAAAAGAGTAAAAAGAAAACAAACATATGATCATCATTTCCCTGACAAAGCAGTTCTTGCATTTGTCATTGTAATGGCAATATTTGGAACCATTATGATATATGATGCAAGTGTATACATGGCAACACAGGAATTTGGCAATCAATTCCATTTTTTAATTCAGCAGTTGGCATGGCTTCTTTTTGGAGGAATTGCTGGATTAATTGCATATTTTGTTGATTACAAAAAACTTCTTAAATTCTCTTTACCATTTTTAGGAATTATAATCATTCTTCTTGCTTTAGTACTTGTTGTAGGGGAAGAAATAAATTTCTCAAAAAGATGGATCCAATTAGGAAGTCTACCCTCTATACAACCTGCTGAATTTGCTAAATTAGCCATTGTCATGTATTTCTCAAGCTGGTTTGCGAAAAATGAAAACAAAAATTTTAAAAAAGGTGATAACAAAAATGAATTTACTAAAGCATTAATTCCTTTTTTAGCTGTACTAGGGCTTGTTGCACTACTTGTACTTCTTGAACCTGACTTAGGAACAACAATGGTTATATGTATTACAGCCTTAATTATGTTTCTTCTTTCAGGGAAAAACAAAGAGCATAGAAATAGGCTACTCACATTAATTCCCGTTATTTTCCTTCTTGGTATTGCAGCAATTGTAGTTGAACCATACAGAATGTCTAGAATTCAAACATACTTTGAGTTAATCTTTAAAGGTGAAGTCGCAGATCCAAGAGGAAGTGGTTATCAAATGCAGCAGATATTAATCGGGATAGGGAGCGGTGGATTTTTTGGAAAAGGTTTTGGACAATCAAGACAACGATTTGGATATCTTGTTGAAAATACTGCATTTACTGATTCCACTTTTGCAGTACTGCTTGAAGAGTTTGGCTTAGCAGGAGGTATTATCATGGTAACTGCATGGATACTCTTTCTAACAAGAGGACTTAAGATTTCCCTTTCAGCTAGAGATAGCGAAGGAAAATATCTTGCAGCAGGTATCACTATATGGCTGACTTCACAAGCATTTCTTAATATGGCTGCAAATGTAGGATTAATTCCCTTAACAGGAATTCCACTACCATTCCTAACATATGGAGGATCTAGTACAATAGTAACAATGATAGCTTTTGGTTTACTCTTAAATGTAAGCAGATATAGTAAAAATGCTTAAAAAAGATATAAAAATAATGATAACTGGAGGAGGAAGCGGTGGACACCTTTCTGTAGTAAGAGGCTTAATTGATGCTCTCATACAAGATTACAATATTCCATTCCAAAATATTATTTATGTAGGGGGTGATTTAGGAATGGAGGGAGAAAAGAAAGGAAATTCACTTGAACAAAGATTGTTTAAAGATGCAAAATTTAAAACATATTACATTAGAGCAGGTAAATTACAAAGAAAACTCTCTCTAAATACTATTTCCCTTTTATTTAGATCAATTCTAGGATTTTTTGATTCAATATCTATTATAAAGAAAGAAAATCCAACAATAATAATATCTTCAGGAGGATTCATATCTGTTCCTGTATGTACAGCAGGGCATATTTTTCATAAACCAATTTTTCTCCATGAGCAGACAGCCTCTGCTGGACTATCAAACAAAATAGTAGGAAAGTTTTCAAAAAAAATATATGTGTCATTCAAAGAATCTATTTCATACTTTCCTAAGAATAAAACTATTCATACAGGAAATATTGTAAGAAAAGAGATATTTAATAGTAAAGCTACAAAGGACACAGATAAAGAGATTGTTACCCTTATGGTTACAAATAAGCAGCTGCCTTTCATATATATCTCTGGTGGAAGTTTAGGCTCACACAGCATAAATACAAAAGTTATCAACAGTTTAAATGAGCTTCTTAGAAAATATAGAGTACTTCTTCAAACTGGAGAGAATGAGAATTTTAAAGATTATGAGAAAGCAATACAAATAAAAGAGAAGTTAATAGATGAATACAAAGAAAGAGTAGTAATTAAAAAGTATATAGACAGTAATAGTATAGGATATGTTTTAAATGGAATGGATATATTTGTTGGAAGGGCAGGTGCAAATACAGTATATGAAATAGGGGTACTTAAAAAGTTTGCTCTCTTCATCCCTATACCTTGGGCAACTCATAATGAGCAGTATCTTAATGCAAAAGTATTAAGTGATATTGGTACTGCAAATATATTGGAAGAAAAATATTTAAATGAGTGCAATCTTACAGAGGAAATAGAAAGATTTAGTAAACAGGCAGCACTTAGAAAGATAGATTATAAAAAGCTAGAAGAGCTATTTCCCACAAATGCAACATACAAGATTCTTGATGACATATTCAAATCTTTAGATATTTAATCAATATGTTATATAATCAAAGTATATGAAGGTATTTAGAAACAAAAGCCTTAAAGATTTTAATCAGTATGGTGTTAACACACAAGCAAAATATCTCATAGAGATTCAAAATGAAGATGATATTAATGAGTTAGTAAAATCAGAGTACTTAAATGAAGAAAAAATATTAATACTTGGTGAAGGAAATAATATTCTTTTTGTAAATGATTTCAATGGAACAATAATTAAACCAGTAATAAAAGGCAAGGAGGTAATTAAAGAAGATAAGGAAAATGTTTGGATAAAGGTATACTGTGGTGAGAATTGGGATAACTTTGTTAAATGGTGTGTAAAAAACAACTATCAAGGAATAGAGAATATGGTCGATATACCTGGAAATATAGGAGGTGTTGTGTCACAGAGCATAGGAGCATATGGACAAAATATTATGGATGCTGTTGAAAGTGTAGAAGCAGTAAATTTAAAAACAGGAGAAAGGAAAACTTTTACAAACAGTGAATGTAAATTTTCATATAGAAGCAGTATATTTAAAACAACAGAAAATCCAGAATATATGATTATCTCTTCTACATTTAAACTAAACAAAGGTGAAAGTAATCCTAAATTAAACTACAGCTCTGTTGAAGAAGAACTTAAAACTTTTGCACAGCAGCCATATACAATTTCTGATGTTATGCAAGCTGTTATTAACCAAAGAAAAAAGAAACTCCCTTCAACTAAAGAATATGGAACATGTGGATGTGTGTTTGAGAATCCTTTTGTAACAAAAGAAAAATATGCTGAACTTTCAAAAGTAATTCCTAACCTGCAGTCATATCCTGCAGGAGAATATATAAAAATACCTGCTGGAAGAATAATAGATGAACTTGGGTGGAAAGGAAAATGGAAAGGAAATACTGGAGTATATGAAAATCATGCTTTATGTGTAGTAACAAATAGAAAAGCTTCTGGAGAAGAGATACTTAAATTAATAGAAGAAATAAAAAAAGAGGTTAAAAAGAAATATGATATTGATTTAAAATATGAAATTAATATTATTAAATAAACTATATGGCAAACTTAATAGTAAAAGGAGGAAAAGCTTTAAATGGAGAGATTACTCCTGCAGGGAATAAAAACTCTGCGTTACCTATACTTTGTGCAACACTTCTTACAGATGAAGATATTGTTATAAACAATTTTCCAGAGTTAACTGATGTTACAAAGTTAATTGAACTGATGCAGGAATTAGGCTCTTATGTTGAATGGGATAAAGAAAAACAGGTAGTAAAAATTAACAACTCTAAATTTTGTAAGAGCTTTGGAGATGCAGGTCTTCCCCTTGGAATGAGAGGAGCTTTACTCATACTTGCTCCTTTGCTTGTAAGACATGGAGAATTAAAAATTAAACAAGAAATAGGTGGATGTGCACTTGGCATAAGGGAGATAGACCCACATTTAGAGGTATTTAAAGCTCTTGGAGCAGAAGTAAGAGTAGGGGAAACTATTGAAATTAATGCAAAGAATAGTTTAGTTGGCAGTACATTATGGCAGGACTATATGTCTGTAACAACAACAGAAAATTTTATAATGGCAGCAGCAAGAGCAAAAGGAAAATCTGTAATGATAAATGCAGCTTCAGAGCCTCATGTACAAGATCTTTGTAACTTCTTAAACCAGATGGGAGCTAAAATATCAGGAATAGGCTCTTCTACATTAACTATAGAAGGAGTAGAAAAACTACATGGTACAACATTTACAATCTCTTCAGACCATCATGAAATTACAACTCTTCTTGCACTAGGTGCTATGACAGGCGGGCAGGTTAGAGTAAATAATGCAATACCACAGCACTTTTTACTAATAAATAAAACATTCGCAAAGTTTGGTGTAACAATTAAATATGATAAAGATACAGCATATTCACAGAGCAATGGAAAATTAAAAGTAGTTGAACCGTTCACAAAAAATATGCTTCAAAAAGTAGAAGCTGCACCATGGCCGTACTTTCCTGCAGACCTTCTTCCACTAATGATGGCATTAGCTGTAAAGGCAGAGGGAAACTGCATGTTCTGGAATAAAGTATATGAAGCAGGATTTTTCTGGATACCAGAAATGATTAAGTTTGGAGCTCATATTGTAATGTGCGATCCTCATAGGATAATAGTATTTGGTGGAAAGGAATTAAAACCTGCCACAGTAGATGCCCCTAATATTATAAGGGCAACAGTTGCTCTCCTTATGGTAGCACTTACAATAGATGGTGAAAGTGTTATACACAATGCGGATTCAATAAAGAGAGCACACCCTCACTTTGTTGAAAATCTTCAAAAACTTGGTGCTGATATTAGATGGGAAGATTAATTTAAGAGTTCAGGAATAGTATACAGTTTTTGACTGTTACTCCCTTTTAAAAGAACAACAGTATTTTCCTCCTTTTTAATATTTTTCTTTAAAGACTCAACAACTTCTTCAATACTACTACAAGAAGTAACACCCTTAAAATATTTAGAGTACTCCCCAAAGTAAATGATATAATCAACATCCATACTGTTTACAATATCAGCAATCTTTTTATGCTCTTGACTAGCTACACTTCCCAACTCTTTCATGTCTCCTAAAACTAAAATCTTTTTAATATCTTTTCTTCTTCCCCAAAGCTCATTAAATGTATCCAATGACATTTTCATTGATGCAGGATTCGCATTGTATGCATCATTTATTATTGTAAGGGTATTATTTATCTTCTTAATTTCAAATCTTTCTTTAAACCCATTATATTTCTCAACTCCTTTTATACAATCCTCTATTGAAACTCCCAAAGTATTACAAAAGGCAATAGCACAAAGAGCATTGTATACATAATTCTTACCAAGTACCTTCAAATTACAGTCAAATGACTTACCATTATATTTAAGTAAGAAATGAGTCCCATTCTCATCCAAATGTACATTAGAAAAGGTGTAATCCTGATTACTTCCACCAATAGTTACAATGTTGGTTTTTAACTCATCTGCAAGTTTCTTTAATCTTTTATCATCAGTATTTAATACAACTGGTTTATTATTACTTACTAAATAATCAGCAAGCTGTCTTTTCTCATTAAATACTCCTTCAATACCACCAACATTTTCTCCATGAACATATCCTACATTTAAAATACCACCAATATTAGGTTTCAAACCCTCACACTGCATCTTAATCTCTCCTTTACTATCCATTCCAATCTCAAGTACAACATACTTTTCATCAGAAAAAGTCATAAGTAACTCACTATTTCCCCATAATGTATTTATATTTTTATCAGAAGTAAGAACCTTTCCAAATTGTGAAAGTATAGAAACAGTCATCATCCTTGTTGTAGTCTTTCCTGTACTCCCTGTAATACCAATAACTGGAACATTAACTTTATCTCTTACATATCCAATAATTTCTTTTAACCCTTCTAAAATATCTTCTACAATTATTAATGGAATATCTAATTTATACCTCTCTTTATGATCTCTTTGCATTAAAGAAACAGTGCATTTACTTGCTTCAATAAAATCATGACCATCAAAATTCTTACCCACTATTGGAACAAATAGTGAATTGGGGATATAAACTCTTGAGTCATGGTTAATATTTTCAAAATATATATCATCATCATAATTTTCTATCTCAAACTCAGGAAACTTTTCTTTTATTTCTTTCAAATAAACTCTCATACTTCATTTTACTATATATCTATCTCTTTTGTTACCTTTATCTTTTACTATCAGCCATCTTTGATTTACTTCCTCTGTTTTTTCTTCATTATTTTAAAACAAATTCTTAATAACATATGTCTTGTAGTATTATTCTCTTGACTACTATTAATATTCAATGCTACATTAGTGGCAAGAAGTGGTAAAAAGTGGTATATTTGAAATATGATAATTGGAGAATACACAAGCAAAATAGGGGAGAAGAAAAGAGTATCACTTCCTAAAAAATTTAGAGATGAAATAGGGGAAAACATAATATTAACAAGAGGATATGAAGATTCTTTAATACTTGTTAATAAACAGATGTGGGAGAAAATAGCAAAAGATGTTATAAATGGCTCTTTTATAAATAAAAATATTCGTGATACAAGCAGATTCCTAATAGGTAGTGCTACAGAAATCTCATTAGATAAACTAGGAAGATTTGTGATACCTCAATCTCTTTTTGAACATGCACAGCTTAGTAATGAAATTGTTTTCATTGGGTTAATAAATTGGATAGAGATATGGGATAAATCAAGGTGGGAGAAAAGAGTAGAGTATCTTAAAACACATGGAGAAGAGATTGCTCAAGAGATAGAAAGAATGAAGGAGGGTAACTAAATGAAGAAGTTACATACCCCTGTACTGCTCAGCGAGGTAATACATTACCTAAACATTAAACCAGACGGCTTTTACATTGATTGCACATTGGGAGATGGAGGACACAGTTTTGAAATATTTAAAAGACTAAACAAAAAGGGATTGCTAATTAGTATAGATCAAGACAAATATGCAATTGATTTTGTAAAAGAGTATTACAAAAAAGATATAAAGGGGAATTGGATAATAGTAAAGAGCAATTTTGCAAATATAGATAAGATAGCCAATCAGTACAATCGTAGACCAGATGGAATACTAATGGATTTAGGTCTTAGCTCAAGACAGCTGGAAGACTCACATAATAGAGGTTTTAGCTATCTAGAAGACAAAGAAGCTCTTGATATGAGAATGGATGAAGAGCTTGGAGTAACTGCTAAAGATCTGCTTACTGCTCTTTCAGAGAATGAACTTACAGAGATATTTCTTAAGTATGGAGAAGAAAAATATGCAAGAAAAATTGCAAAAGCAATTAAAAAAGAAAACACGAATATTAATACTGTTGGAGATCTTACAAGACTTGTCTATAGAGTTGTGCCGGCAGCTCATCAAAGTTCTAAGAACCCTTCTCGCAGAGTCTTTCAGGCTCTGCGAATTGTGGTAAATGATGAGATAAACTCATTAAAAATAGGCATAGACAAATCTTTTAAGCTCTTAAACAAAAAAGGAAGGTTATGTGTAATATCCTTCCATTCACTTGAAGATAGAATAGTTAAAAATTACTTTAACAATTTAGTTGAAAGCGGAGAAGGTATACTTCTTACAAAGGAAATCATTGCCCCAACCGACCAAGAGGTAAGAGATAATCCCCGATCCGCTTCAGCTAAGTTAAGAGCTATAGAAAAAATATAAAAATTTAAAAACTGCCTAAATGAGAAAGACTGAGAAAAAAAACTCACTTTTTTCGATGCTACTAGTAGCCTCTTTTGTCCTTTTTGTTGTATCACAGCTTGTTATTAATTCAATACTCACCCCTCTTGGAATAAAACTTGAAGAGCTAAATGATGAAAAAGAATATCTACTAGAAGAGAACAGAGTAATATCAGAAGAAATTGCAAAAAACAGTTCTCTTAAAGTAATAGAGAATCTTTCTGAGAAAAAATTAGAGCTGTCAAAAAATATAACTCAAACTTTTCTTTACATTCAAGATTCTAGATTAGTTGCTAATAACTAATGACAAGTTTAAGTCATTTACATTCACCAAAATATAAAAAAAACAGCTCTGAAACAGGAGCATTAGTTCAAAGAAATAACTACAAACTAGTAGCTATACTCTTAACTATATTTGGAGTAATAATCTTAATACAAGCATTTAGATGGCAGGTACTTGAATCAGATAAGTTTGCCAACATTGCACAACAACAGTATACAAATACTGGAAAGCAGACAGCTCAAAGAGGAAGAGTTTTAGCAGAAGATGGAACAATACTTGCAGTAGACCAGCCTGCTTGGAATGTATATGCTTCACTAAGTACAGATGAAAGAGAAAGAGAATTGTTTTTTAGTAAAAAAGATCTTTTTGTTTCTACTGTTGCCTCCATTCTAGCTGTTGAAACTGATACAATAAAAGAGAAATTAACAGATGATTTTGTATATGTAAATCTTGCAAAGGAAGTAAGTAATGAAACAAAAATTGCATTAGAAAGTGCAAACATATTTGGTGATGAAAAGGTAAATAGAGCTGGTTTTGGACTGTACTTTGAAAGAGCATTAAAAAGAGTTTATCCAAATGGGGAGTTAGCATCTCATGTAATCGGCTTTATTGGGAAAAACAGTGAAGGAAAGGATGTTGGACAGTATGGAATTGAAGGTTTCTATTTTGGAGATATCACTGGAAAAGAAGGACATACATATGAAGAAAAAGATTCGCTAGGAAATACAATACTAACAGCAGAATATGAACCTATTCTCCCTAGATCTGGAAAAGATTTTACACTTACAATTGTCCCTTCAATACAAAATAAAGTTGAAAGTATACTTAAAACTCATGTTGAAAAAACAGGTTCTAGAAGTGGTACAGCAATAATAATGGACCCTAAGACAGGTAAAATTATTTCAATGGCAAATTATCCTACATACAACCCAAATGAGTACTGGAGGGTATCAGACCCTTGGGTTTTTAAAAACTTGGCTGTTGCAGATGTATATGAATACGGCTCTGTTCAAAAACCAATTACAATTTCAATTGCACTAGAATCAAATTCTATTGATAAAGATTATAAATGCAACGACCCAACAGGCTACTTAGATTTATATGAAGTTACTAAATATGCAGACTTAAAGGGAAGAAAGATATACACATGGAATAGAAGACCAGGTGGGAAACAATCTCTTGCTGATATTTTAAAGAATTCAAACAATCCGTGTATTGCAAGAGTTGCATTAGAGATAAAACCTCAATATTTTTATGACAAATTAAAAGAGTTTGGAATCGGCAGTTTTATAGGAATTGGCCTTCAAGAAGAGAGTAATAGTTATTTAAAACCATTTAATGAGTGGACAAGACTTGATATTATTACAGCATCATATGGGCAAGGTATTTCTGCAACACCACTCCAAGTTCTTTCAGCAATAAGCACAATAGCAAACAAAGGTGTAAGAATGAGACCATATATTATTTCTAAAATCTCAAATGATGAAGAAGAAATAATGTACGAGCCTCAGATACTTTCACAACCCATATCAGAACAAACAGCGCAAGCAGTAACAGAAATGATGACACATGTAATTGAAGATGGAGGAATAAGTCCTACATATGTAAAAAAACTAAAAAACTACTATATTGCTGGAAAAACAGGTACTGCGGAAGTTGCAAAAAAAGAAGGAGGATATGAAGAAGATAAAACAATAACAACATTCATTGGCTTTACTCCTGCAGATGATGCAAAGATGATAATGCTTGTAAGACTTGAACATCCGCAAACAGATGAGCTTGCAGCAGCAACAGTTGTACCATTATGGACAGATATATTCTTAAGTATTGCAAATGACCTGGAAATACCAAAAAGAAATTGAGATAATACTAAGTACAGTAATTTAATTTAACACTTACAGATATGACAGACATACTTAAAGAAAGCTTGCAGTACCTTTTCATATCAACTGCAATTTCTATGCTCTTTGCCCCAATAATGATTAATATTCTGTACAGATTTAATCAGGTTAGCGAGATAAAAAAGACAAAGCTTGCATCTGAGCAAGGGACTAATTCTGTCTTCATGAGAATAATGAGAACAGCAAAAACTAATGGAACTCCTAATATGGGAGGTGTCCTCATCTGGTTAATTGTCCCATTAGTAACATATATATTTGCACCACAATTTTCTCAACTAAATGCACTTTTAGCTGGCTTTCTACTTTTTGGCCTTTGGGGATTTATTGATGTGGCTGTTTTTACAAATGGGCTTAAGAATAACGAGAAGTTCAGAGCATTACAAGAGACATTTGAATGGAGACTCATTAAATTAGTGATTGCCATAATTCTAAACATCGGAATAATGTATATGCTATACAAAACAGGTACATTTGATACCCTTTCTCTTACAAACACAATAGCAATATCAATAACACCAGCAATCTTAATTCTTCTAGCAATCATTGGTCAGTTTGCAATATATTCAGGAGAGCTAACTGATGGACTTGATGGTTTAATGGTTGGTATCTTTATAATAATTACAACTGCAATGTTTTTCTTACTAACAGTACAACAACAATACGATTATCTGCCATTTCTAGCAATAACATTAGGGGTACTCATAGTAGACCTTTACTTTAATATCCCTCCTGCAAGATTCTGGAATGGAGGACCTGGTGCAATGCCAATTTCCTTTGCTATGTTTTTCATTGGATTAACAACAGGAAATATTATTCCATACTTTTTAATGTCCTTTGTAACATGGATAATAATGCTATCAAGTGCAATACAAATGATAAGTATAAAGTTCTTTCATAAAAAAGTGTTTAAGATAGCACCAATACATCATCATTTTCAAGCAATGGGATGGCCACAGTATAAAATAACAATGAGATTTTGGCTGTTTACATTATTTGGCTGTATATTAGGAATATATATAGGAGTGCTTTAATAGTTATCTTTTTTCACAACTATTTACTCCATTATTACAACGGCACAGCATTTGACTGTCTTTTGAAACATATACATCACCATCATTCCTTATATACCCCTGATATATACAGGTTGATGCTTGATAAATATTCCCTGATTCATCTTGGAACTGTAATTTAAATGTTTCCTTTGAATTTAAATCAAAACCCTCAATTAAAAATATATTCTCAGACCTGCATTGTAAATCAAAGGAAGGATCAGTTAAATTACTAATTACTGTAAGAATTAGTCTTTCATTATCCAATTTGTAAAATCCAATCTGAGGAGCTACCTTATTATTAGAATTACACATACTATTTAGGTCGACAACAACCCTAAGCATATTCCCACTTTGCAATATGTCTGTAAACTCAACACTGTGTTTAGGAGGATTATTTAAACTAACTAGATTTAAAAAATTAACAGAATATGTTAAACTATTTGAAGTAAACTCACTAACACTCCTATCTTTCACTGGTAACTCTCCCTCGCACACTTTTACACCATCACTACTACATACACAGTTCTCCCCCATGTCCTGTCCATATGCACATTGCTCAGAAACAAGATTTTTCTGTATATACATTAAGAAAACCCCTAGAGAGGTAATAAAGAGAAACAAAGTAATAACCACCAACCAGTTAATATACAACCGACCATTTTTCATTGCAGCCGATATTTTATCACATTTCAAAACTGAAAGCACAATTCCTCTCTGTTGTGCTAAAATACTCTCATGCATGATTCACATATTCATATATCAATGAGTCCATTAAAAGAGAATATACAAGAGGACATACAAGAGTTTATTGAACTTGGCGGAAAGAAGATACTTGCACAAACAACAGATATGACAAATTATCAAGACACCATTGATATGTATAAACACCTAAACAGTAAATTCCCAGACACCATTGATTTAGCCTTAGGAATACATCCTACAAGAATAGAAGAGGGAATATCAAAAAATGAGTTAGACAGTGTAGATATCTTTCAGTATATGAAAAAACAGTATGAAATATTTGAGGAAGTGTTAAACAAAAATATTAAAGATGTAACTGCAATAGGGGAGTGTGGATTGGATTACTTTAGTATGAATCAATATTCTAATTTTACCAAAGAGAAAAAAGAACAGATAAAAGAAGCACAAAGGTTATTATTTTCTAAATTATGCAAATTAGCTGTTAAATATAATCTCCCAATGAGTATTCATGCAAGAGACATAGATGGAAGTAGTAATTGTGTTAAAGATGTACTTGCAATAATTGCAAAAGAAGGGAGAGGAACAATTAAAGGTTCTTTTCATAGCTATACAGGTGATATTAAAATGCTTGATAAAATTCTTAGCTTAGGCATGTATGTTGGTTTTAATGCAATAATTACATATCCAAGTGGTGAGAATGTAAGAGAAATACTTAAAGAAGTACCAGTTGAAA
>Ga0255342_1001628_pt1 | contig 30790 bp, 37 predicted proteins | sample wastewater_treat_3_FD_192416 | JGI IMG/M metagenome (GOLD analysis project Ga0255342, IMG submission 192416) | Wastewater microbial communities from Lulu Island WWTP, Vancouver, Canada - plant14 | ecosystem: Engineered > WWTP > Wastewater > Unclassified | place: Canada: Vancouver, British...
CCCTGGTCATCGGCAACGGCTGTGATAAGTCCAATCCACATCAAGCGAAGTAATGGGTCAGCCATTCCAAAGTAATCATCCTCAAAAAGATCTTGATATATCATACGTCTATTTGCCATCGTTTGCTCCTTTACATAATTCGTTTATCTGCTCTTGAAAGTCTGTCCAATTTATACAATCAAGGGCTATTTGTTTTACGTCTTTTATGTCCACCCCGTTATCTAAAGCCTTTTTTACAATAGTAAAATACCCTTTATCATTAAGATATTTTAGCCTATTATTCAGTATTCCACGAATATAATAGACATCTCTAATGCTTGGATCATCTTTTTCTTTGCGTTTTGTAATAATTATTCCTTGAATTTTATCAAACGCTTCATTCCACGACTCGGAAGTTATTATTACATTGCCTTCTTCATCAACGGTATATTTTAAATATTGTGACGCTGAATCCTTCATTGCACTTATTATCTCAGAAAGCTCAAACTTTCTTATATAGCCTTTAAGCTTATTTATGCCATATTCATTAAACTTATATCCTGGAGCAAGACTATACCAAAATTTCTCAATTTCACTAACAGCCATTTCCTCGATTTCACTCAATCCCATTTGCCATTCAATCATCATCTGCATTTGCTCTCTGCGCTCCTGTAATTCATCTGCTTGTTTTTTGCGCTTGACAACAGCAGAATTATCACTAAGTTCAATGTTTGATTTACCGAGATTACATGACTCGCAGCTTGTAATAAGATTGAGCATATCATTGCTTCCGCCCTCTGATACTGGCACAATATGGTCTACATGGAGAACAACCTCTGGAGCCGATCGTCCACAATATTGACATTTAAACGAGTCTCTTTTGAAAACCTCAAACCTAAGCCTTTTTGATATTGAAGCTCTTTCGCTCATTTCATCAACTCCTATACAAAACCCCGCCATTCTAAATTGGCTATTTTGTCAGGAACAGCTCAGAATGACGGGGTTTTATTGCCAATTATCTTACTGTTCCTGACGAGTTAAATATAATCCACCTCAAGTTTTTTGTCAAGCATCGCCTCCTTGCGCAAACTCCCTCCAGTCAGCAACCCATTGCCGTCTAATTTCACCATCGGTTGCAAGGCTGCTGAGAGCTTCAATGATCTTAGCGGTTTCCTCTTGTGAAATGGTCTTTGGCATTAGCGCACCGTAATAAGATCCAGCAGGGTATTTATCGCCTTCCAGCTTCATAAACAAGGCTAAACCAGATTGCTTTACAAAATACACATCATCGAACTTGTCAGTCAGGTTTCTTAGTAGCTCTAAGTCGAATTGCATAACTGGCTGATAGTTTGGCTCCTTACCAACGACTTCAAAGACTGTGCGATAGTTATAATACACAAGCTCTTTACCTTCAAAGTAATGCGCTTCATCCCGTTTTAGCTTTGTTATAAAGACCAGCTCTGGTAACCCGTCAAAAATGTCATGCCATTGGTTTGGCTCAAGATCTGCAATTATCATTGCAAATTCATTGGTGGCGAATGCTCTACACAAATTATGGTCTAATTTTATCCATTCCACACCAAATCGCTTTAAGTCAGAATTTGCTTTCAATAGCTTGAGCAGGTTATACTCTTGTACACTTTCTATTTTCTTTTCGATGGTCATTTTAGCTCCTTTTATTTCCATTTGCTTTTTCTATTAATTCTGACCACCTATCCAGACATCTCATACATGTGGTTCCCATAGTAGGACTCCCACACACATTGCATTCGCCACAGTCATCTGGGAGATATCCATCCCAACCGGCTGATGCTTGCGAGGCGTTTCGCTCTATGTAAACAAGCTCGCTTCGTTCTTCTGGAGTAAGTCTTGCCCACCATTCTTTTGTTCTCCTCATTTTTTAGCTCCTTTCTGCTCGCCTACAAAGCCGACGAGCGGGCTATCTACTTAGAGTATGTTAATGAGAGCTTCTATCTCATCAATTACCACTTCCGGAACCGTATATTCCTTATTTTCTGCATCGTACTGTGGATCTAACCAGAGTATGGCAGCAGCGATCATCTTTGAGCTCACATTCTTGATTGAATCTGAATCGAACAGATACTTTTGAATTGCATGCCGCAAGTCATCATCTCCCGCAAATTGCGATAAGACCGCAGCCACAATAGACCTTTCCTTTTCTGTTCCCGGGATAAGTTTAGGATTTTCTGCGGCTCTATTGAGAGCAATTTTTAGTTCTTCCGGGCTATAAGGACGGGACGGCTGTTTTTTATCATCTCCCACCTTTTCATCGGCTTTCTTCTCACTGACGCTCTTTTTGGCTTCTACTTTCCTTACTACTGGCTGAACTTGCTGAACAGGCTCATTGCCATCGATATCCTCTTCGGCGGATAACATGAGAATTGACACGATGCCATACCGCCTCAAGTATGTGATAATCTTGCCAGCCTCTTGCAGGATGTTCGGGCTTGCATAATACGCATCGCCGTCCTTATTGAACCGCCTCGTGAATACCTCGATAAGCTCGGTTGCCACGACCGGGACGGCTACGCTTCCCTTAATCCATTGACCGGAATCGTGAATGAGCATTGTTTCAACGCCGGCATAGAACACGCCAAACTCCATATGAGAAGTTGGGGTTTGAACAATCGATAAGCCATGCTTTGGTAAAACTTTCCGAACTTCCGCTATAACCGCTGATAAGCTCGCATACCTTGATTTGTAAAATGGGTTGTTACTATCGAACGGCACCGGTGATAATTCGGCTTGTGCTTTGGCTAATGCCTCTGCTAACTGTTGTAATTCTTGGGATGTTTCCATTTTAACTCCTTTCGCTAATTTGGTTTAGTGTATTTTATCCGACATTTCACTTGACGTCAAGCGTCAAATCTGTTATTATCTATGTAACATACATTCTCCTTTCTTTACGAACCTTGTTTTAGAAGCCCGCTGGTACTCCTTTCCCGGCGGGCTTCGCTTTATTTAGAAAGGATGCTAATAAGCCGCATGCCTTCATCAATTAACTTTTGAGCTTCTGGCTCTTGTGGTAGCTGCTTTATCGCTTCTGCAATCATCACGGCAGCGTCAGCAAAATTTCCAGACTGAATGGCATCATATATTTTTGGATTGTCTATATCATATTGATAATAGAGTTTAGCAAAATAGCTGTTGATTGCAGAAAACAGCTCGTTGTTAATAAAATGCTCAAAATATGCGTCAAGTGCATTTCGATAAACTCTTGCGACACTCTTCCCCGTGAACTCGGCAATGATCTTCGATTTTCTGTCCGCTTCTTTATCCAGCACGATTGTGGTAATACGCTTGTCTTTATCCATTACTTTACCTCCTTAAACTCCATTACCATTAGTGATTTGCCTAACGATTTCACAAAGCTGTTATACGTCCAAGTGCGCAGTTTCAGTCCCGTACTCATTTCATAACTTTTGGCTATGTACTTCGCATACTTGCGAGGGCTAATCGACATCAGCCTTGATTCGTTCCGAAGTTGAGTTACTATCTCTTTCGCAGTTCCAGTGAACTCTCTCCCAGTCATTAGTTTTACGTAATATTTATTGCTCATTTCTGCTCCTTTTCCTGTTGGTTTGTTACTATAATTATATATGGACTAATAGGCTTGACAAGCCTATCGTCCTCGTTCTTTTGGGGTTGTTATGTCAATGGGTTCGAGCCAAAACTCTTTATCATGCTCCCATAGCTCATCGGTATATTGAAACTTTGGGTTTCTCCATGGCGATTGAACGCCCTGCTTTTCAAATAGTTTGTACCATCGGTCTGCGTAATAACCACGAGCATGAGCCTCACAGCAGAAGTAAGTTTTGTGTGTGTAATCTTTAGTGCGATATGATTCTTCGTGGCATAAACCCTTGCAGATTTTGCAGGTTCTGAGTGCTCGTAATGTTGCTTTTGGGGTTTGATTTTTGTTTTCCATTTGATTATCTCCTGTATTTATTGTTACTATAATTATATATGACAATGCCAGAATGTCAAGCACCAATTGCCAACTAACCTTAAAACATCCGATGTTTTAAGATTCTGTTAAACGCAAATAGCCACCCTGATTAGAGTGGCTATTCTCGAAAAGAGTGCTGATCCGCTAACCTTTTGGCTTTTTCTCGCTGTAACTATAACCTATCAACGGCGTGCCCTTGATTGTGTCGTGAGTGAATTCCCCGCTAAACACAGACACAACATAGCCAAGCAGCGCTGTGAGCAGAACGAGCCATTCGTCTACTTGCGCCCAGTCCACAGGTGTTTTCGAAAGATAGATTACTGTAACAATGACAAACACGATAAGATCGGCAACCTTGAAAGCCTTGTCAGCTTGCCCGTCCTTTACCAGCCCTACCGCTTTGAGTAGGTTAATGAGCATGGATGTAAAAGCACCAAGCCCTGCCATTCCTGCAATTAGTTTTAAGATTTCCTCTAACATCATAAGCCTCCAAGTTATTTATAGTACTTAAGTATTATCGTATCAAAGATAGAATTTGTGCAACCAGCCAAGCTATTACTCCACCACCTGCCAAACCAGAAACCCAGTTCAATACCTTTATTGAGTTGGCCAATGATTGCGATATTATTATCAACTTATCGATTTCTTCCCCGTGCTTATCCGTGCGCTTTTCAAGGGCTTCGAGCCTACGCTCAATTAGCGGATAGCGTCCCGCCTCTGATTTTTCTAACGAACTAACCTTTTCACCACTTGAAGATAAAGTGCTTTTGATTTCCTGAAGATCTTTTTCCATACGTGCAAATCTAACGGATAGCTCAATAAGCTGCGATTGTATCGCCGTGTTTGTTACTCTTGACTGTTTTGGCTCGGATGCATCCATAATCAACCCTACCTCTATTATACCCCAAATTACTTGTTTTCAATAAAGATGTGAAGCGTGCGTTCATCAATACGCCCCATATTAGTGGTAATTTTGCATGCCACCTTATACCATTTGCCTACTTCACCACCAGAGAGCCAAGCTACAATTACGCCATTGCTCTCTGAACTGGATAATAGCGTAAGCCCGGTATCTACGGTTATAACGTAGGATTCTATTATCTCGCTGGGTGCAAGCCAATCGCTATCGCCATGTCCATTCGTCTTAGCGCGCCAATCAAACTGATAATCTAATTTCGCATCTGGGTCTTTTCGCTTAACATTGTCCATAATCATCTTCCTCCATAGTCACACGCTGGAATTGCAAAAGTCCTATCCTCTGCTGGAATTGCAAAAGTCCTATCCTCTGCTGGAATTATGTAGCCTCTGCAAGCATTCCACATCCACCAATATAACCCAATATCTGTGCCATTCAAAATATATATGCCTGGTTCTAAGGACAAGACATAATTACGCCCAAGTGTTACTGGTGTGCCAGTTAGAGAGTATATCCCTTCTTCTGCTACAAGATTATAACCATGCTTGAGGTCAATTGGTTCACCAGTCAGGCTGAATATTCCAATATCAGCGCTAAGTTTACGGTCTGCTATGAGTGCCAAATCTGTTCCGGTTAAAGCGAAAATACCAGAATCAAGAATTAGCTTGTGCGCTAAGTTGAGCGTTATATCTGTTCCGGTCAGATTGTATGTACCAGAATCAATGCTTAGTTTGCGAGCTATTTCAAATGCAACATCCGTTCCAGTAAGCGTAAAATTGCCTACTTCAGCTAAGAAGCCATATCCTTTTATCAGTCCCGCACTCGAACCTGTAAGCGTGAAATTACCAGCATCTGTCACAAGATTATAAGTATGCTTAAGACCAATCGGTTCACCAGTCAGGCTATATATTCCAGTGTCAACACTAATTTTACGTCCTGCTTTGAGCGCTAAATCCATTCCGGTTAGAGTAAAAGCACCAGAATCAAGACTTAGCTTGCGTGCTGACTTCAGCGTTATATCCGTTCCGGTCAGATTGTATATACCGGAATTAAGGATTATCTTGCGAGTTATCTCAAATGTGACATCCGTTCCAATGAGCGTAAAATTGCCTGTTCCAGCTAATAACTCGTATCCTTTTGCCAGACCTACATTCGCACCTGTAAGCGTGAAATTACCAGCGTCTGCAGATAAGATATAAGTTCGTTTGAAATTAACCGGCGTTCCAGTTAGGATGAATGATCCACTTTCGGCTATAAGAGGAATTGTGTAATGAAGTGCTACATCATAACCAGTTAGGCTGAATGAACCACTCTCTGCTGCAAGGACATAAGTTCGTTGAAATGTTACATCGGAACCTGTTAAGCTAAATGAACCACTTTCTGGTGTAAGAACATAAATGCGCTCGAATGTTATATCTGTTCCAGTGAACTCGAACGTGCCAGAGTCAAGACTTAGTTTATATCCAGCCTTGAGCGTTACATCTTTTCCAGTAAGGCTGAATGTGCCACTATTTACGGTAAGTACATAAGTTCGCTTGAACGATATATCTGTTCCAGTAAGTGAAAACGCACCGGAATCTGGAATTAATTTGCGAGCAGCCTTGAGCGCAATATCTATTCCGGTAAGCTCAAACGTTCCAGAATCTAAGCTAAGTTTGTGAGCAGCCTTGAGGATTACATCCGTGCCATTTAGAGCAAATGCGCCGCTATCAGCAGTCAAAATAAATGTGCGCCTGAAGGTAACTGCTGTTCCAATTAGGTTAAATGTTCCTGCGTCAGCCGCAAGCTCACGTCCCGCTGATAATGTTATTGTTTGACCGGTAAGCGCGAAAGAGCCGGTATCTAATGTCAGTTTATAACCCACTAACGGGAAATAACCGACTGGAATACCAGCCTTGCCTAAATACTGGTCTAACAGAACGTAATCAGCGCTCAACAGAACTCCTCATTCTCCTCAAGCATAAAATGCTTAGACGGGGTCATTCGGATTGAGCGTTACAGCAGTCCGATTGCCATAAGCATCTACTGTAGCTTGTATTCTATCTACATCATCACCAGTCGAACGGAACTTGATTGACGATGTCCCGCCACCACTTACCTTGCCAGCAGCAAAAGCTAAAATAATGCGAATTGCATCTTTTAGCGTGTAAGTCCCCTCAATATTCTCTGCAGTCGCCATTTTTGCTGCAATCTCGTTGCTCAAGGTTTCAAGCGTATCGCCATCAGCACCCACCCGTGCAACCTGCGTTGCCCCTGTATCTGCTGCCTTGAGCGGAAATGCCGTGCTCTCGTCAAATTTAGCAGCCGTAATGACATCATCGGCAAGTGAGGTAACATTCACATCCAGCGAATCTGTTGAGCAGAGCGTGTCATAAACATTCGCTGTTACAACCAGAAAGTCCTGCCATACTGGAAGCGCCCCACTTTTACTCACAGCAACTCGTAACCTGCCTAACGTGCCAGTATCGGTAGAATTCAGCGGAATATCGTAGTAGCCGTTTTCATCGTGAGTTGCGCTCTTAGTGCTGTTCTTTTGTGCGAAGTCACCGCCGTTTTTACTCAGCCGTATGTCCGCTTGCGCAATAGATAAAGCCGTCTCAGCAGTTTTGCCGTCTGTATCGTCAATAAAAGGGCCGAGCTTTATGGTCGCCGCTGTGCTTTTTTTGAGTATGTTCATTAGTTACCTCGCATCCGTGCGTAATATAGAAAGAACTTCGGCAATTTTGCCTCAATAACTTTAACATAACTTGAAGACTGAATATAATTGATATAAAGCGTTTTTCCCTCTGCTGTCAATGCTTGCCACGCTGTTTGAGAGGTGGCATTGGGGGCATATCCATATAAATATCCAAGTCTTGAGGATGGGACGCTCCAACTAACATTATTACTTGCAAACCATCCTGTAGCAGAAGGAAGCATAAACGAAGTGAGAGCGGTGCAGTTTTGGGCGTAATAGTACATAAATTTGGTGCCGACACTCGTTAATCCAGAAGTGTCTGGTACAGATAATGAAGTGAGAGCGCTGCAGCCGTAGGCGTAGTTTGACATAAAATAGTCGCCGACACTCGTCAATCCTGAAGTGTCTGGTACAGATAATGAAGTGAGAGCGGTGCAGCTTCTGGCGTAATAAGCCATAAAATAATCGCTAACACTTGTCAGCCCAGATGTGTCTGGTACGGATAATGAAGTGAGAGAGGTGCAGCCGTTAGCGTAAGAACGCATAAAAGATGCGCCAACACTCGTCAATCCAGATGTGTCGGGTACGGATAACGAAGTGAGAGAGGAGCAGTTAGTGGCGTAATAAGCCATAAAATAATCGCCAACACTTGTCAGCCCAGATGTGTCTGGTACGGATAATGAAGTGAGAGAGGTGCAGCCATAGGCGTAATAATGCATAAAATAATCGCCAACAGTTGTAATTGCAGTAGCAGTAGTATCCCAATCAACAACAACCGATGCTTTTATGTTTGGCAATACCGCCGTTGTGCTCGAACTCATTCCAGATAAAGGCGTTCTAAATTGATAGACTTTACCCGCCGTCAGCGTGCAATCCGTAGAAAGCCAAGTACCAGAAGTACCTTCACGCCATTGCGTACTTTTCACCATCGACTTTGTAACCTGTGTGGCATCACTTGCGGTTGTAATCGTGGCGATTATTGCGTCATATGCTTGTGTCATGTTATATCCAATCGCAATAGTAAATTCACATCAGTCACCTCTCTCTGAAGCTAATCTCGATATTGAGCCATAAAGACCAGAGAGATTATGCTAATGTAAATACGGTAGCGCCAAAGTCAAGCGTAAAGGTCTCACCAGCGTTTAGCGTAATCTCAGCTCCATAATCGTACCAGCAGATAAGGTCATCATCCGTTGCGGTGTCGTTATAGAGTACCACGTAGCGGAAAGGATCAACTGCAGCAGAAGCGGTCATCGTCAAGTCCTGTAAAACCAAACTATAAGTGCCATTAGTTTGGCTGGAGCTTATACGAACTGGCGTCAACGGACTGAGATTTGTCGTGCTGACAGTCGTCAAATCCGTAAGCACGGCTTTTGACGCTGTCGGTGCATTCGCTGCATTACACAATGCAACCTTGATAGTATCTGAACCCAGATTGTGCTTGCCTTCAGCAAGCGCCTCCACAAAACTATAAAACTTATTGAAATTTGCCATTTGTTACCTCCATATGTAACTATTATACTCAATGTAACTCTGGGTGTGCTTCCCAAAGTTTATCTACTTTTTCCTCGAGCGTTGGCTCTGGCTCAGGCTGCCCAGCGAGCCCAAAATAAGCCACAATGTCATCACTTGTCCCGTTCCAGCGGTCAAGGTCAACATAATAGCTGGCAACGCCATATTCGGCTCCGTTCCCTTTCTCACAAGTCTGATGAATGAGCCACTTGCTTACACCTTTAGGCAATGCGGGTGGCGGGTTCTTTTCAGGCGTGAATTGCGGATATGGCAAAGCCTTTAGATAATTAGCAAGCCACCAGTCCACGCTGGGCAATTGCGATATATCCACGAACTGATTTATCCAGCCCGCACGGCTGTATATTATTGGATAGCGTCCAGTTTGCGCTTTCACATATTCAAGACACCGCACTAACGTGTCTGTAATTTTGGCTTTAGTTTGCCCGTGATCCAGCTCCACATCTAACACCAAGCGGTCGGTTGCGGTGGGTCTAACGATGTTCAGGAAGTGCTGCATTTGGCTGATGGCGGATTCTTCTGGGTATATCACATGGTACGCCATGCGGGGAACGTCAAGATTGTCCCAAGAGTAGCGAAACCATTTATCCTGATACCCCCAGCTTATACCCGCACGCACTGCTACAAACTCACACTTTGCGTTTATGACGTCAAAGTTTGGCTTGCGCTTGCCGTCCCCAGAATATTGATAAGCAGAAATGTCTATGCCGAGCGGAAAACCCATATTGAACTCCTTGTAATAATTTTACCACTTTTATGCAATTTCATAAGTAATCTCAAAGCCTAAAGAATCGTCCTCGCCCCACGTAAATGGGACAGTTGCTGATATTTTAGTTGAGTTTGAGCCCTGTGTCGGGTCAGTAAACATATTTATAACACTAACACTATTAACGGGAACGATTTCTGCAATTCTCTCATAGTTTGCAGTACCAACTTTTCGAAGGTGTGCCACTCCATAGAAGTTAATCCCAGCAGTATTCACGGCATTTATCGGCAATGAAAATGCCCAGTTGCCAGAGCCGTACGTGGTAGTGCTGCCCATAACCATCCCAAGAACGTAAGTGCAAAGTTTTCCAATCACGATATATCGCCCAGTCAGCGTTCCATTTCCTATCGATGGATTAGTTGTGGCTGCAGTCCAAGTCGGAGTGTAGGATTGCCATACATACGCAGGGCGCTCCCACTTTTGCAGCCTTTCCACTTCTCGTTCAAGCTGCTTAATGCGCTGAATTACAGCGTCCTCAAAGTTGCTCACAGTTCACCTCTCAACCTAACATCTATCTGCTCGCCATTATCCTGATCAACTTTCACTTTCACGCTCGAAATGTGGCAATCCACGTTATAGCCAAAAGCTTGAGCGGTAACAATATCTCCAAATTGATAATGGATGCCGTATTGCATTCCATATGTATCTAATAGCCTGCCAGTCAATATCTGCTTTGGTTTATAATCATTCAATACTTCATCACCATCAGCTTGCAGCGCTGCAGTGGTGTCATTATCACGGCTATCCTTAAAATACTCACGGCGGTTCCACTTACTTGCGCCTATTCTGCTGGTATTATAGCGTTCTACTGTTAATCTGGCATTTTCTTCACCTTTACCAGCCACAAGCACCCAGTTGCGCTCATCAGAATGAAAAGTGCCAAAAGAAGCTTCGGCTAAATTCCCATATTGCTTGCCAACCAGTCGCGGGTCGCCAGATGTGCGGCTATGATCTGTCCCTCTTTGACCGGCATAAGTGCGGAACTGAAATGTAGCTGGAGCCGTCCTGACCACATCAAAAGCTAAATAAACGCCATTTTCATTAGCCACATCCGCTAACTCCTGAAGTACAGTAAAAACGTTCCTATAAGCAAACGCCTTTGTAACGGATGCACCGCCAGCTCCTACATTATTTTGCACACTCAGCTTTACCCTATTACCACCTGCTAAATCGCCTAACTGTTCTCTAACAATAGCCTTCATCATATCGTCAGGCTTACCCGTCTTTTCGGCTTGAGCGCTGCCAGCATAAGCCCAAACGATAGCTGTGTCCAGCAGCCAGTTCGCATCGGTTGCGAAAAGCTGTATATACTCTCTGCCGTCCCGGTCTGTGTAAAACTGCCAGTCTTGCAGAAAATAAGCGGTTTCGTTCTGCAGCTCAAGCGAGCCGTGCTTTTCCCGCCATATCTCGAACAGCTGCCCTACTGCAAAATCCTCATAGCGCATAAGCTCACGGGGAATTGTCAATATCATGCTGCCTATGGTGTTCTCTGTTCTAACATACTCAAGAGAAGTAAAAGCCTGAATTACCCCCAATTTCACACCAGCATCGGTATACCAGTCAATTTCGTATCTCATTCTAACAGCGCTCCGTCAATGCCCCAGAATCTCGGCTTCCAAGTAATCCACGCTTTTGTATCTGCGGTTGTGGTCGCTTTATCCATAAATACGCTGATTGTGTTGCTTCCGGGCTTGAGATAGAAATTGCCATAATCGCTGCCAGCATTCACATAGCGCAATAAGTTGCCCCGTCCAGCCCAGCCGCCCATGAATTTCAAGTTAACTGGGTCGAAGTTCAAGCCAATCCATTCGCCTTTCTGAAGCGTCAAGTCGTTAAATTCTATATGTGCTCCAGTTGAGTAATTGATAATGGAGTTAAGCTTTCCGGGACCCGTCACGGAAATAAATGGATAAGTGTTCGCTGAACCGCTTGAAACATTTATATCCACTGCTCCAGCAGCAATGGCATTCCCGCCAGAAATTGAAAAATCACCACCTAAATAGATTGTTTCATCAGATGCCTCAAGCAGCGCTCTAATTGGAATACCAATAATTGGCAAATTAATATCAAGCCTCTGCCACGCACCGCCAATTGATCTTGCTACGTTATTAACTTCTAAATTACCTGCATGGTCGAATCTGCCGCTAATATAAATATCGCCATTAGAGAGACAATAGACATTCTGTACTTCTGGATATGAGCTTCCTGATACCCCCCCAGCCATTAGCGACCCCCAATTATTCCCACGCCATGCTGCCACATAATCAGCCTTTGGATCACCGCCTGCATCTGTAAATCCACCACCAATTATGATCGTTCCGGTCGGATTTATATCAATTGAATACACCCAATAGTTTAATTCTGTTGCGCCCAAACTTGTAAATGACCCGAATGCCGACCCATCCCACCAGCAGATATAATTGCCATTTGACCCATCTGCATTGGTAAATCCACCACCTATCAATAATCTGCCATCAGGCGCAAACTTCAAAATGTGAACTACATTGTTCAATCCAGTTGAAAGTGGAGCCCAATCAGTGCCATTATAATAGGCAATATATTTACAGTTTGTATTTCCTCCTGCCGATGTAAAATTGCCGCCAATATAAATAGTTCCTTCTGAAGATATGGTAATCGTATTAACTTGATTATTAATTCCAGTGCCAACTTTACTCCAAGTCCCAGAAGAAACTGTATATTTCGCAAAATTAGTTGCGCCCGTAATCCCAGCAATATTAGTAAAATTACCTCCTACATACAAATCTCCATTAGCGTCAAAAGCCATAGTGTAGATAGAAGTTATCGTAGCCCCTGTAACAGGATTACCAACAGCTTGCCATACTTGATTAGCTTTACTCCAGCGTGCAATCCCTTTCGTATTTGCAACTCCACCAGCACTTGTAAAATATCCGCAGATATATATATCCCCATTCGGCGCTTCCTTTATATCATATACAACGCCATTTACCCCAGCCAAAGGATTTACATAACTGGAGCCAGTCCAATTACACCAATACCCATTCGGGTCACGCCTTACAATGTAATTAGCAGCAAATTCTGCATAAAGGTCAAGCTCTCCGCCTTCCTCATAAGCGCCATCCAGCAGCCCGCTCGGAATCTCGAAATTGAGAATGGCTCTCTGATGGTTAGGCAAGTCAGGCGTATCAGTCAAAGTAGCAGGTAAAGGAATGCAGCGGATGTCAATTGGATTAGTGGCTTCATTGCCGTTATCGTCAAAGCCTTGATAGCGGATAATCCGTTCGCCGTGCGGTCTAACATCCGAGCCCCAATTAATGCCAAACTGCTCTTCTACTTTCGCACCGTCCAGCAAGTCTGGTCTAAGTGCGTCAATCAGCGCTTTACGATTAGCTTCAATCTCACCCAGCGTTTCACCAGTAAAGTCCACAATAATGCTAAATTGCCTCGATTTGCGGATGTGGTCTTGATATAAATCGCCGCCGGAAGTCATCTTAGTTAATATCTGATTCCAGTCGCCGTGTCCTAAACCCGTAACCTGAACCAGCTGGCAGTAGTCTTCTAAGTCCAGCAATTCACCACCCAAGCCAGTATAAGCTGAGCGGATAGATGCGCTGCTTCTAATTGCGCCTTCCCATTTGCAACCATCACCATAGCCGTGCATGAATGTGGTAGCCTTGCTTTCCTGTTCGAACTGGACGCCGTCAACATAGAATGGCAAAGTAGAACTAACCGCATCTCTGGTAACTTGCACTCTGTAATTAGTTACACTTTCAGTTGCTGATAAAGTAACCTCCATCCTTTGCCAATAGCCAGTGGCGGTAAAAGTTTTAGTTGCTCTGGCTGTACCCGTAGAAGTGGCAATAACAATGCGCATTGGCTGCCCTGCTACGCCTTTTACATCACAGCTAAATGTATATTTAAGACCGCTGGTTACTTTCAACCCGCGATTGTAATAAGCTGTTCCAGCCGTTCCGCTTACAGGCGTTACTTTCATAGAATAAGCATTGCGCCGTGTTTCTTCTCCAGTAAGAGAGAGCGATGCATTCAAGCCCGTCCAATAACTAATTCCTTCTGGTGTTGCAAAGGTAGGATTCCAAATCTCATTCCTGCCTGCCTTCGGCTTCACTATCCAGAATTTCTTTTGTGTCAATACCGGTGCGGTCATGCCCAAGCCTCCATAAGCTCAAATGCCGTCTTTACATCCGCTGGATTGCTACTTGTCGGCATTGTCAAATTGTATACATTCCCACTTTTATTTACGCCTGCCCGAACGAGTGCGTCAGCGATTGCCCTGCCTATCTCGTCAGCGTTTATGCTCTCTTTAGATGCGCCACCAGCTAACGCCTTGCTCAGCGCTCTCTCTGCATCTGCACGGCTCATAATGAAGCCGTCTGCTGACGGTACGAATAACTCGCCCCGATAGCCATATTCCTGCCAAGTGTATGGAGCGCCGCCTTGCACAGCGCCGCCAACGGCTTGAGTAGTTCCTCTAATCGTTGTGTTATAAAACACGGTGCTAAACTTAGCTGGTGGGTTATAGCTATCAATCGCACTTGTATCTAAGCTGAGTTTTACTGGAAGCATGTCTATTTTACGTTTTTCCAATTCCGCAAGGTCTGCCATAACATCGTCAATATTATGGTCAATTTCAAGCCTTTTACCTTCAGGTAGATTTTCAATATCCTCTGCAAGGTCTTTTACCAACTTGTTATATTGCGCTTGCGTTATGATGCCATCATCCAACAGCTCTTTATAAATGTTGACCTGTTTGGTGGCTGCAACTGTGTTTTGGTCGACTAATCCCATCTTGACCGCTAAATCATAAGCAGCTTCAGCACTCAGCCCTTCAGAAGCTATTTTGAACAGCAGGCTTTTAGAATAAGAGCGCATTGCAGCATCGGCATTGTTGGTTGCGTCTGCGACTTCCTGTTGAGCAGTAGCTGCTTCTTTGTTAGCTTCTTCTAACTGTTTTGCCGCAATGGACTGCGCAATCATAGACTCAGCGGTTTGGTCAGCAGCAACACTACTATCACCAAGTATTTCATTTAGAGCGTTCTGCGCAATTGTTAATTGTTCAGCCGTTACAGTACCCATTCCGGTATGAACACCGATTTCTCGCATAATGGCATTGTATTCATCGGCGTCAATAAGCCCAGATTTCTGTGCATTCCTCAATCCATTAATAACATTTGTAAACTCATCACCAATCTTAACATTGTTAGTAAGATTATCTGCCAAAGTAGCCATTGCTGGAGCGAAAACATCCATTGTGTCAGCCATGCTAAGTTTGATTGCATCGCCCAGATTTTTGAACGCCGACTCCATTTGCATGATTTTTCCAGCGCTCGTATCGGCAATATCACCGACCCTTTCAATCTGTTCTTCAGCCTGCTGGAGAAATGCTTCCGAGAATGCTTCTTGTGCGCTTAGCCCAGAAGCTTCTAACGCCTTTACCTTTTCATCGAAGCCTTCTACGGCTACACCAAGCTGGTCAAAGCGCATGGTTGTCTGGTTTGTCAATGTTAGAACCAGTTGGTTCATGTTCATGCCCAAAGCGCCAGCAACCCTTGTAAGCCTGACAACTTCCTCATGCGTGTCAGCTAATCCAAGCGCCATGAAATTCGCAGCACCAGCAACTAATTCCGCATCGCTAACCGTGCCACGAGTTGCCTCTCGCAAATCGACTAAAAGAGCGTCCGATACAATGCCAATTGATTCTGCTAAATTGTCAAATTTTGTTCGTGTGTATTCAAGCTCAGCCCCCTCTTTTAGGTCTTCATAAACCTCCCGTATTGCCAAGCCAACAGCAGCCATTGAACCAGCAACAAGAGCAGCGGTTCCAATCACGCTGGATAGAGAAGAGCCAAATCCTTTTACCCCTTTTTCGGCCGTTTTGCCAGATTTGCCAACACCCTCGATTTCGTTTTTGACTTTGTTAATCTCGCCGCTGGCTTTATTCAGTGCGGTAATTATTAATTGCAGATTAGCCATACTTTTCCCTCAACTCGTTAACTTCCATCACGATATTCCACACCTGCTCATGCTCACGCTTCCACTTTGCGGATTGACCCGGAATTTGCCCTTCGTTCTTATACATCTGGAATGCCCTGTATACATTGCCAACCTGCCTCAATTTGCGCATTAAACCAGCAGGCTGCTCCATTACGCCGCCTGAAAACGGAAGCGCATGATATTCCTCACAATTCAAACTGAGTTCCAGCAAGCTCGGCATCGCGCCTTTGCCTTCTGCATAATCGGCAACCTGTATCAGGATAAAGGGTCGAGGTTCATTGCCTCGCTAATCAGCTTTGCAATGCAATCTGCCAGCCAAACGATGTGCGCAGGCTTAGCGTTGTCTACATCCTCAAGCGTCCACTTCGGCTCAATCATAAATCCGCACTTTACCGCTGCCCGCACGGAATCACCACGCCATACGGATAAAGGCTGCGTTTCCTTGCCTATCATTTCGCGGTGAAAGTCCTCAAGCATCTTTTGGTTGATTTCAAGCAGAACGCACTTGCCAAATTTCTTATGCTCAAATTCCATTTCTCTCCTGTATTATTTACTGTTATGCTAAAGTTTGAGTAGCAGATTTGGTCTCAATCTTTAGCCAGTTGGTCAATTTTGAGTTATATACGCCATCCAAAACAAGATCGTATGTCGTCACACCATTGCGATCCTGATATATCTCAGGTGCTTGCATAGAGTGACCAGCAAATTTAATCGTCATCGAGCGCGCTTTGCCACTTGTAGTTGTTGAGTACTTTATCTCAACTTGCCTTTCGAGAATTGTAGATCCCGCTGAGTCTAACATTGTAGTTAGATAAGCAGCAGTAGTTGTATTCAATTCAAGACTGAGCCTGAGCTGCCCATTCCATTTCTGGTCATGGTAAGCAGTTGGTGTACAGTCTCCCAGATAGCCTCGATATTCTCTGTTGGAGTTGATCGAAAGCTCCCAGCTAAACGCAGAATCGGCTAATTCTGTAAGTGATGTGGCATCCCACGCTCCGATAGAAACTTTAGCCATGCAGCCGCTCATTCTGGTCGTTCCCGTCCGGTCATTCAAGCTTGTATAAGTGCCAGCAGTAACTTTCCCGCCAATAATAGAACCGCCTACCTGAATACCAGTATTATCAGCACCGGAAAGTGTCAGGCTTGCTACAGAAGCATCTTGAATTTGGAATACTCCATTAGTCTGCCCCCATTGGAGCGTCATGAATTTAGGAGTGACAGCACTGGTAAGCGGCGCAGCATAAGCGCGCACGTATGGATCTGATCCAGTTGGAGAAGCTGTGCCAAACAAAGCTTCGAGCCAATAGTTTACGTCCTCAAAGGTTTCATCGCTAACCTCAAATGTAGCCGAACCAGCATAATTATCCAGCGTGGTTTGATGCGTTGGAGCAAGCGTTCCCCTTAGCTGTTCTAATGCACGCGTCTGGAACTCAGGACGCAGCCTGAAGCTGGATACATTCTGCAGCTTTACTGTTGCAGTTGTGTTTGGCGTGCCGAACTTAGTTTGCCATGCGGATTGTAAAACATTATGTGCATCAAGCATCTTTCACCTCTAACTTTTCTTTCTCATGAACATAAAGACCGGCTTTTATAGCCGCCTCTTGAATTTCTTTAGGCAATTTCGCCCATTCCTCAGCGCTCATATCCCGCGCCGGAACGCCTGCGAAGTAGCCACCGCCTTTGTAGATATATCTATCTTTATCCACTCACTACCTCCTTGATATTCAACTGGCAAAGCACGCCAGCGTAAAACCGCCCGCTTCCACGCGGCCACTCATACTCGCCCGGTGTCACTGATGCAGACTCCAAAGCGGTATTAGCATAAGGACATCTAAATCCCCTCAGCATATCTACATATTTACCAGCATAATCAACAATCTCTGGTGCAAACTCTCTCAGTCCAATCCCCTGTTCACTCGCTTGCCAGAGCATAAGGTCGGTAATCTGCCAGTTTACCGTCAACCCCGTGCCAATCGCGATAAAGCTCAAATCCCGCCCTTCGCCCGGAGTTCCCCCAACTGGAAGCAGTAATCTGCAAGGCAGTTGCGATGTTGTGATATTCTCTGGCAGCTCATTCAGCCCATACACAGACGGAGTTTTACCAGATGTGGTTGTAACAGATTTCGCCTCAAGTGCGCTGTAAACTTTCATTATCACACTCATGCCGCCGCCCTTCGCTTGTATCGGTCAAGCAATTTCTGCACATCTAAAGGCAAACCTGAGGGCATGATCGTTACACCATCGCCCGTCACCATCGGTCTGTCAATATCAGCACTGGTATCCTTTTGCCGATACAGAAAAGCTGCAAGCCTTATGCAAGCGTGCGTGATATCGGCAGGAGCGGTTGCACTATATCCCCACGTGCCAGCAACGCTAATCTCGCTATCACCATTCGTAAAATTCCACGCCTTGTCTTCATTCAGCCTGATAATCCACTTCGGATTGTCATTGCGCGGAAATAGCTTGTAGCTTCCGGAAGCAATCTCAACCCCATCACCATTCGTCAGCTTGGTCACAGAGAGCAGGTCGTAACCCCATAAATACAAGTTCTGCCCGTCAATATCGTCAATGGTAAAATACTTGGTTGCCGTTTCAGCTTCAAAACGCCTGCCAGTGTAAGCGTCAATTATACCTTCAGCTCGTGTGAGCAAGTCAGTAAGCAGAGGGTCGTCTTCAGTCGTGGCAACGCTTATACCTAAATAGTCTTTTAGGTTAATCAGGCTTGCGTAACTCATTTGGATTCCTTAACTTTCTTAACTGTTTTAATTACCTTAGCTTGTGGTTTATTGATTATTTTCACAGCCGGCTCTTCAGCATAGGTAATAAACCCGCAACGCACATAATTGTCCACATATTTATCTGGCATTTCAGCAGTCGTGCCTTCTTTATAGGGCACTGATTCGCCGTCAATATTGGCAACGAAATTGCGCATAACATAAATCTTGATAGACCCATTCATAGTTTCACCTCTCTTAAACGGAATTAGTATATCACCATTCGGCTTTATATGCCCGCAAATAACATCAAATCGGCAGATTTGTTTGAAGCCGTGCCTCAAACAGTCAGCGGCGAAGGGCATATCCGGGCACGGACTCCCGGAAGTTTCATTCCGCCGCATATCGAATGTTTCCAATACTTTGCGTCGAATTAGTGTGCAGCCAAAGCCATATCCGCTTACCTCAATCCAGCCATGCTCTCTTGCCCTTTTCAAAATCTCTGGAAAGTTAGACAAGCTCATATCAGGCCACCCTGATTTAACCGCTCTGGCAGCATTCAAATATGTATCAGTACGGCGAAATAGATAAAGCCCATATACTACATCTGCATCGGTTGCCAACATCTTCACCAGCGCATCCTCTGGAATTATCATATCGTGCTCAACTATAAATAGATAATCATAATCACCATCGAGGATACGCTGCCTTGCATAGCGATATTGGTGCAGCGTGTTTTCATGATCTACTTCACGTTTTCCAGTAATCGGATTCGGATTGTTAGTACTTATCTCAACCTCAAGTTCAACACCCTCAGGTACTTTAATCTCGGAGATACTTTCCAGCGTTTCATTGCGAATCGCTAATTCCCCATTAGCTAATTTATAAGTCGGACAAAACAACAGAATTTTCATCTCTCGTATTTATGCCCTTCTAATCCAAAATTGATAAACGGATTTAGACTATAAACATTGCAGCCGTAAACTTCTTTTAGCCTCGCCCTCAGCGCAATCGTCTGCGGCTCGATTCGAGTAATAAAATCGCGATAAAATTGTGCGCCGTGAGGGGATTCGTCATATTCAGCAATATTCATCATCCCATCCAACAGTCCGCAATCATGTCCAACGATGATAATGTTCGCGGCTCCCATATAAGCCGCAATGTGAATTGCGCTTGTTATAGTGGAGAAGGAAACAACAATCTTATCTGTCCCTACCACACTTAAATCAATCCTATCCATTTTATTGTTAAGATGCTCGAATACATAATCCGCGCCTTCATTCCTTGCTAATCTCAGCGTGCCGCAATCATATGCGCTGCAAATCGTCTTAAACCCAAATTGTTTCGAGGCTTCGATAGTAGCAGCCATTCCATTAGAATCTTTTCTGACAATGTAATCTAAATTAGTAAAACGTTTCCAGATTTGATTAACTCCAATAGCAAGCTTATTGTCAAAAAAGCTTTGGTCAATATAACCGGCAGAGGCGCCGGAAGCCACAACATAAATGTCATATCCCTCGTGAATGTTTTTCAATTCTTCAATTGTTTTCACAGCGCCTCTGCTTCGTTAGTTAATCAGTCTACGTAGGATGAATCGCGTACTGGAATGCCTCCGCCTGCAAAACCGCACAGCCGAAGCGGTAGGTTGCTAAAATGCCAACCTGTCCATTACCAGCATACAGTTCATTCAAGCGACGGATTCTCAACCCGCGATTGGTCACAAAGCCCATAAAGTTGAAGTCGCCAAATAGTAATGATTTATTGGTTGCACCAATAACTGCTGCGTTGCTATTCAAAATCACGGGATAACCTTCCAACGTCGGCCCATCTACAGTACCACTCAATCGAGCTACGCCGCTTGTGAAGATGAACTGACTACCGGTCAATCCTTTCAGATAGAACCAAGTAGCAGGATTCATCACCCAAACAGCGCCGTTGTGATAAGGTGAGCCAAGCTTACCCATCAATTCGGGAATTTCAGTCGCGCCAATAGCAGTTGCGCTATCAAGCGCTAACCCAGCAGTTCCACCAACAAACGCACCTTGCGGTTCGGTTGAGCCAGCACCTACCAAAGCGTAATAGTTTTCGGTCTCAGCCACAGCCCGCCCAATTGCATTGGTCAGGAACGCTTCCAGATTGCTATTTTCATCCTCCAATAGCTCTTCTGAAATCTTGATCAACTTGGTGAACTTGTAGATGGTAACTGGAACCTGACCAAATATTGGTTCATCTTCAGCAGCACTAATTGGTCCCTCTTCAGCTACTTTTGTGAACTTCGAAAGGCTTCCGCTCTCAGTCGGGAAATTATATTTATCCCGATTTGTGGTAACACGCATCAAACCAAGCCGACTGATGATTGATTCCTCGTCACGCTTAGCGATAATCGAACCATATTCATCATCAGGAACGAGATATCCACCCTGTCCAGCATCGCCTTCCATTAATGGATTAACGTTCAGTTTTACCGCTTTGCGGATATCGGATTCCTCACCAGTGCGAACATAGTTCCAGAACGCGCTCTTATAGCTCTTTTCGCCTAAGCCGTCAATAACAGCAGGCGCTTTTACAGTCCGTTCACCACGTTCTAAACCGGGCTCGGATTTCAGCTCTTCTACAACTGACTTGCGGATTTCATCGACAATTGTCTTGATATCCACTTTAGGCTCTTCAGCCTTTACCTCTTTTTCGACGGATTTTTCTTCGTCCATAGTATTTTCCTCCATAGGAATTATTGAAATTGAATTTGATTTAGATTCAGCTTCAACCGATTCCTCGACCGCATCCACCGCTGATTCCTCAGCCTCCGGGATTGCCTCCGCGATTTTCTCAGTCTTCGCTTCGATTACAGCGAAATCGTTCGCTGGTAGTCGCCACTCAGTGATATCAAACAGCGCAAGCTCACCTACCGGCCACACGCTGATTAGCCCGCCTGCATCTTTTCTGACCAGATGATTTATTGCCCCGCTCGACGCCCGTAATTCTGTTATGTCAGCCTTCATCAGCCGTTGTGCCAATGGCTCTTCACTATCCAAAACAGGCTCAAACCAATGCCCGCGTTCATCAGCTCCAACATATGTGGCTCTGCCAATAAGTGCTGGTATTTTCTGCTTCTTACCAATTGTATCAAGATCGAAGCCGTGATAATAAGTTAAGTTTACTTTATCACCTACTTTCAGCCAAATGTCCGTTTCAGGTGTAAAAGCTTCACCATCCAAATCGCGCCCGTCTATTGGACCCCCAAAAGGAACGCCAAGCACACGCCAGCCCGTTTCAACATAATCGCCGTCAGCCTTCATGCGCTTTTCGGTGTCATCCTCACGCTCGATTATCCCCTCAGGAACCTGTATCTTAATTCTATATAGCTCAGACATTTGCCACCTCTTGTTCTAAAGCTCTCATAATTTCATGCTCAATACGTGGAGCATAAACTCTCGCCGCTGTATCTACATTCAACCAGCCACTCGCAATATGCTGTGCAGTTTGCTTTGAACCTTGCACCAATTGTGCATAACTGGCATTATTGCCAATTACCGCAGTCCACCCAGTATTACGCATCTCAATTGCCCAGCGCGACCCGAGCTTTTCACTTCCCGGTCCACCGCGCTTATATGGCACGGTAATATCCCCGCGCTTCAAATGATAAAAGAAGCCTTTCCTCACCCGCTCATTCGAACGGATAAGCGGATTAGACATCGGATATTTTCGCGGATATTCCCGCAGCTTGCCCTGAAGAAAGCGCGCTTGATTAGCAATGACGGCTTTTACCCGCGTCATCTGCTCAAGCTTCGTCAGCTTTGCGATCAATTCTTCGGCACCTTCAACGCGAATGCTAATTTCCATTACTTGTCCCTCTTTTTTGGCTCATAAGCAGTCATACATCTGCAACGAGGATGCAGAGGGGGATAAACCCCATCTGTAATCGGCTTTTTATGGCGCGGGCCGCAAACTGGGCAGACCATTTCATCATTGGCAGTCAGCCAAATTGGTACTAACTCAATGCCAGTTTCTTTTGTCATTTGGTCAACCGCTGCACGCTCCCCTTCAACAACCGCCCTTGTTGTTTCCGTTGTAGCAATTAGCTCAGCCCGTCTTGGTGAATGCCAGCGTTCCAGATGCCGCGTTAAGTCCTCAATTGTCCAATTCTCGGTGAAAAAGCGCGGAACTGTTTCATTGACACCATCGTAAGTCGTTTGAAACATCTTTTGTAATAAGTCAGATAAATTCGTCCTTGCCCAATTAGCAGCTGTGTTATTAACAAGCCCCCAGTCAATCCCTATACCAATCCCGTCAGCTAAATCCATTGCCGCTTCGATGTAAGTATCAACCAGAATTGGCTCAACGTCTTTCTGAATATCCTTCCAGCCACCCTGCCAGTATTCAGCTGGTACATTCGCTAAGTTAGGTGGATCACCTAAATAATTGAGCAATTTGTCAAGCTCAACGCGCAGATCCTTACTCAGCACCCGCGCTAATTTACGCTCAATCTCGTAGCGGTCAATCATGGATAACCTCTCCATGCTATTACTTGGTCAAAAACCCGCCTCACATCTTCAACCGACTTCGCACTTTCCAACGCCCCGCTTATCGCGCCGTGTAAGCTCGGCTCAATTATACTCGTCTCAAACTCGCGCAATCCCTTGCCTTCCTTGACACGCTTTTCAGCCATACGTTGCCATCGCCGCAATTCAGCTTCCTGCTCGTCAACTTGTTCAGGTTCGCGTTCATCCAGCTGCTCTTGGTGCACATTCAGCATTGCCGCTTGTTCATCAGTCAATGTGTAACCGGCCAAATCCAGCGCAAGCTCAATTGGAATTCCAGCAAGTACCAGCTTATTCAGCAGCTCAGCTCTATCCACTTCATCCTCTTGGAATATGTCCAGTTCCTCAAATTTGAATTCCAGCCGCATACCATCACGAGCAAGTAACTGCGTATTCAGAGCATCCTCAAACATCCGTGCTCTTGGCTTGATTGTATCCTCATAAAACGATAAGCGATCTTCCTGCGCGGTTGCATAATTAGCCGCCTCGCTATCCAGCAGCGTCTGCTTTATACCAAACGCCATTGCAATATTCTTTTTGGCTATTTTATCCAGCTCTGTGAATGCTAAGTCTTTCAGCGGCGGCGTGAGAGTGGTAGCTGTAATTGAACCTGCACGCATTCCTACAACACGAAAGGCGTTCTTAATTGCTGTTGCAGACCTTTTGAACCAGTTCTGAACACGCTCTATCTCGTTCCTGTCATTCGTGTCAATGCCCAGAAGCGTGACCGGCATCGCCCCGCCCTCAAAATACATCTCAGGGAATTTGCCTATCGCATACAATAATTTCGCATCTATCTTGGAAGCAATGCCAGCACCTACGCCCGGCAATATATCCTGTGATGGATCATACTCGCTGATGTAAACCATCTCGTACTTGCCAGCGTTCAAGTCGTTAGCCCAGCTTGCCCCGCTGCTATTCTGCTTGAATGTAATAACGCCCTTATCATACTTTACCGTCATGTCAAACGGATTTCTATATCTCACATCCTTGCGATAACCAGTCTTGTTAGTGATAATTTCACCGAATGCTGCACCTGATAATAAGCATGAGGCTTCCCAGCGCCACAGCAATTCGCCAAGTTTAGTCGGATACGGCCAGTCAACTTCTTTATCCTCACCCTTGTAAATTTTCACCGGAACGCTCGCAAGTGCATCGCATCTTAACTGCACTGCCCTAAAGAATATCGGCACGCGTTTATATAAAGTCGCAACGGAGTCTGGCACGCCATCGCTGGTGAGCACCTCAACCCATCCGGGAACGTTTGTTATCGTCTTGTAAGTGTCCGCCATCCCGCCTCCGCTATTCCTCTAACCACAATATTGTACCACCGCTGTTCGCCCCATACCACGCAATTGCTAAGCTCATCACGCAGTCATCATTCATCCCGTCCGGTGCAGAATAACTAAACCCGCCCGATGCATTGCGCTTGCTCTCAAAGCTCAATAGCTCACCAACAAGCACAGGATTATTAAGAATCCTGATTTGCCCATTTTCAAATGCTGCTTGCAAGTTCTGAATAATAGATTGCTTCGTTGCCGAAGTCGTTGTAAATGGCACGATGTTTAATCCGCGTGCAACTAACTCGTCAATGACTGGTCTGCCAATGCTGTTACTCTCAACCACCATCGAAGTCAAATGGTAGCGGTGATAAACAGCTTCTAACCGGTCAATCAGCACCGGATAATCCACGCGGTTGAACCGATCGAGATAAACTTGGTCTTTTGATTCTGCATCCAGCACCGATACAACTGTGAAGTCAACCGAAGCCGCAACGTCAACCCCTGCAATGTACTGCTTGCCTTCTTCATACTCTTTTGGCTCTAAAACAGCAGCCTCTTGTACCCGCCTGAATACGCCACCGGATAATTCCACAAATTGCGCGAGATTTTCCTGTTCGAATATCTGGCGCGGCTGACTGTAAAATAACTTCTCAATTTCCGAGAACGGAATATTTGGATTCTCATAAGGATTAGGCTCTCGCACCAACCCCTTATCAGTCATCCGCACACCTAACGTTGGCACTTGCCACGCCATACTATCAGGATCATCTGCAGCCTTAACATGCTCTTCCCAGTACCAATTCCGTCCACAAGGCGTACCAATTCCCCATGCCCAGCCATTCGTATCTATCAGCATCGGACGCAATACTTCGTTCCAAGCTTTCCGGTGTATGTATGCGGCTTCATCCATTACAACACCATCAGCAGTATGACCGCGAGCATTATCAGGATTATCAAGACTCCGATATAAAATCCTGCCGCCGTTAGGAAAATGAGCTTCCATTCGCGATTGATTGAATTTAACAACACTGTGAGATGCTTTGCGGGTTTCTTCAAAGCCAACGCTAACTTGATCATACGTCGGCGCCCCCCAAATTATGGTCTTTCCATTTACCGCATTCTCAACCGCAATTGCCATCGCTAATGTCGTCTTTCTCCAACGCCTGCCAGCAGATAACCAGTTAAATCGCTTCGCTTCCTTACGAACCAGTATTTGCCCTTGATGCGGATAAGGCAGCCGTATGCGATCACTCTTCTCCACGCCAGTCATTCACATACTCAATCTGGACTTTACCACCATCAGCTCCCGTGACTTCCTGACGCTCTACATAGCCACGAGATTTGCCTTTGGTTGAAAGTATGTATTTAATAGCCCAATCCTTGCCCTCTCGGATTGCTTTATAAAGCCCGGTCTCTGCCATATCCAAAATAGTTTGGCATTCATCATCATAAGCTTGCTTAATGGTAGGATATTTATCTATATAAGCTTTTGCAGTGTTCCACTCACAATCTACTTTGCGGGCAATAGCTGATATAATGCCACCCGTACCTGGAATGGCTTTTATAAACTGCTCAGCCGTATATTTATTTTTACCCTTACCCATTCATCAAACTTCCTCAATTAACCAATTCTGGCGTCCCACCAGTTACATCAACCCAGCGCTGAATTGCTACTGCAACATAGGCTGGACTGATCTCAACCGCTCGACATTTGCGCCCTAATAGCTCGCAGGCGATAAGAGTTGTGCCAGAGCCGAGAAATGGGTCTAAAACCCTGTTTTCTTTATCAGAATAATTATTAATAATTTCCTCAATAAGTGATAGCTGTTTAGGGCAACTGTGTCCTTCAACGCCCTTTTGGCGTATATTATTTATTTCAAATACATCATCATTGTCTTTGATAAACTTAATCGCCTCGTTTACATCTATCACAAGCTGATAATCATTCGGCAATCCAAATGTTTCTAAATAATCAAACTTTGCTTTCTTTTTATTGATTTTTTTGCCGTAAAATAATATTGGCTCCCAAACACTAAACATAGATATTTTGCTTCCTGATGTTTTATTCCTTGCAAGCCAAATAGCAATACCGAGAGGCTTTTCTATGTCAAACCACATTTTCATGTTCCACTGCCCAATTGTCATTATTATTAATGGCGATATTGAAGCCAAATGACTGAACCAACAAGAACACCAATTTTTATATTCAGTCGCCTCTTTACTATCAAAATAATCCCAATAATCATATCCTATGTTATATGGCGGGTCAGCAAATACCATGTCGGCCTTCTCTTCCCCCATCACTCTATCCACAACCGCCTTATCCGTGCAATCGCCACAAATCAACCGATGCTCACCGAGCTTCCACAATTGTCCTAACTCCACGCCCCACTTTTCGCGCAACTCCTCTGCCTTGTCAATCTGCGGTTCAACATCGTCGGGCGGTTCTCCAGCCCACAAGTCAAGGTCAAGCTCCTGCTTTTCAAAGCCCCATTCCAATAAATCGTCAAGCTCAAACTCGTTCGCTAGTAAATCGAAATCCCAGTCCCCTGCAGCGCCTTTATGCAGATAGACCGTCAGCTTCTCCCGTTCCTTTTCAGTCAACGCCCGTGAGGCAACCCGCACATCAACCTCATAATCAGCGCCATACTTCTGGCTCAGGACTTTCAAGCGCTGATGACCGTTGTAAATCTGATTTTCAGGACCGATAGCGATAATCTCCACCTGCCCAAACTGTTCGAAGCTCTCCTCTAACCGTTTAGCCTGCTTATCTGTGATCTGCCGCGGATTGCGCTCCCACGGAACTAACTCAGATAATTTGCGCCTCTGATTTGACCATGTAATTTTCGAATTTGCCATAATCCCATTATACACTCAATTGCAATAAGTGCGCAAGTATGCTAACATAATGCAATGCCGATGTTTTTAGAAGTCGCCTGCATCGTAAGCAGGGCAACGCGGGTGCAATTCCCGCCATCGGCTTAGAACAGCAAGTTAGCATAATCCAGATCATCACACCGACAGAACGGAATTGCACCGTCTCAAGCTTTACGCCTGTTTACTGTTAGCGTGTGGGTCTGCGCAAACCACTCTCTGTCCACGCCGCTGTCGGCTTTACTCCACCCTACATCCATAAGGAAGTCAAGTGGATTAACTATATTATATCACAAGATTATGTTTTCAGCATATTGCGCAATTATCGTGCTATAATTTACTTATGGCTGCAACCGATACATTTAAAGCATTTTGCCCTAACTGCGAAGCTATAACAGAACAAGAGTTTATCCAAGCCGAGGAATATATTTTGGTCGATAGCAAACTAATCTCTGTTCACTTAAGATACTACATTTGCCTTGAATGTGGAGAGGACTACGAGATTCCAAGCGCTGACTATGACCCACTGGCGGAACTTTATGATAAGTTAGGTCTCAAAACTCGAGAGGACAGAAAAGCGTTTTTTGAAACCCACCGTCTTGCTTTCAATATCAGCCGAATGGATAAGTTGATTAATCGCAACTCGTCACCAACCAGCTAAAAGTGACGAATTACCAAAATCCTCATATAAGATAATAGTCAATTTTTGTCTATTATCCTATTCTCATGTAAAGATTTCGCCATTAATTTCACATGATACGGTCATGCTCTTTTTGGGAACGAAAAAAGCATGGCAATATTTTCAAAGTTATTTTCGGTTTGCAATAGTTTTACAATGCTGCTATAATTAGGGCAATCCAGCAAACTGGAGGTGGGAGGCAGATGCTTATCTGAAGCTCGGACTTAGAACCAATGATGAATTAATAGCCATTGTGAATGTTCTCAAGATTGCAATGAATATCAAAGAAATGCGGCAATGGCTAAACCAAGCTGATTATGGATAAATTAGCATTACAAAGCTTAATCTCCAAAATGAGCATCGCAACGGATGAAGAATATCACCTTACCAATTCCGATAAGCTTGCAATACTCTCGGCATTCCAAAAATGCGAAAAATGGCTAATCGCATTACAGAATGAAGGCGCGCTCAATATCAGCGAACAAGAGCTTGAATATTTACGGGATTTGGCTGATAATGTGGAAGGCGATATTAGCGGCAAATGGAGCCTCGATAAGCCTGAATATTTGGCAATTCTCATAACGCTACAAGACTACCTCAATGATATTCCGTGTAATTAATACATCAGAACTTGACAGATTTTTGACACAGAATATAATACTCATAACAGTACCCGCCACGCGCGGTGCGAAAGCATCAGCGGACCAGGGCGGGTCATTGTATTAATTTGCAATCCTGCAAAAATCTGCTATAATACTTATACAGCCTTTCTTTAGATTGGTTGTCTTCCCAGTTTATCTGGGCGTTACGTAGCGATTGCGCCGGTTGGGGTTCATTCCTGACCGGCGCCCACTTTTTCAATTTCTTTTTCTATGTACGAATTAAAGATTGCCTCTATCCCGTAATCGCCCCAAAGGATACCCTGCGCTTTGCGAGTTGCGGTTACATAGCCTTTGTATGCACTCCAAGCGTCCACCGCCGTTATAGTCCCCATCCAGCGGAACTCTATCCCATTTTCCTCAATTAGCTTATCGTGGTGAATATCGCCCAAGTGAAACTCTCTCACCTTTGACGCTGCCCACTTATCAGGCGCTTCTACTTGCATCAAGCCTGACAAGCGCTTGCCTTCATCTCTCCCGTGTGCAAAGCCAATCAAATTGTTTTTCCACAATATATATTTCCGCGTGATCGGGCTCGCATCTACCTCAACATCATCCGCATTTGCATAGATGTGCTTTAATGCAACCACAGCCGTATAACTCAGCTCTTCATCATGATTGCCGGGCACCCATAAAACCAAAACGGGTGCAAGCTGACGGAACTTTTCTATCGTTTCAATAAGAAGCTCAAGCCCGCAAGCATACATCTTTTTCCAGCGGGTGTCGGAATCAAGCTGTGTGCCAGCGGTCGTCTGAACTTTGGGATTGTCAAAGTGGTAATAGTCCTGACCGATCTGGTATACGATTTTTCCAATATTGTAATTAGAACTGACGACCTTACTCAGAAGGTCGTCAATGGTTGCTCTGTATAATTGGCTGGCAATTTTGAGGTCAAAATCTGCATCGCCCGTCTCTTTTCCCCAAGCTAACTTCCCAAGATGCAAGTCAACGATTGCAGGCTCAAACATATATTCTTTGCCATCGTGCGCAGCTCTCTTCACAGGCTGAACTGCGGGCATTTTAAGCTTCGAGATGGCATCGCTAATTGCCTCTAACGTCAGTGGTGAGTTTGTAATTGGCTTTACCTTGATTGTTACGCTATAAGAATAATTGGTAACTGTAACCGGCTCGCCATCATTGTTTTTGATTGTGCTATCCCAATTTCCCCTGCGCAATTTGCAATCAATCAGTTCCCATAACAGCGGGTCAAATCCCATTTTCCTCATTACAGTTGCCGGGTCGGCAGCCTCTTCATCCGATAAGCTTATATCCCGGACGTATTCTCTCGTTCCGTCCCGATAATACTTGACTGTGTCTTCGCCTCTAACTTTTTCAGATAGCCCCTCTGTTTTCTCGATGTAAAGGCGCATTCCGGCAAGCATTTTACGGGCGTAGTCTTCTGTTAGCCCCCCCTTACCAAAAAGACGCCGGACTTTCTCTCGTGCCGGCTCTCCTGAACGCTTCTCTAATATCTCACGCGCAATTTCATTCATTGTGCTCCAACGCCTTTCTAACCATCTCAACAGCTTCACCAGACCTGACCATCTCACCATCGAACATCAGACAACGCCAGCCCGCAAGTTGCGCAAGGTTGTTTTTCTCATAATCCCGCCTTATCCCCGTGCCAGTCGAATGCGCACCTTTCGTAAAAGTCCCGCCATTAATCTCAACCAACAGCCGTGCACTTTTCCAGCAAAAGTCCCAACGGAATTTACGCCCCTTCACGGCGGGATACTCGCGCAAATAGCCTGTAAGCCCAAGCGCATCCAGTTGCTGTGCAAACAAGTCCTCAAGCTCAGAATTTGACATCAAGATATTCTGGATTTTCTAATGCGTGCACAATTTCTTGGAGGATCCTGATCGCCAGTAATATCGCTTCACGTTGCTCGATTTCCAGCGTGTCCTGCTCGTAAATGCGTTTGCCGAGCGCAATCATTTTTCCAATAATTGTGTTGGGGTCTTTCAATGCAGGATACTTTTCCTCACGGAATTTTGAGGCGTTCCAGCCATTATCCACACACCGGTCTAAAAGCGCCCTATCCTCCGGATCGTTCGGGTCAGCATTGCGGTAAATCGTCCAGTCCAGAGCTTGGTACATCGCCCTGTATTCTGGTGTCCACAACTTTGCGATGCGATAGTAATCATAGAGCGTTGAAGCAGATACTCCAAGCTTACCAGCAAGGTACGCGATCGTGCCCCCTTTGTCCCCCGTAG
>Ga0255342_1001633_pt1 | contig 30714 bp, 20 predicted proteins | sample wastewater_treat_3_FD_192416 | JGI IMG/M metagenome (GOLD analysis project Ga0255342, IMG submission 192416) | Wastewater microbial communities from Lulu Island WWTP, Vancouver, Canada - plant14 | ecosystem: Engineered > WWTP > Wastewater > Unclassified | place: Canada: Vancouver, British...
CAGATCAAAAGTATTCAATAAAGATCAAGCTATCATCGGATGAGGATCAGTCGATTCTTGGAGACTATATTTCCTCGGAAATTGAAAGCAAGGACTATTCTGGAGTGAGTATCATCCTCGATAGAAATATGATCGGGCCTGGCGTAATAATCGTAGATCTGGAGAAAGCCTTTTGGCAATGTGTAGACGAGATCACTTTCGAGGGCAAGGTTGATGGAAAAATGTACCTCATAAATAAGGAAAATGCTTCAATTTATAGGGCTAATAAGAGAGACATTATTATTTATATAAACCTATCAAAATAGTCGCTCTCTTAAGCTTGTTCTGCTTTCTCCTCGGCCTTCTCTGGCTTTACGATATCGATGATGCCAAGAATTATGAATTTGATAGAATACAAGACCATGACTGCCGAGGATATCGGCATGCAACTATAGATCACCTTCTTAGGGAACTGAAGCGACTCGGTCACTTCAATAGAGCGGTTGAAAAGCTCTCTGGAGTACCAGAAAAAAATCGCTATGAACACAAAGGAGATGATTTCTACTAAGAGGTGGTATGTTGCACGCACCCTAGGTTTCTTCAACCGCTTTCCTATCCAATCGCCAGCGCTAAAATGCCCTCTGGCGATCCACACTACAGCTGCTCCATAGAATATCATCCATGCAAAGCATAGCTCGACTATCTCGCTATACCAGTTGATAGAGGTAATGGGTATATAACGCAAAAGAACATTCGCTGTGACGAGAACCATTATGGCTGCAAAGGTCACGATGCAGATCCACTTGAATATTTGAATTATGACCTGATCGACAACCTTGAATCTGTCATTTCTTTTCATTGCCCCACCCCCATAAGAAGGTTCGGTAGACATGTCGATATCTCCGGAACATAAGCGATTATCACGGTTACGATAAAGATCCCGATGATGTACGGAAACGATTCCTTTGCCAGGGTCCAGATGTTGATCTTGGTGAAACTGGACACTGCAAAGAGGCACATGCCCACGGGCGGAGTGAGATTTCCTATCATGATGAGCAATGTCATGACAACGCCAAAGTTGACAAGGTCGAAGCCATATTGCATCACAATTGGCAGAAAAATCGGAATCGTAATTAGGAATATCGCATTTCCTTCCAGGAAAAGGCCAAGTATGATTATTATTACAAAAATGATTGCCATAAGCCCTGTGCCAGACATATTCATGCTGAGCAGTGTAGCAATGAGATTATCTGGAATTCGCTGATACATAGTGAAATAGCTAAAGAAATTTGCCGCTGCCATGATGAATAGAAGTGCGGCGGATTGCTTTATAGTATCCCACAGCATATTCGGTAAGTCCTTGAGCTTCAGATCCTTATAGAGAAAACCAAGGAAAAGCGCATATAGACATGTAATTACAGCCGCCTCTGTAGGAGTAAAGAGACCGCTAAATATTCCTCCAAGGACAATGACAATGGCCATGAGAGAAAGAAAAGCTCTCTTTGCTGCATCCCAGACCTCATGACGGTTAGCCTTGGGATAACTTGGAAAGCCCCGTGGCTTGGCCATAATGCCAATTGCCACCATTATTGCGCCGCCCATTAGAAAGCCTGGCAAAAAACCTGCAAGGAAAAGCCGAGGTACAGAAACATTGGTCAGTGCACCATAGAGAACAAAGGAAATAGACGGAGGAATGATAGGCCCAAGTGTCGATGCTGATGCCACAATAGAAGCGGCTACCTCTTTTTTATACCCATTGTCGACCATTGCCTTATACTGAAGCTGTCCGAGCCCAGCAGCGTCTGCAACCGCCGAGCCCGATATCCCCGAAAAGAGCATCTCGGCGACTACCGACACCTGACCAAGACCGCCTGGGATATGTCCAACTAAAGCTTTCGCAAACCTGAAAATGCGATTGGTAATGCCCCCTGTGTTCATAAGATTGCCAGCAAGGATAAAAAAAGGAACCGCAAGAAGTGTGAATCCTGTGGTTCCATAGTGCATCCTCTGAGGCAAAAGAGCTAGAAACTGTCCCTGCCCCTGCCCTACAAAAAAGATTACGGCTGTCAAGCCAATAGCTACAACTATCGGAACATTTATCATTATTAGAGACAAGAGGACTACGAATACTAGAACGGTAATCATAATATTCTCCATCGATTCATAGAGCTCGATCTGCTTATAAGCGCCAAATCACGAAAAATGGCAGGCGCCTATAGCCTATAGCCCAGACGGGCGCCCACAGCTCAGATGGGCGCCTATAGCTCTCATTGGCGCCCATAGTCTATAGCCCACAGCCCAGATGGGCGCCACATGAAGCTGATTCTATTCCTTAAGAATTACCTCGATTTGGACAGCAATTCCTGGAATGTATTCCAATCCTTTTCACTTACCTTGGATTTCAGGGTATCCCATACGGAGACAGTTGCTGCCTGGAATGGGGCTGTATCTGGGTAATTGACTTCCATGCCGTTCTTCTTCATTTCCTCGATCTGAGCCGCTTCGCTCTCTCGGACAAGCTTTTGCATGTACTTGCCTGCACTTTCGGCTTCCTCGATAAGGATTTTTTGTTGATTGGGCGATAGCGAATCGAACTTGGCTTTATTCATGATGAGATGGGTAGCAACATAAGTGTAATTTAGGATGGAGAGATACTTTTGAGTCTCCCACATCTTGCCAGCGTAGATAGTTGCTATGGGATTCTCCTGGCCGTCCACTACGCCTTGCTTTAATGCCATTGGCAACTCGGTAAAGGCAATTGTCTGAACCACTCCACCCAATGCCTTCACTGTCTCTTGGTTCACAAAGTCTGGGGGCGTGCGAATCTTCAAGCCTTTGAAATCATTGGGAGTATTTATCGGTCTCTTGGAATTTGTATAAGTTCTGAAGCCATACTCCCAGCGGGCTATGTATTTGAGCCCTGCCTTATCGAGATCGGGTTTTATCCAGTTCACGAATCCATCGCCGGCAAAGAACCTATCCACCGCCGCATAATCCTTGAACGCAAAAGGCCCAGTGACCAAGTTGACCTTGGGCGACCATTTTGCCAAAGCTGGCTCGGTTGGCAGCACCAAGTCAATTGCCCCAAGACAGGTCTGTTCCACCATTTCCTGTGAGTTTCCCAGCTTGCTATCAGGGAAGATTACGATCTTGAGCGTGCCATTGCTGCGCTTGGCGACATTTTCCGCCAATTGCACGGCAGCTAAATGCATTGGGTGTGATGTTGCAGAATAGTGCCCTAGCTTCAACTCTACGGTCTTTTCCTCTCCAGTGGTAGCAAAACCAGAAATCACCGCTGCGATTAGAAAGATCACAAAAAAATGCCTTTTCATCTTTGCCTCCTTCCTCGATCTTCATCTTTTTATCCTTATTCCACAATGTGGAATAAGGTTCCATATTATGAATAGTATAGAGCTAGAAATAAATTCTTGCAAGCATTTTTTTTAGAATTGTTATCTGAAAATGAGTTTGCTTGAGTGGATAGATGCTAATTATCGAGTTCTAAAAAACCCTTTACAAGCAGTTAGATGGTTCCTATCTCATTGAGTTATTAAATCTATTAAGATAAGGCAATATCTAAACAAAAGAGGCCGTCCAACTTTCTGGACGGCCTCTTCTTATTCGAACTAGGAAATAAATCCTCGTTTGATTATTTTTTATTTTCCATATTGTCTAGTATATGCCTTTTGATTCATATCGAGAATCTTCTGCAAGCCTAGCTTGTCTAAGTTAGCAATATATGTGTTCCAATCCTTATCAAGATCCATTGCTCCTACAACAAACTTTACCATGCTCTGGCGAGCTGCAAGCGGTAACATAATTTTAATGTCATGCGGTAAGGAGTTTTTAACGTAGGACGGTAAGATGTTTTTTATGTCTCACGGTAAGATGATTTTTATGTCACGCAGTAAGATGTTTTTTATCTCGGACGGTAAGCAGTTTTTTACGTGAATAAAGGTGGTCTCCAGCCTAGAATAGAAAGTCACAATAACTTTTATTCTTTGGAAGGAGACAGCCATGAGACAGGTTCAGTTACACAAAGCTATGCTCATGCAAGAAGTCCAGCAACTAAAATCGGCTAATGTGCCGAAGATCGAGGCCTATAGGCGCCTCAATGCAGAAGCCAAGAAGATATCCTGGCCTACATTCCTCAAATACTACAATGCAGACGAGGTGCCGAGTGCAAAAAGTATAAGCGGGAACTACGAAAAACAGAAGGTCTTTGACGTCGAGCCTTTTAGAAAGGAAATTATGCGCTGTCTAGAAGCAAATAGAGACAACAAGGATCTAAAGGTAAGTAGCATCTACGACCTACTAGAAGAGCTCTATGTGGATTCAGGGTGCTATATGGCCTTGCCTGGCAGCGAACAAACACTTCGAAACTATATCCATTTTCTCAAAGCTAAGGGGATTGTAAAGCTAAAAGAGCCCTCCTTTAGAGAAATGGACTATGTAGATGAAGAAGCTATCCCCTATGGAGAACAAACACAACTGGATTATGGCCAAGAGCTCCTTGAGGATTCTTCTATAGTTCATTTTATCGCTTTGGAGCTAAGAAGAAGCCGTGACAAGGGTGTTCAAAGATTTTCTTTTAGAGCAAGAAGTGAGCCTCTATGTCTGCCGTGCTCAGGATCCTCAAACGAAAGGCCAGATTGAAGACCTTGTGAAATACGTAAAGAGTAATTACTTCAGCGCAAGGCTCAAAGATGGCCTCTCAGTCGACAAGGCTATAGCCGGTATCCCTAAATGGTGCGACAGAAAGAATAATGCAATCCGCTTACCATGTATATGAAATAGAGAGTGACAGGCTTATCACGGAGCATGTCATAAGCGACCAACAGAATAGGATCATTGCGAAGGAGGAGCATAAGCGCAAGGAATCTGTATCCTGGATGGAATACAGAGATAAGCTCCTTACCGATTGAGGCCTTCGAGCTAGATGAGCTAGAGGCTGGAATCACAAAAAGTCAGATCGATGCACTTAAGGAACTCACCTGGATTGCAGCTAACCAGAACCTCTTTTTCATGGGTCCTCCAGGACTTGGCAAGACCATGCTCGCAGTCGGCCTCGGACTTAAGGCTATCGATGCAGGCTACTCGGTCTGTTATGAACGCATGGTGAACCTTGTTGATATCCTCGACAATGCTCCTTACCAAAAAATCCCTAAGTATAGACTCGCTAAACTAAAGAAAAGCCAAGTCATCATCATCGATGAGATTGGCTATACACCTATAACAAGGGAAGAAGCAAATAGGTTCTTCAGCTTCATCTCAGAGCTATATGAAAGATCCTCCCTAATCTTTACTACCAACAAAAGGATCGATGAATGGGCTCAAGGTAATGGGGGATCCTGTGCTCACTGCTGCATTACTCGATCGTATACTCGAAAACGCTCTCTGCTTCTCGTTGAGAGGCCAATCATACAGACTTAAAGATAAAACTATAAGAAAGGAGGAGAAAGAACCTGTCAAGGAATAAAAATCTGCTTACCGAAGCATGTAAAAATTACCTTGACATTAGCAGCCAACTTAAGCAGAATTATCTAAAAACTCTACGCAAGAGAGGTTGCGATAATGACTTATCGGGTTGAATTCTATCTTGTGGTAGCCCTAATTTTTATTGCAATCATCATTTTAATTACCTTGAGACTTAAAAAAGTAGCGAAAGGCTTAGAAGAAACCAAACTCGTAAACCAAACGCCTGAAGAAAAGTGCGAAGCTCAGGAACCAACCACAAAGAGCATTCCTAAGCCTATAAGTAATGATTTATTTAATTTAAAAACCAATGGAGAAGATGTTATCGGTGCTCCATCATTGATAGAACCATCAAGTGGTTCTTTATTAAAAATGGAGGAAATTCCTCAACAGCAGGATTCTTTGCTTCAAAAATCATCTCAAAAAATGCAAGACCAAAAAGCTTTTTCTAATGCAGAAGATAGTCTGATCTCATCTAAACACATAGGAATAGGAAAGAAAGTTTATCCAGAATCTCGTGGTGGGAAATATATAGGGACAGAAGGCAAGTCACCTCCTTCTCATATTGAGACTACATTCGAAAAAATGGATGAATGGGGCTGTTTCCTCAGCTATGTCTGTACAAGAAGACCCATGGAGTGGAGACTTGAAGTAGAAATTGAACCTAAGGATCAACATGTTCATATAGTGTCAGCATTGCAAGATGCTATTGAGCTTGAAACCACAAATGAGTCCACCTGTTATACGCTTCGAAGCATTTCTTCACCGCTTTGCATTGTACTTGAAAGAAATGGGATCGAAAAGCGATATAATCCGGCTACGCTTCATTTTCCAATACTATTCAGAATTGAAGCACAAAACAAAGCTGTACATTCATCGTCATTGTCAGAAGGTGAATATCTCGTGCTGACACCAGATTCTTGGCTTAGAAATGATTCTCTTGCTGGAACTGCAGCAATTTCGCCAGAACACACAAACATTCCACATATTATTGCACATTATTTTTATTTAAACGAAGACGGCGATCATTCAATTTCATTTTTTGACCATAGAGGTAAAGAAATCAATATCAACTCAAGGAGAAAGGGACAATTTGTACTTGAAGGAGACAAACTGGCACATGATAAAGAGAGTGGCATAGAGTATTATGCAAATTCTTTCCCTTTTTTGCGCTACCGCAAGAAATCTGTCGATGACATGGCAACTTTCGAGGGTACATTGGTATTTGGGATAAATGAAGGATCTACACCCAGTAGAGTAAGGTACAGCCAAAGATTCAATCGAGAGAATAGCGCTTTGTCGCGCATAAGCTTACAAAATGTTTTCAATGAGCATGAAGAAAGTGCTTCCGAGAAACCTCCTACTGGCAAGTATTATGTGCGGATTTATGATCATGAAGACATACTTTTAGAAAGCTTTGCCTTTTATTTCATCGCAAAGCATTTCGCGTTTGAAATTGAGAACAATAATATGTTACCTGAAACAGATGGACATAAACCTATCATCGTTAAATTTTACCATGAAGCAGATTGTAGCATTTTTCACGATACGAATCATGCAGGAATTTCGGTAATAAAGAACACTGAAGAAACAACGGTTTTCAAACTTGATCCTTCTTGTAGCAGAGAAAGGATGCTTTTTACAATTGAATTCAATGGGTATTCACTTCCTCTCCCCTTCTATATTCCAAAATTATGGTGGGCGATTCAACAAAACAGAGAATCAAATCAAATTTGGCAAGATTGTGCAGCTGAACTTTCAAGGAACGATTATTCAGCCTCTTCAGAGACAAAGGTTATTCTTTATGTACCTGAAATGCTCCACGATGTTGATATTTCTATAGGTTTCAATATAGAAAATAAAAAGTCATATAATAGACATACTTCCAAAAGCTCTATTGAAATAAATCTAAGGGATTTCGGAGATGATCCGTGCCTTTTAATACCTGGAGTCCACGATTTTAAATTATGGGTGAAAGAAAAGCAAAAACGTGTATCTGTTACCCTATGTAGGGCAACCGTTAAGCTGGCGTGTTGCGCTTGTAATTTTATCTCAATCAATGAAAATGAAATGATAAGCCATTATTTTGAGTATCACCTTCATAATGATTTAATTAATCTTTCTTATGATGAGCTTAGAATGTTGCAGACAGATCTTCCGGCTAGAATTTACCAATGCAACTATTGCGGATATTATGTTGCTGAAACAATAGAACAGCATGCCACAACAGAAATATGTCGGCATATTGAGGAATTTTGTCCCAATGTGAATCACAATTCATTAGAGCTCACAAATAAGTGCTTTAGAGTTGTAACCAACCCTGAAGAAATTAAACAAAATGTATTTAAAACACTTGAACTTCACCGCAAATGTAAGTATTGCAATGAAATAATTGATGAAGAAAATATATTTATTGATCACCTAATAAGCAAACATGGCAAGAAAATGGTGTATAAATTGCGCTAACCGAGGAGGAACATGCTATGGATTTTAGTGATATGGCGCAAAATATCGAAGAAAAATATAGAAACTATCTTAAAACGACATTCTATTTTCGAGATCCTGAGTTCAGGAATTCATTTGAGGAAAATCTTGTAAAAGGGTGTCTGTCCAAGGGCCCCTTTCTCGAAGCAATTCCTTCATTTGCGCAAGGTGATACGCCTAGAAATCTTTTAAAAAAACTTGGGTATAAAAATATTGATGACTCTTTTCTTTCATCGTTAGAAGGGGACAGATCTCTTTATAGCCATCAAGAAAAGGCATTCCGTCGCGCTTTATCGAATGAAAACTATGTAGTCGCGACAGGTACCGGAAGCGGAAAGACTGAAGCTTTTCTGTATCCAATTCTTTTTCATATCTATCAGGAGTTTCTTAACGGAAATCTAAAGAAAGGAATAAGAGCCATTATTCTGTATCCAATGAATGCGTTAGCAAACGATCAAAGGGATCGTCTTGGTAAGATCGCAAGTATTCTGGAAGAAAAGAAGTCTGCGTTTCGTTTTACGTTTGGTCAATTCATTGGAGAAACCCCCGAAGATGCAAATGATAGCACAAGAAACGCAAGAGACCATCTTAATCACAGACTCCCTGGAGAGTTGGTATTAAGATCTGAAATGAGAACTACTCCACCCCATATTCTTCTTACAAATTATTCAATGCTTGAGTACCTTCTTTTACGCCCAAATGACAGTCCCTTATTTGATAATGGCGCTTCGCGTTTCTTTAAATTCATAGTACTAGATGAAGTGCACCAGTATAATGGTTCTCGTGCGACTGAAATGGCGATGCTCCTTCGCAGGCTAAAGTTGAGGTTAAGAGATGGAGGTTGCACAGATCAATTACAATGCATAGCTACAAGCGCAACACTAAGTGATCCTAATGAATCAAATTTAAAAATATCACATTTCGTCACTGAATTGTTTGGGGAACCATTTCTTAAAGAAAATATCATTACCGCGGAAAAAAATAAACGGGCAGTATCGGAGTACACACTAGAACCTGAAGATTACCAGGTTTTGCAAAAAGCTTTATCTGAAAATGATCAGAAATCTATTGAAAAAATTCATACACTTTATATCGAAATCAAAGGGGATCAACCTGACTTAGTGGATATCCCAAGGTTGGCCGGAGCGATTCTCAAACGCGATAAGAAAGCATGTTCATTATTAATGATTTTAGAGCAATCGACCAAGACGATTGATGAGTTGGCGGAAAAGCTCTTTCCAGAAAAGCAATCTATTGAAAGGAAGTCCCTTATAAACCTGCTGGTACAATTACTCATAAAAGCAAGAGATCCTGAATCAGGGACTGCGCTTCTATCAGCGAGATACCATTTTTTTCTAAGATCTCTCGAGGGTGCTTTTATTTCTTATTATCCTCAAAAACGCATTTTTATTGATAGGAAAATCACTGATAGGAATGGAATGGTTTTTGAGGTTGCCTTATGCAGAGAATGTGGCCAGCATTATATCATAGGGAAAATTAAGAACGGGCATTTAGTGGAAGCAGTACAGGATCCAAGCCAGACAGAGTTCGGCATTTCGTATTTTCGCCCCCTCGAGAATGCAGGCTCTTATGTAGAGGAAGATGAATCAGAAAAGCAAGATACTCAAAAAAAATACTCTCTCTGTCTCATTTGTGGGGCGATTGCTCAGGAGAAAAATGGCGATCTTAAATGCGGTCACAATAAAAGCATTACTGTAGTTAAAGAAGATAGTTCAAATGAAAATGGAAACAAACAAATAAGCCGATGCGGATTTTGCGGTTTTACTGGAGGAAACAGAGATCCAGTGCGATCAATTGTTTATGGTACCGATGGGCCAAATGTAGTCATTGCAACTTCATTGTTCCAACTTCTCTCTGAAGGTAAGAGAAAAATTCTTGCATTTGCAGACAATCGACAGGAAGCTGCCTATTTTGCATGGTATCTTGAGGATTCCTATCAGGAAATTGCTCGAAGAAATGCAATGAATAAAATTTTATGCGGTATAGAGCAGTATCCTTCTGATGGTTTAAGTCTGATTTCTCTTTTTGACCTAGCATACAAGAGGTCAAAGAATTATTTTCAAGATCAACAATCTTCTGACGAATCGACAATTAAAAAAAATATACAGATTGCCTTCTATCGAGAGCTTATGACAAATGAAAAGCGCATATCTCTAGAAGGAGTTGGGTTACTCCAATGGAAAATTAAGTTGCCTGAAGGGCTTGTCGTCCCAATACTAATGCTTAATCCACCATGGTCACTTGATGATACTCAAGCAAGAAACCTAATTGCATATCTCTTAGATACACTACGAAGTGATAAAGCTATTGAGATTAATTCTTTGCCGGATGCCCCAATTAATTTTGATGATCTTTCTATAAAAGGGACTCAATTAAATATAAAAATAGGAGAGATACTTGGAAATCGGAATATGCGCTCTTGGGATGGTAAGCGAGGAGGTAGAGCGAAATATCTAAGCAGAATTCTTATAAAAAAAGGAATCCGAGAAGAAGATGCTCTCGAGAAGGCTGTTCAATGTCTTAGACAGATTTGGGACAATATTCGTGAATATGATGAAAACGCAAGTTTAAACGATAGGATCTTTTATCCCATCAACGACGCTCGGAGGCTCAATCCAAATTGGTATAGAGCTTTCCCTATACATAAAGAGTCTCATATATTTGTATGCAATATTTGTGGTAGGGTTCATGCATCTAGCTTGTTCGGGATATGCAGTTCACCGCACTGCAATGGTGACCTTGAACTCATTGATGCAGTAACCTTGGAGCGTAATCACTACAGACAACTATACCAGTCTGAGATGATTCCAAAAATGAGGGTTGAAGAGCATACCGCCCAACTTGATCATGACGTAGCCAGATTCTTCCAGCATGAGTTCGGGAAAGGAAAAATTGATGTGCTTAGCTGCTCAACTACTTTTGAGCTCGGTGTCGACCTTGGTGATCTGGACAATGTCTTCCTAAGGAATATACCTCCTGAGGCTTTCAATTATGCGCAGCGCGTAGGCCGATGTGGAAGAAGACCTGGGAATCCTGGTTTTGCGATTTCTTATTGCAGGCGTGCATCTCATGACCTTTTTTATTTCTTGAATCCTGAACGCATGATAAATGGTAAAATCAAAGCACCTTCAATTTCTCTTCAAAATGAAAAGATTCTTGTTAGGCATATGACCGCATATGCACTTACCAAGTTCTTCTATCGGTTTCCTGACAGATTCCGATCAGTAAATGAATTCATTATTGATTTCGATAATCCAAAAGCAACCAGTGATTTCAACACATTTATCATCGACAACATAACAAGAATGACACAGGATCTTATGAAGATTATCCCTATAGAAATGCATACACAAATGGGACTACATAATGAAAACTGGGTTAAAGTCATATCTGGTATTGGAGAAGAAAATCAGAACGAAAGCAGGCTGTATCTAGCGGAAGTAGAAGTTTCCAGCGATTTTAAATCTGCCTGCTTGTTTGAAGAACAGGCAACAAAGGATAAAAGATATAAACTTGCTCAATGGGCTAATGATCGAAAGAGGACTATTGCTGACGAAGATGTACTTTCATTCTTATCACGCAAAGCAGTAATACCCAAATATGGTTTTCCTGTAGATGTTGTAGAGCTTGATACGAATAGAATTCGTACTGGACAAGAGTCTTCGAAAGTAACATTGCAAAGAGATCTGTCAATGGCAATCTCTGAATTTGCTCCTTCCAGTTCTATTATTGCCAATAAGAAAGAATGGACGTCTTTCGGAATAAAAAGAGTGCCAGAGAAAGAGTTGCAGAAAGTACACTATAAATATTGCGAAAAACATAATGCATTTATGACCTGGAATCCAGGAGAACAGGAACCGGAGCTGCCATGTAAAGATAATGGCAAGAAATTTGATTATATAATCCCACAGTTTGGCTTTACTACCAGTATAGATCCACCCAAGAATCCAACCGGAAGGGTTGAAAAGGTATTTTCTACAAGACCCCACTTTGTTGGGATACTCGGGAACGATATCGCATCATTCCTCACACCAAAAGATGACCCGATTATTGAGATAACAAAATCCATAAGAGGTAAACTTGTTGTTCTGTGTGAAGGAAAGAAAGGTGCTGGATTCTATATCTGTGAACAGTGCGGAGCAGGATTTAGAGAAAGACCGTCAGTTTTTCATAAACCGCACAATACAAGTATGAAGCAGCCTTGCACGGGACAACTTGAATGGGTATATCTTGGGCATGAATTTGTGACAGATATTGTTCAGATTAAAATTAAAAAATTATTAGGAGTTATTAGCGATCGATTATGGTTTGCATATTCTCTTGGATATGCGCTTCTTGCGGGTACGGCTCAGGTTCTGGAAATACCGGAAAATGATATAAACATAACTGTGGGAAGGCTCACTGAAACTGAAGAAATTTCTATTATTATGTACGATGACGTGCCAGGGGGTGCCGGCTTAGTATCGCAGATAGAAAAGCCTGAAACATTCAAGAAATGTCTGGAGGCTTCGCTTGAGAGAGTAAACGGTAGCTGTGGATGCGGCGAAGATACAAGCTGCTATGGCTGCTTACGCAACTATAGAAATCAATTTGCACATCCAAATTTAAAGAGAGGGGATGTGCGGTACTTCCTTACTGAATTGCTATCTAGGATATGAGAAATGATTTCAGAGAAGATCATTCATCAACTTCTGAAGCCTTAATCTGTATTACAATTACGAAAATGTCAAAATTAAAATCCAGCATACTCAGTCGAAAAGTGTATAATCGAGTTCGCAATTTGGTAATTGAAAAAGGTCATTGGAAGCTCAAAAATGTGGTTTGTACCACAAACACAAAGGAGACAACCAATAACCACTACCAAGGATAGCACGTTCTTTGAAAACAAGGTATTGGATTTTATTGCCAAAGCCAGATCCACTGTATGCAATGATACAATGGCTAAGCGAGCAACTTATGGAAATCGATGTATCTGTATCCAAGAAGGTGAATGCGGAGAAAGGAGTACACAGCAGCGAACGAACTACGTATCGCTGTGGGACACGATTACGACGTTTTGATACGAGGCTTGGCACGATGTATCTCTTGATCCCGAAACTCAGGGAAGGAAGGTATATACCCTTCTTTGTGACGGAAAAGAAGCGAAGCGAAGAGGCATTGATTGAAGTAGTGCAAGAAGCCTTTTGTGAATGGGATTTCGACATGGAAGATCGATAGGCTTGCAAAGAGTTTAGGGATAGAGAATATCAGTGCGTCTCAAGTGAGTGAGCTCATTAAGGGTCTTGACGAGATGGTAAAGGAGTTTCGAACTTGACCGCTAGAGTAAGAGCATCCTGTTGTATAGATTGATGCTCTATATGAGAAGATACGGGATAAAGGACGATCGAAGCATATGGCGATCATGGTGGTAAAAGGGATTACGCTTGCTGGTATGCCACAAATTCTTTCAGTAGAGGTTGTTGAAGAGGAGACTGAAGAAAACTATCCAGCACTTTTTGCCTCCCTAAAGATACGAGGGCTCAAGAAGGTTTGGTTGTGTGTATCAGATACCCATAAAGGCTTGCAGGCTGCGATCCAGAAAGAATTTCCTGGAGCAAGCTGGCAACGGTGTAAGGTCTACTTTATGCGCAATATCTTAGCCCGAGTATCGCAGAAGGATAAGGTAGCATTCGGCCAAAAGCTTAAAGCAATTTGGTTACAGCCAGATAGAGACTCTACCATTCGGTATGTACATGAGATTATCGAGGAGTATGCAGCACGATATCCTGAAGCAATTCGTGTCCTGGAGGAAGGCTTAGAGGATTCATTGCAATTCTATGCATTTGGAGAACTTGATGCACGGAAGATATCATCGACAAATAGCATTGAGCGACTGAATGCTGAGATTCGGAGGCGCTAAAAGGTGTTGGGGATATTTCCAAGCGTCGATTCATATCTGCGACTCTTATGTTCGTACCTCATGGAATACGAAGAGGATTGGCAGACAGGGCGGTGTTATATTTCAGAGGCTTCGCTTGCAAAGCAGCAAACTTTGCTATATCAAGTAACATAAGGGAAGGGAAGCTCCTATGACTGCTTTGAAACCAAATTGCGAACATAACTTGACACGATCGTATGGAGGCCTATTAAATGACAATTCAAAGGTATTCTGTAAATCAATATCCTATTCAGACAATCATCAGCTGGATTCAATCTAATGAAATTGCTATTCCTGAGATTCAGCGACCCTTCAAATGGGATGCAACAAAGGTTAGAGATTTTATTGATTCATTGTATTATGGCTATCCTGTAGGATATTTTATCATTTGGCGCAATCCAAATGTTCGCCTTAAGGATGGCACAATCTCTATTGGCAAACGTATCCTGATAGATGGCCAGCAAAGAGTTACTGCAATTATGGCATCACTTTTATCTACTGAGATTGTTAATAGCGAATATATCAAGAAAAAAATCACTATTGCTTTTAATCCAGTAAGAAAGGAATTTGCCGTTTCTGATGCTGCAATAAAGAAAGATAAGAAGTGGATCTCGGATATATCTGATGTATTCCATCCTGACTTTTCTCTTCTTGACTTTATTGAAAGATATTGTGATCAGAATGAAGAGCTTGACAAAAATGCTGTTTTCAAGAGCGTTGAATTATTAAAAGGTATTGTAAATAATAGTATTGGCCTCATTGAACTCAATTCCGATTTGGATATAGATACTGTCACAGAGATATTTATTCGAATAAATTCCCAAGGCGTTGTTTTAAGCCAAGCTGATTTTGTTATGTCTAAGATAGCAGCAAATGAGAGCTATAGCGGGAATTTATTGCGAAAGGCTATTGACTACTTTTGTCATCTAGCAGTTGAACCATCATTTTACAGGCAGCTCAAAGAAATAGATAAAGAATTTGCTCAAACAGAATATTTTCAAAAGATGTCTTGGTTAAAAGATGAAATTGATGATTTGTATGATCCGTCATATACAGATGTTCTTAGAGTTGCATTTACTTATAAATTCAAGCGGGGCAGACTTCAAGATCTTGTTGCCCTTTTGTCCGGAAGAAATTTCGAGACAAAACAATATGAAGAAACTATAGCAGAAGAATCCTTTTATCAATTATCAGAAGGAATTAAAGCCTATATAAATGAGAATAACTTTAAGAAATTTGTCATGATTATACGCTCCGCTGGATTCACTACCTCTTCCCTCATTCGATCTCAGAATGCACTAAACTTTTCATATATCTTGTATCTTTCTCTTAGAGAATCTGGAGTATCACAGGCAGAAATTGAATCTCTTGTACGCAAATGGTTTGTTTTATCAGTACTTACCAGCCGCTATTCAGGCTCGCCAGAATCGGTATTTGATTACGATATTAAGCATATAAATAATGATGGTGCTAAAAAATATATTGATGACATAATTGCTGCGCAACTTCCTGAAAATTATTGGGAAATAGCCCTTCCTCTACAAATGGATACCTCTGTTACGAGTAGCCCTTTGTTTAATGTTTTTCTTGCCGCTCAGATTAAGAATAATGATAAAGGATTTCTTTCAAGAGATGTTGCAGTCAAAGATCTCGTCGAATTGAAAGGTGATTCCCATCATATTTTTCCTAAAGAGTATTTAAAAAAACAAGGATTCAATCGTTCAATATATAATCAAATAGCTAACTACGCTATGGCCCAAAGTGAAATAAATATTGCTATAGGCGCTTCTGCCCCTTCTATATATCTTAATGATGTTTTAGAACAGTGTAGGGGAGGACAGTTGAAATATGGAGGCATACAATCAGAGGAAGATCTAATGAAAAATATGCAGATTCATTGTATCCCATTGGAGATATTTCAGATGACCGCTAGCGACTACAATGATTTTTTAGAAATTAGGCGTAAATTGATGTCCAGAAAAATAAGGGATTATTTCTTATCTTTATGAGCTTCTTTTAAAAGTCCAAGAATATTCTGACATGAATTGTAGGAATAAGAAATAGAGACAGGATTTTGCAGGATAAACCATGAAGTCAGGATTAACAGGTACAAAAAAGTAAGAAAAAGGGCATTAAGTGAGCTTTTTGCGAGGTAAAAGCTTATAGCTCTATTCGATGGGTCATGAGAGTTATGGCTTAAGATATTCGTCTTTAGATGAGGCTAGGTAGAATAAACTGCTCAAGAATCTTGATTGCGGCAAGGCAGATTACTCCACACATGAGTTCAAAACTCACCTTCTTACCTCCCACGCACCAGTAGCTTCTCCGGTAAGAGCCAATCCTTAAGATGCGAATTCGCTCGCTCTACAACTGAGCGCTTCTTATAGTGTTCCTTGGTTACTACATCAAAAGCCTCTCGTGAAGGCTTTCTTCTTGGATTCTGATCGATGATTGGAGTCCTACCTCTATCCTGCACAAACTGAAAGATACTCTTCGCATCATAGGCGCTGTCCATAAGGCAATAGCGAAAGTTGATCCTTTGTTCAGTCATACGCTCAAGAGGGATTGCACACTGCGAGTCATGGACATTCGCTCCAGTTATTATCGCCGATACTGGAATCCCTTCTTCTGTCACATCTAAGTGTAGCTTATAGCCTTTCCAGTAAGTGAGGTTCCCTTGTGAGTTTTTCTTGCAACCCCAGGCACAGGAGGTAGGCAATAGTCCTCTTGCTTCTGCAAGTGGCAAGGCCTTCTGCTCTTCGAGCACGGTTGGGCTCTTTTTCTTTAGCTCTTGTCCTTTCTTTGGTCTACCTCTCTTATGGTGCTTTAGTGGCTTCACTTCTCTTTTCTTATTGACTGGTTTTTCTCTGGCACTGATTGCTGTCGAATCCCTAGCAACATTGTTTACTAGTTGCCCTTCATAGTAGTCCTTCACCATCTTCCCCAGGCTCTCTTCAAGAGAAGTCTTGTGTGCGAGATAGCTCATATACCGACAGAAACTTGCTGCACTAGGGATATTCTCAAAGCCACAGATCTGACGTAGGTTCGCATCACTTAAGAGTCGTGCACTTAGGTCGCTTGTGGCGACTATCTTGAAATACCGCTTCGCTAAAGCTGCACAGAGAAAGGGAAGAACACTATAGGAAGGCCTTCCCATGTGCTGATTATCTTCAGGGAAGCTTTCAACAAATGGTTCAACCACCCGCAATAGAGAAAGAAAGCCTTTGTGTTCTTTAGTGAGATAGGATTCAAATACTTCTTGAAGATCGAAATCTAAGGGTAGCAGCAATTGCAATGAGCCAAGGACTTCTGTTATACTTTTCATTGCGGGGACTCCTTCCTTCTATCTTTGGTTTCCTTTATTGATTCCATTATACTAGGTTCGTCCCCGCTTTGCATTAGAAAATACTTCACTTAGAGACTTTTGAAAGAGCCTCGATTGGCTAACGAAAAAACAAACAGTCTAGGCTCAAAGGATTTTGGCATAACTGCAAAATGCAAACCAAATCTTCTTTGAGTAAATCTCTATAAATCAATAGAATTGCTATAAGAACTCTAGCTCTTCTTTCAAGACTGCAATTTGGTTCGAGATAAAGTCCACCATAACATCCCTGGTACTTTATGAAAGAGCATAGCAAACGGCAATTTTCCCCATTTTCCAAGAATATATGACAATACCAACTTATCCCCAGAAATCATTCCTGAATCCTAGCCTTAAATCTTCAACCATAGTGGTCTAAATCGTCGATATTTCACTTCGTCTTGTATTTCAGCTCCGGGAAAGCGGAAAGTAGAAGCGAGGCCAGCCTACGAGTCTTTTCGTTTTTGGTCAGAGGATCGGAGAACCAAAATAAAAGGGAATCTGGATAGCTGCCTCTTGGGCCTATGATGTGGGGATTGAATCCTTCCATGAAGCCTGTCGTCGTAAATCTCAATCTAAAGGAGTATTCCAGGATTTCCGCTGGTTCGTCGGCAGGTATGAGACCTACAGAACCATTGTCGAGCTGAATGTTGTTTTTAGTCCCATAATTGGTGGTGATGGTTGCGTCTGGATCGAAACGAAATACTATGTAGGCATATTTGGGGAGCTTTGGGTTTAGAGTGTCGAATCTGTAGAGGTAATCTCCCGCGCCTGTTTCTTGTATTTCGACGAACTTATAGTCGGTGAGCATGATTCGGGCCATATTGTTGCCAAAATCGCGGAGGCATTCCAGGAAGGGCTGGATGAGTTCTATTCTGGCTCGTTCCATCGGTATTTTCTCGATTTCGACAGTCACTGGCTTGTAGGTGACGCAGGAACTAAAAAAAAGCGCTATACATAAAATTACTCCAAGTATAACAGCCCATGTTGTCTTTTTCATGGGAACCCCCTCCTGAAAATCAAGGCGCCAATTGGTTCTCTAGCGCTTGTATTTCATTGTTTTATCTTTCATATGAACGTTTTTATTTATCGATGTTTCAAGATTGCGCAATTCAAGATTGCGCATTGCGCATTTGATAATTGCACATTTCAAAATTGTAAAATTCGAGTTTGCGCAATTTCAGTCTAGGATGCGAGATAGCTGGTGTCAAGGTTTCCCCAGAGATTATTAGTGTCGAATGAATAGAGAAATCTATCGCCCATCTTTCTAATTCACCCAATCTTCGTTATCTCGAACACATTCAAGACGACAGCGCCGTGGTCGCATTCTACCCTGCCTTTTATGAGAAGGGGACGCTCTTCATAGAGCAGATGATGATAGCGCTGAAAGCTCGCGGGAAAGAGGACGGTCTCATAGAGGGCCGTTTCATCTTCGAAGCTAACGAACTCCATCGGTTCTTCCAGGCAGGTGAGGACTGGTTTTGCTGTGATGGGCCAGCCTACCAATGTGACGGTGCTGCCCACGAAGTGCGGTAGGTCGATGCCCTTGACTCGCGGTTTAGAGTAGGCCTTGGGCCAGAGTACAAGGGGGTGGATGTCGAGGGTCGTGCCTAGGTATTTCATCTGGGATTCGAGGATTCTTTTGGGTGACTCATAGGTTGACTCGTATGGAGCGCAGAAGCTTCGAGCATGGCTATTTTTATCGCGCGAATCTTGACTGATGCTTATGTCGAATACTTCTTCGCCGAATAGTTCCTGTGATTCAGGCGCTTTGGAAGACGGCCAGGTTGTATAAAAGCTGTCGGTCTTCTGGACTACCTGGACACATTTCTCGACCTGGGTGAAAAGATACATGAGCTTCTTGGCGCGCGTAAGTTCCGGAGAGAGTGAATCGAGCGCGCCAGCTCCAACAAGGGCTTCGGCGTCGGTTCTATCCAGAGGAACACGACGGCTAAGGTCTTCTATGGATCTATAGGGTCCTCTACGCTTTCTCTCGCTAACTATGGCCTCGGCTGTTTTGGAAGCAAGCAAGCGAATGAGTTCGAGGCCTAAGCGCAAGGTTTTCTCCTTGCCTCGACAGCGAAGCTCGCTTGCGTTGACATCTGGTGCAAGTACGCTAAGGCCCATCCTCCTACATTCGCTCACATAAGCCAGGGTCGAATAGAATCCGCCTCGATTACTCAGAACTGCAGCCATGAATTCCGCTTGATAATGGCATCTCAGATAAGCAGACTTGAAGGACAGCATAGCGTAGCTTGCGGAATGTGCCTTCACAAAGCTGTAGCCTGTAAAGGAACGCATCATGTCCCAGACTGTATCGATGGTAGCGCTGTCGACTCCTTTTCTACGAGCGCCTTCCTCGAAGGCTGGTCGATATGCTTCGAGCTTACGGTTTGCTTCTTTCTTGGTGAGAATTTTGCGTATTCTGTCGGCTTCTCCCACGCTGAAGCCCGCCAACGCAATAGCGGCCTTCGACACATCTTCCTGATAGCAGAGAATTCCGTAGCTCTCATCGAAGAGTCCAGCAAGAAGAGGATGGACGGGTTTCCATGGCTTTCCATGGAGTCGTTCGATATATTCGTTGATATATCGATTCGCCGCAGGTCGAATAATCGATGAGTGGATGACAAGATGCTCGAAATCCCCACAGCCTGTTTTCTGTTGTAATAGGCGCATGGCGGGGCTCTCGACATAGAAGACGCCCATGGTATCTCCTCTAGCGAGCATGGCTATTGTTTCTGCATCGTCGGCGGGCTGCCAGGCGAGTTCGTCGATTACGATGCCGTTTTCGCGCAGGTTGGAGAGGGTATCTCGCACCACGGCGAGAGAGCGATTACCGAGGAGGTCGATTTTAACAAGGCCAGCAGCCTCGACGCCTTCTTTGTCCCAGGCGGTGACCTTGATTCCTCCTCCGGATTTTTCGAGTGGCACATGATCGGAGAGCCTGTCGGGCACTATGATTACACCTCCAGAATGCACACCGATATTGCGTGGCAGACCCACAAGGCGGTTTGCGATATCCAAAATTTTAGCCCACAGCTCATCCTGTTGTGTGAGCTTCTCGCTCGATTCTATTCTAAGGCGACGCTCGATTGCGGATATTTCTTCATCGGGGATGCCATAAGCCCGAGCCGTCTCGCGGATAGCCGCTCGCGCTTGAAAGCAGACATGATTCGATACTCTTGCGACATGGTCATCGCCAAAACTTTCGAAGACAGAGTCGAGAACGGCATCGCGCTCGTCCCATGCGAAATCGATATCGATATCGGGAGGATCTTGGCGTTCGGGGTTCAAGAATCGCTCGAAGTAGAGATTGTAGCGGATCGGATCGACATCGGTAATTCCAAGGCAATAGGACACTATGCTCGCAGCGGCGCTCCCTCTGCCACAGGTGCGCGATGCCCGCCTTGCAATATCTCGCACTGTTAGAAAATAATCGGCAAAGCCCTTCTGGTCGATGATGCCTAATTCGTAGTCGATGCGCGCTAGCACAGCCGCATCGAGCGATTTGGAGTCGGGAGATCCGGACTTGAGGGATCCGAGGCTGGCTGATCCAGAACTAAGCGATCTGAGGCCGGGCGATCCGTATCGCCGCACTGCTCCTTTGAGAACCTCACTGCGCAAAAGTGCCGCTGCACCACCCGGCTCATCTGCCTTATAACGAGGAAAGAGAAAACCATCGAAGAGACTGCTATACGAGGCCATCTCGACGATGTGCTCGTTTTGGCGGATAGCCTCGGGAACTTCCTTATAGAGAGCATAAAACTCGTCTAAGGAAGGAAGCACAGCGTCCGGTGAACCCAGTTCGCTTTCCTTGATATGTTCTACCGTAGTTTTTTTGTCGATGGCGCGGAGCACGCGCTGTACCTGCCGATCTTCTGGCTCGAGGAACCGCACCTCCGCCGTCGCAACACAGGGTATGCCAGATTTAAGAAGAGCCCCCCAGCGCGGGCGATTGAAAGGCGAAAGAAGGCCATAGACATCTGGAGGTGGCGCATCTGGAGGTGGTGGGCGCTGAGCTAGATCTTGCTCTGAATTTTCTTTTTGCGCCGTTGCAGCGCAAAGCTCATCGAGCAGCGCTGCATCGTCGGTTATGATGATTAGCCCCTCGAGCTTGCCCCCAAGCGTCCACGTTATGTCGCATTGAGGCCTCCGTGTGAGGTTGCGCAAGGGTGCTCGCATGAGGTTATCTCCCGCCGTCTGTGTAAGCGCCGCAAGGACGGCCTCAGCATCGAAAGGCTCTTCCTTGTTCAGCGCGCGGGTGGTCAGCAGATTCGAGATGATAGAAAAGCCTTTTTTGTCCTTTGCAAGGAGGATGGCTCTGCCGATGGCCCTGCCTTCTTGCATAATTTCTTTCTTGACTTCTTGTTTGTACTCTTTTCTGGCTTCTTGGGCGGCTTCTTTTGTGTTTTCCTGTCTAGTCTCTCTATAGACAAGCTCGGTGCCCAGAATTGGGCGTAATCTTTCCTGTTTACAGGCTTCGATGAAGGCTGGTAATCCGTAGACAGAATTTCGATCGGTGAGCGCGAGTGCGCCGTAGCCAAGGGCTGCAGCCTTCTTTGCGAGCGCCTCAGGCGAAGCAGTGCCATAGAGCAGAGAATACATGGAGTTGACAAAGAGGGGCGCAATCATGACTGGCCCCCTAAGGAATTGGCAACAAGCAACGCCGAACATGGCACAAGAGCCTCGAATCCGAATCTGCTGTGGACCTTGTCGAGCGCGCTCTGGAAGCGAAAAAGGCGAATTTCTTCTGGCTCGAAGAGATCCAGATTTGCACCTGCCGCATCGATCTCGGATAGAATGAGTTCGAGTCGGCGCACGCGTACACGGCGTTTCTTTGCCCGCTCGAGAGCCAGGACCGCGAGCGAAAATATTTCATCGTCGCGCACAAGAAGTTGGCTTGTCCTCGCCGTTGCGCGCGCAGTCGGCCCATCGGTGTACGAGATCGCCACGGAGGCTTTGTGTGTGCCTACATTCGCCTTTCTGAGAGCGAAGCCCAGCTCGGCAACAAGGGATCTCAGACGAATTTTCATGATCTCGGGATCGCTTGTGTCTGGTTCAAAAACGATTGTGTCGTCGACGGTCTTGCGCTCGACAGGTTCCGGATCTACAGGCGAACTGTCGATTCCGCGGGCGCGCATGACGAGCTCGAGTCCTCGCGGACCCAAAGTACGGGCTTCGCCCGCAGTTAGGTCGGCTATTTGGCCTATCTCCTCTATGTCTAGCAGCGACAAACGCCCAAGAAGTACAGGGCCTATCCCAGGCAGAATCGCAGCGGGTTGATGGCGTAAAAGTTGACTTTCTTCGTTGGCGGAGAGAGCGACAAACCCCGACGGCCTAAAGACTCTTGTCGCCACCTTGCTAACGGTCTTATTCGAAGAAAGACCCAATGTTGGAGTAAGCCCTGTTTGCTCATATATGCGCGCCCTTAGCTTCTGAGAGGCATCTTCGGGAGCACCGAAAAGACGGCTTGTCCCTGCAAGGTCGAGATAGAGATGCCCCGTGCCCGCGTGCTCGACAAGGGGAGTAAAGGATAGGCAGAGCTTCTGCAGAGTATCTTCGATTTTACGATAGAGCTCGGGCTGTGGAGGTCGCACAGCGAGTTTGGGGCAGATGCTTTTGGCCATCGAGAGCACCATGCCGGGCCGTACACCTTCCCGATGAGCGCTTGGCGAGGGTGCAATGACGACAGCACGGGGCGCCCGCTCATTTGCAACGACAAATGGCCAAGCCTTGAGTGACCGATCGAGATTCATCTCTATGGCGGCAGGAAATCCTACCGCGTTGATATGCAGAATCGTTCCCGTAGACATCTACGTTTCCTTATAGCCCTTTATAGCACCTTATAAACCCTTAAAGCCCTGCCGCACGCAAAAGCTTGGTGAACGCACACGCATCGAGAGGGGCATTCCCCTTTCTCCGATTCCCAAAAAATATGCGCATTTTGGACGCTTGTGCGCTCATAGAGAGAATGCGAGGAATCCACAGCGCAAGCTCCTCGCTTTTATAACGATAAAGGTCTGGACACCATAATCCTTCTTCTGTATTCCGCGCTCCTTCTTCTATTGAAGAAGAGTTCGAAGAATCCGTAAGGACTCCAGGTGCAGCTCTTCCGAGAAAACGAATGTATGCGAGATCTGAGGTGACAATATCAGAAATCGGCGGTCGGCCTTCCATCCTTGGCATATCGAGTGTACAGAGAGCCACATTTCTATTCTTAAGTTCCTCTATGACGCGGAGCGTCAACCACTCGGAATTCTGGAATTCGACCGCGAGGGAATAGGCTGCAAGAGGATAAGTTTCTAGAGCCTTTAGCAATTTATCGAGATAACGCCGTTCTTCTTCGCGATAGCGAAATGAAAAAGGAAAAACAAGTAACACCGCACAGAGTCGATCCGCTTCTGCCAGTGGCTCTATGCCCTTAAGAAATGTCCTCAGACTGCTAGACCAGGTAAATGGATCTATCCGATGAGTGAGAGAGCTGTGGGCAATAACTGAGAAATCCGTAGGCGCCCTACCAGAAGGCTCCTGAACAGGCAGCTTCTGAATTAGTTGGTTCTGAAACTGCGCCTGTCCGGCAGACGACCCTAGAGCTCGAGCGAGAATATCTCGCATTTGGGCGGCCTTGGGCATGCTATGGAATGTAAAATCCAGCTCTAGGGTAGAAAAGCGCTCGCAATATAAGCGCAAATATGCCTCTTTATCCGTCCCATGACTATAGAGAACGCCCTCCCATTCGGGATATTCATACCCAACTGTCCCAATTCTGAGATCGTAAGCGCCAAGATCGCTTGGCGGGGAAAACATTGCCTCCATGCTTAAATTATACTATACAGATGTGTAGGTATCAAGAGAAATCGAAGAAATGCTGCTTAGCTACCTTTGCACAAAATTGTCGTGCACCCCGAGATAAAGATTACTTAGCTCTAAGAAATGTAGCTTAGCTTGATCACTTTTGCACAAAGCTGCTGGGGATCTTGTAGCGCATCCTGTGAAAATCGATAAAAAATAAGGAATTACTTAAAAAGCAAAGAAGCTTCATCTGCCACTCTCGGAGAACAATGCTATCGTATCCATGCAACTAATGCCGTATAATATCGGTGGAGGTTACTATGAAAAACTTCACGTGGTACACACCGACAAAGGTGATCTTTGGCACGAAAATTCTCGATCAGCTGGGCAGAGAGGCATCGCGAATTGGAAAGCGAGCACTTTTTCTTTACGGAAAACAGAGCATCAAGCGCAGCGGCCTCTATGAGAAAGTGGTAGCTCAGTTGCGCGGCGCTGATATTGAATTCATGGAACATGGCGGCGTACAACCGAACCCGATTATCTCGCATGCCCTTGAAGGTGCACAAAAGGTAAAAGAACATGAGCTTGAGATGATTATCGCGGTTGGTGGCGGTAGTGTGATCGATGAGGCAAAGTCGATAGCTGTCGCTTCCTGCAACGAGGAGCCGCTTTGGGACTTTTATCTGGGCAAGGCTATTATCAAGAATGCATTGCCTATAATTGCGGTTCAAACCCTTCCAGCTACCTCTTCGGAGCTGAATCCTACCTCGGTTATGACCAATGACGCGACTGGCGAGAAATTCTCTTTTAGTTCCGAACTGGTTTTCCCAAAACTATCGTTTCTCGATCCATCGCTCACATTGGACATACCAATCCAATACACGGCTTATGCCTGCACAGACATCCTTTCGCACATGATGGAGGGCTACTTTACAGCAAGCGAAGATTCTCCTCTTCAAGATGGAATTGTTGAAGGGACCTGTAGGGCTGTAATAGGTGCTCTTGATACAGTGATGATACAACCTAGAGATCTCAAGGCTCGTTCTACCATAATGTGGGCGGGAGCGCTTGCCTGGAATGGTCTTTTTGTTGCGGGCGTAGAAGGCGCTTCGACTCCAAATCACATGCTAGAACACCCTTTGAGCGGGCTCTATGATCTGCCGCATGGGGCAGGTCTTTCAATCGTTATTCCGGCATGGTTAAAATACATGAAACCGCACATTGCGCATCGAATTGTGCTATTCGGAGAACGAATACTAGGCATGGGAGAGTCTCTGAGAAACAAGGCAGCTCTCGATGCAGCTGACCTCGTCATCGAAGAGCTGGAGGGCTGGTATCGGCATATTCATACTCCGATCCGGCTCCATGAAGCAGGAATCGAAAAGCTCGATATCGAAGCATGTACAAAACAGGCTCTTTCTTTGAGTAAGTTATGGAATATACCCGGCTACAAGGATTCCGATATCCAAGCGATATATGAAATGATGGCCTAATTATACTCGATGATCATCTAAAGCCATCCCTAGAATAGCTAAAGGAGTAATCCAGCTCTGTCGCCATTATTATAGTCCTGCGGCTAGCCCTACAGAAAAATGAAATGGCTTCACATCTGCCTTGTCAGCTTGGAAGGCCCATGCCGCTTCCAGAGTGAGATGCATGTGGGTCACGGCCGCAAGGCCGGAAAGCAAAGCACAGTCGAAATCAGCCTGGAGAAAAGCCGAACTCAAAAGCGAAGGCGTATTGTCGATCTCAAGGCCAGCACCGCGCAATCCTGAACTCATCGATATTCTTCTGAGTGCAAAGGAAGGAGCAAAGAGATGACTCATAATCCAGTTTAGCTCTAAAGAAAAGAGCCTTGCTTTTATCTCTCCATAGAGGTACCAAGAAGAAAGATCTGAGCAAGCTTCATATTCCTTATATGCAGGATATGGAATATCTGCTACTGAGAACTCATAGTTTCCTGCATTTTCCAGATATCGAGCTGCTGGCGAAAAAGCCACTCCTCCGGTGGGAGTCCAGGCTCCATAAATGGAAGCTCCTATTCGCTCCGCAATTGTCGATTCTCCCAAATAGATCGATCCCGATATAGAAAGACCTCCAAAATTCGATGAATTAGCTCCTTCATATTCGATTCCGCTCTTGAGAGAAATACCTGAAGGATTGTAGGGTGGCTTATAAGAAGAAGAAAGGCTATCGAATTCGACTCCTGCCCCCGCTACCCATGCGCAATAATCTGGCACTAGATAGAATAAACCCTGTTCTGAATATTTATTCTGCACACCTCCGTATCGAGCATGTATCTCTGTAGAAATACTCTTAAATGTAGGTATAAGGGCATGTCCCCAGTGCAGCGCTCCTTCAAGAGCAGATATGCGCGCAACAGGAAAGGCAAAGACTCCTTGGTCCCAAGCGCTGAGCTCGAATCGCCAAGCCCCGGCACTCAGCTGGAAAGCAATGCTTGTAGCTGGTTTTGCTATGAGGAAATCCCATCCAACAAGAGCTGACCAGGAAAGGCGTTCGGTAAGATCTGTCGCTATGAAATCTATACCCAGCAATGTGCCATCGGCATAGGGGATTCGACTTGTCTCGAAGATAGCTGGAAAGAGCGTAGATCGCTTTTGTACTGCTTTGGAATGCTCTAGGGAAAGCTCTGACGAAAGCTCTGGCTCAGGTTGGGGTACTTTGCTAGTCTCTGGCTGGAGCTGTACCTCTCTGTTAGGCTCTAGCTGATGCTGTACTTCTTCACTGCTCTCTAGATGGGCTGACTGGTTCCTCATCTCCAGAGAATAGCTCTCTATCCATGCCGTAGGCGAAATCCACCTAAGGGGCTCAGAATCAAAATGTTGACCAGGAGCTTCGATCTCGCCTTTGAAATCCGAAATATCGAGAAGAAGAAGACGCGATTGCCCGTTTTCTATGGATGCTCGATAGACAAGGTGAGAGGCGTCTGTGAAGACGGGCATATGAACACCGCCTGAAGGACTTTTTCTGGCTATTGCAAATCGCCAAAGCCCATTATTTTGCTCCAGAATAGCAAGGCGCGATAATCCGTTGTCAGGGACAAGGCTTAGAGCAAAGCTAATCGAATCCGATGGCTCGGAATTCTCCCTAAATCCTTGGGAAAGCCATCGTATGGCCAAATCGGGAATATCGGCTACCTCTATCTGCCCATTCGCGAATCTTCGAGCAGGGAGAACCGCAGTGCCAAGCCTTACAAGGCCATATTCGATAGACGTAAGAGGATCCTGCCAGGAATCATAAAGAGAGATTTCTTCTTTCGTACCCGAATGCTTTTCGAATAGCACCTCGCCAATACTAGCCTGTGGAAGGTCTTTTTCGTAGCGGAGTTTGTGCTCGGATAGGTCGTATATATAGCGAGCGGGAATAGCCTGGTTTTGCGAATTGATTCGAGTCCAGTCGAGTTCTAGCCTTCCGAATTTTACGTTACAATAAATGTTACGTAACATTTGGTCAGTTGCAAAAAGCCTCTCTGGCTTCTTTGCCATAGCTTTTTTTTCGAACTCCGATTTATTTTTAGAATCCTCCTGCAAATCGACTACCGAGAGCTGATACATACCGCGGCGTTCCAAATCCACAAAATAGACTTTCCCGCCACCAGCCCCAAGGGCTCCAACATATCCAGAAAAAAGCTCCTTCTCAGCAGGCATATCGGCAGCATCATTCATCTCAATTGGATCGACTCCGCCCTGCCCTTCTTGCACCTCTAACTCGCTTCCTTCATCAATCCAGACTAAAAAATCCTGCCACAACTTATTTGGTTTTACTCCTGTCTCGCGTTCCAGAATTCCTTTTGAGAGAATTCCGCCATCGAATCCTCGATAGATAATTCCACGACCCGAGCTTTGCCAGAGCCGCCCGACAATGGATGGCCCAAATCGCTCGCTTAAATAATCTACAAAAAGACCACCATATAGATATGGCAGTGAGCCTGCCCCATAGAAATCTTCCAAGCCAGAAACATCCCAAAGGGATCGATCTTTTCCACGTGCCCTCTCTAGCCTTACAAATTCTAATGCTGCTGGATCATTCAACCTCCCAGAGCCATTCTCCTTGAACCTGCTCTCCACCCATACGGCGGTTCCTTCGACCATAGCCTGTGGCATCATATATATTTCTGGAGCAACCCAATCCCCTCCGAACCATGACAGAACTCGCCAAGCAAGACTTCGCTCATTCAGAGTGATATAATGCACAAGTTCGTGCAAAAACACTGAATATAGCTCGTCTTCCAAAGTAGCAAGCTGGCTCCTCGGATCAGCAGACGCCAGAAGGAGCACAATCCTATTAGAAGGATAAAGAGTAGAAAACCCATTCAAAGAATATTGAAGATCGCTCAAAAGCACAGGAATGCGCTCTGTTCTTAGCTCCAGTCCCAGAAAATCGCATAGTTCTCCATAGGTCTTATCAGCAAAGCTTGCTAGCCTTTTTGCCTCGGCTTCCAGGCTCTTCGGTGAATAAATGTCGAAAGAATCGGTTTTTAAATGGAGTACAGGCTCCATCGATGGAATAAGCTGTGCATGAACCCGAACAAAAGTACAAAAGAATAATAGTGCAATTATAGCAGGCCGATTAGCATAGCGCTTATTATCAAGTTTATGATTGAGCCAATTGCAGAGATTCTTGAGATGTCCAGGTATTTTGCGAAAGCAGTCGTTGCAGAGGCACTGATAAAAGAATCTTATAATAACCATGCTTAAGTTTACCATACTTTTCTTGACGCAGGACAAGCCCTTGTTTATGATGTTTTTATCATTATTGTACCAAAGCTTGATATGGATAATTTTCATAGCTCTAGTCTTATGCCTATAACTTCTCTAACCAGCCAAGAAGCGCGAAAGATTCGATATGTTCTAATGGACATCGACGACACACTCACCACAGATGGAAAGCTCCTCGCAGAGAGTTATGCTGCGCTATGGCGACTTCACGAGGCTGGACTAAAGGTTATTCCAGTAACAGGTAGGCCTGCGGGCTGGTGCGATCTCATTGCGCGCGAATGGCCAGCAGATGGGGTGGTGGGCGAAAATGGCGCTTTTGCCTTTTGGGAAGGCGAAGGGCATCATCTTCTTACGCTTTCGCATCCAAATGCTATTCTAAATACCGATCCACGCCTCTTGGCGCTGCGCGACCGCGTGATTTCCGAAATACCAGGCGCAAGGCTAGCACGCGATCAATTCTCGCGCCTCTATGATATCGCGATCGATTTTGCCGAAGAAGAGCCAATACTTCCGCTATCAGAAGCATTGCGCATTCAATCGATCTTTTTAGAAGGTGGAGCAAGGGCTAAGATATCTTCGATTCACGTCAATGCATGGATGGGCGATTACGACAAGCTATCTATGGCGCTTTCTTTCTTGAATGCTCGTTTCGGCTATGATGACAGTCGCGATGTCGGCACAGTTATCTTTGCTGGAGACTCTCCAAATGATGAACCCATGTTCGAGCATTTTCCGATGGCCTGTGCCATGGCAAATGTCCTCAAATACAGAGAACTAATGAAGACTCCTCCTCACTTTGTGACTCAAAGAGAGTCTGGCGCTGGTTTTGCCGAATTGGCTGATATTTTTCTCAAGCGACGGTCTGTTAGCTAATTCTCTTAGCTTTTAAATCTGCTATTCGTTCCTTATTGAAAAAGTATTTTTATTGGTTGCTATTGGCTTATATTGGCCTTACATCTATTGGCATAACAATACAGACAACCTCTTGGGCAAGTGCCATAGCTCCCTAAGTCGACGCTTTCGATACACTGACAGCCTTTTCTCTGGTTTTTGTCTCTCTTCAATGAAAAAGGTAATCTAGAAAGCTCGCTAATTATGCATGCGTCTATGCAAGCATACTGCTCGAAGCCGAGCATCTCTTTGAGCTCAGGCTCCGCACATAGCGATAAGGAAAGGCCATTTTCACGAGCGATACCAACCAGCGCAAACATGAGATCTCTGACCTCATTCGAAGCCCGATCTACTGGCGCTACTCTATATCCAGCCTTCGAAAGCCTTTTGTCAGAATGCATATAGCTATCATAAAAACTCAATACACAATGACGCACTCTTTCTCCGATCTCCCCTGCCAATCTTTTGAAGTTTTCTACGTGCCAAACTGAATTATATTGCTCTGTAAGCAGAATTGGGTCATATCTCCACACCACTCGCCTCGAGCCCAGCTCTGAGGATAGTGCTTTCAGTGCCGAGATTCCTGCCTCGATTCCGGGACCAGATGGTTCCATCGGAACACCATAGCCATTAACTGTTACCTGAAAATAGAACGCATATTTTTCTAGCAGGCTCAAGTTTCTGAGCATTGGACTTGCGTCTCTTGTCCAGAATACAAAACAAGCCACATCTTCGGGTCTAAGGCTGAGGTGTCGAATCTGCCGAGGATTCCAAGGATTGACTACATCGACAAAGCCTTCGCCCAATCGCTCGAAAAACCAATCGGTATAGAAAGAAGCTATATCCGTGCGCCTGCTGGCGCTTACAACGATCGCCATGTCTATGCCTGCATAATATTCTGTTCCTGGCCAAATAAGGTTATGACCAGGATAAATTGACACCTCTTGATAAAACACCTATAGTCTAGAATCAAGGATGCCATGGACACAATCAAGAGCAAATACGCTCATCTAGTGGGCGAAATAGTTGCCCATGTCCCAAAGGAAGCTCGTGTC
>Ga0255342_1001640_pt1 | contig 30574 bp, 28 predicted proteins | sample wastewater_treat_3_FD_192416 | JGI IMG/M metagenome (GOLD analysis project Ga0255342, IMG submission 192416) | Wastewater microbial communities from Lulu Island WWTP, Vancouver, Canada - plant14 | ecosystem: Engineered > WWTP > Wastewater > Unclassified | place: Canada: Vancouver, British...
TGGATGCGCTTTGCTCCCTTGATAATAAAAAAAATATTTATACAGGCAGGTTTTTCTTTGATGAGCGAAACTAAAAGGACATTGACGCTTTCAAACCTCGGCATTGTTTCTATTCCAGAACAGATGTTACAGCATATATCGCACATGGAAGTAGTTTCTCATCTTACACCTCGTTGTCCGATTTCCTGCAGCATGGTAAGTACTGGTGATACCACCTGTATTAGTTTTTCTAAGTCAATTTCAGATATGGAACTCGTGCATTTTTTTACAAATTATCTCAGTCAAAAAGAAGGCTTGGATATTACCGTGTATGCAAATGAGTGGGGAAATTATGAAATGTAAAAACTGTAAGGTAGTTTTTTTTTCAAGAACAGAGCGCTGCCCACTTTGTGGAACAGAAGGAGAGCTAAGCCATTTTGACTTGCAAAATGATTGCTATTTTTATCCAGAATATGCGCTTCCCAAAAGCTCAAAACTCGATATAGCAAAGAAGATACTTTTCTTTTTGACCATAGCCTTTAGCAGTATTGCTATCTTTGTAAATATCTTTTCACTCGATATACAAGGTTCTCTATGGTCTCTTTTGCTTGCAAGTTGTTTGTTTTATACTCTTATAAGCTTTAAAACTATTTTTTCAAAGAAAATGCACACAGGATCAAAAATCCTCATTCAGCTTTTGCTCCTTTCAGCACTAGCAATTATCATAGATATTTTCACTGGCTTTAGAAGATGGTCAACAAGCTTTGTTGTTCCCTCGCTTTCAATTGTTTCGTCCTTGGTTATTGTTTTTGTTGCAGCAGGAAGACGGAGTTTGTATAAAGAATTTTCAGGTTATCTTTTAACTTCTTTTCTCGTTTCAATTATACCAGCCCTTCTTTGCTTGATAAAACTTTCGACCCATGTATGGGTTGGCTATGCAGCCTTTCTTGTCTCTCTTTTAATGCTACTGGGGCTTTATGTTTTTTCTGAAAAAGATTTTAAAAATGAAATGAAAAAACGCTTTCACTTTTAAGCGCTTTTAAAATAAAAAAACCGCCAAGAAAAAGGCGGTTTTCTGTAGAGTATTTACTTTTTATTTATTTTTGAAAGGGCATTTTAACTACATAAGTTTCACTTGTCCAGTCCGCTTTTATTTCCATGGTGAGGTCTAAGTTTGTAAAACCTTTCTTGAATACATAGGAGCGTTCTGCCTCATCACATCGGAAAGAAAATTGTGCTTCAGTTAAGCTTGCACCATAGTCAAAGTCTGAGATAAGGTCTTGAAAGTTAAACACTTCTTCACCGCTTGTTTTGTCCAAAATACGAATTGAGTTTCCACCGATTTCCCAAACCGCATTCCAGTTTTCATCGAGCCATTTTCCCTTTGGAAGCTTGTCCCAATCAATGTCTGCGGCAAATAAAAGCCCTGCGCTAAGTAAAATAACTAAGAGTAGCACTAGTTTTTTCATACATCCTCCTAAGAATCTGAATCTGAGGCGACATTTTGTCGCATCTTTCATTTATTTCCTATATGAAAAAGTGAAATAAATGTGAGTCTAGTATATAGTGATTTTTTTAGAAAGACAAGTATCAGAGTCACAGAATAGGCTTAAGCATTAAGAATGCTTGTATAATATGTAAATAAACGGTATATTTATTTAATATGAGCAAAGAAAAGACTATTTTAAATCACTGGGCGGATCAAACTGCCGAAAAAATAATACGTGAGCGTGGGGACTTAGACCTCTATACCTGCGCTTCTGGAATAACCCCGTCTGGAACGGTACATATAGGTAATTTTCGAGAAATTATTTCTGTAGATTTGGTTGTTCGTGCACTTCGCGACCGTGGAAAAAAGGTGCGTTTTATTTATTCTTGGGATGACTACGATGTGTTTCGAAAGGTTCCAGAAAATATGCCGAAAAAAGAGCTCCTCGAAGAGTACTTGCGATTTCCTATAACTATGGTGCCCGATACAACAGAACGAGATAGCTCTTACGCGCGCCATCACGAGGTGGATGTGGAAAACGTTTTGCCAAAGGTTGGCATTCACCCAGAGTTTTTATATCAAGCAGAAAAATACAGAAACCACGACTATGTTGAAGGGATGAAAACGGCCCTACAAAATAAAGAAGAGATAAAAGAGCTCTTAAATACCTACCGTGATGATGCACATAAGATGAAAGCTGAGGAAGCCTATTGGCCGGTTGCGGCTTTTTGTGCTTCATGCAATAAGGATACAACTGAAATTCGCTCCTATGATGGCGAGTGGATTTTGGATTATCATTGTACAAGTTGTGGCTATGAGGCAAAGGCAGATATTCGAAGTGCAAAGGAATTAAAGCTTGGTTGGCGAGTTGACTGGCCAATGCGATGGGCCTATGAAAAAACCCTCTTTGAACCGGCAGGTAAAGACCATCACTCACAAGGTGGCTCCTTTGACACCGCTCGATTGGTCAGTGAAAAAATATATAATTGGCCTGCTCCGGTGAGTTTTCGCTACGATTTTATCGGTATAAAAGGAACTCCTGGAAAAATGTCTTCGTCAAAGGGAAAAGTTGTTGACTTATACGATGTTCTAGAAGTCTATCAACCAGAGCTCGTTCGCTATCTTTTTGCAGGGACACGACCAAATACAGAATTTTCTATAAGCTTTGACTTAGATGTTATAAAAACCTATGAGGACTATGACAAAACTGAGCGTATTGCCTGGGGTGTCGAAAAAGCAAAAAACGAGCAAGTTTATGCAAAAGAAAGACGGGTCTACGAGCTTTCACAAGTTGACGGCATGCCCTCGATTATGCCCTACCAAATGGGTTTTCGGCATTTATGCAATCTTTTACAAACCGCTTCTGGCGATATAGATGCGGTGATTGCAAATCTCACCGATATAAAAGAAGAGCAGATAGGGCGGTTCAAAGAGCGTTGCATTTGTGCCTGGAACTGGATACGAGAATGCTCTCCTGAAGATTTTCGCTTTAGTCTTCGAAGTAATGGAGAAAAAATTGCACTTGAAGATGCAGAATTAAAAGCCTTACAACGCGTTGCCGAAGAAGTTCTTCCGCAAGTAGAAGTTCTTGAAGAAAAACCGCTTTCGCAGCTTTTGTATGACATAGCAAAGGATGAGGGCATAGAACCGAAGGCTTTGTTTACAGTCTTGTATCAAGCATTGATAGAAAAAGACCAGGGACCACGGCTTGCAAGTTTTATGAAAATTATTGGAAAAGAAAAATTACAGACATTGTTATCAATTTATACATAAGCAGTTTTGTTTGAAACTGTTTAAATATTTTTTATAGGAGTAAAAAATGAAGGATCTTAAGGGAACAAAAACCGAAGCCAATTTATGGGAAGCATTTGCGGGTGAAAGCCAAGCGCATACAAAATATCAATACTATGCTTCAGTTGCAAAAAAAGCTGGATTTAACCAAGTTGCAGGATTTTTTGAAGAAACATCACGAAATGAAAAAGAACATGCAAAAATTTGGTTTAAACTTTTGCACGATGGCAAGGTTCCTGCAACCGAAGTTAATCTCGTAGATGCTGCTGATGGCGAAAACTATGAGTGGACAGATATGTATGCTGGTTTTGCAAAAACCGCAAAAGAAGAAGGTTTTACAAAAATAGCCTATCTTTTTGAAGCTGTAGGAAAAATTGAAAAACACCACGAAGAGCGCTATAGAGAATTGCTCGCAAGCATTAAGGCAGGGAATGTATTCAATGCTGAAGGCGAAGTTGCATGGATTTGTGCAAACTGTGGTCATATTCATTACGGTAAAGAAGCACCAGAGGTCTGTCCTGTTTGTGATCATCCACAAGGCTACTTTATGAGAAATGTAAAGAACTACTAAGCTAGTTTTAAAAGGCTCCATTTGATGGAGTCTTTTTTTTGTCTATTAGTATCTATTAGATTTAAATAAATAGGCTCGATTGATAATCTATGTTAAGATACTCGTATGCACACAACAAAAAATAACAGAAGCGAGAAAACCGAAAAAATGATGAAAACATACTCGATTGATTTTACCAAAGAAGATTTTAAGTGTCGTGCAAAAAAACTTGCCGCTCTTCTTTTGGAAAAAGAGAGCAGTTTTAAACTCGCTCTTATTATTGATTCTGCAAGTTTGTATTATTTGACTGGTACGATGCAAGAAGGCATAGCGCTTTTATTTGCAGATGCTAGCTTAAAATACTTTGTACGAAGAAGTTATGAGCGAGCGCTCGATGAATCTCCCTTGGAAGATGCTATACAGCCGATGACTTCGTATAGGGACTTAGTTCCGTATTTGCCTGAAAATCTAGAAGCGGTTTATGTAGAAAAAGAAGTACTGCCGCTTGTGAGCTTTGAGCGCCTACAAAAATACCTTCCTGCAAAAAAGTGGCTTGCGCTCGATTCTTTTATGGCTCGCCTGCGAAGTGTAAAGGATGCAAAAGAAATTGCGCTCATAGAAAAAGCGGGAAGCTTACACAATCAACTTTTGACAAAAGAAGTGCCTCGCCTTTTGAAAGAGGGCATGTCGGAGGCAGAACTCGGCATGGCTATTTTCCAAAAGGCTGTGGAGATTGGGCACTATGGCATGATGAAGATGCAAATGTTTCAAGTTGATTTTCTTGCGGGGCAAATAGCTTTTGGGGAAAATGCCTTGTATCCAATGCGCTTTGATGGACCAGGTGGCATGAAGGGCTTACATCCTGCAACACCAATTTTGGGAAGCGATGAGCGAAAATTGCAAAAAGGAGACCTCGTCTTTGTCGACCTCGGTTTTTGTTATAAGGGCTATCTAAGTGATAAAACCCAAATGTATTTTTTTGGAGATGCGATACCAGAAAAAGTAAAGGCGGTACACGAAGCTTGTCGCCATGTGCTAGGCGAAGCGGTAAAAGAAATGAAGGCAGGCAATACAACAAAGACTGTTTGGGAGACGGCGGAAGCTGCACGCGGCCCCCTTTTGCAAGAGCATTTTATGGGCTTTGGAAAAGCACAGGTTTCTTTTTTGGGACATGGCCTTGGCTTAAAAATAGATGAGGCGCCTGTCATTATGGAAAAGGGAGAGAGCATTTTAGAAGAAGGCATGGTTATAGCCCTGGAGCCAAAGTCCGGTATTGCGGGGCATGGACTCGTGGGAGTAGAAGAAAGCTATGTCATTGAAAAAAACGGCGCTCGCTGTTTAACAGGCGGCGATAGCGAGATAATTTTAGTGGAAGAGTAGGGGAGGGGGGAAAAGTAGAAGTTTGCTAGCTTTTATGTTAGAATAGGTTGAGGTAATTAAAATGAATAATATTTTAACTGCAATCATAAATATTTCAAAATCTACAAAAATGACCCTTAGGCATAAACCTACAGGAAATAATCGTGTACAAAATATGGGTGAAGCTTTAGAAAAATATATTCAAGATGTTTTTTCTAACACTATGGAAGTTTCTGACCAAATAACTCGTACAGCTTTACTTTCTAACACTTTTTCGTACTTAGGAAATGCTAACAATCCTCCTGATATGATGCTTCTGGGAGGAGATGCAATTGAAGTTAAAAAAATACAAAGCCCAAAATCAGCTATTGCTTTAAATAGTAGTTATCCAAAAGCAAAATTATTTGCAAGTAGCCATATGATAAGTAAAGCTTGTCGAGAAAGCGAAGTATGGGAAAAAAAAGATATGATTTATGCTATTGGTGTTGTGCATGAACATGCAATTAGTTCGCTTGCCTTTGTGTACGGAGAAGATTACTGCGCAGAGAATGCTACATATGAAAAAATTAAAAAAACTATTAAAGATGGAGTAGAATCAATTCCAAATGTAGCTTTTTCTGAAAGTAAAGAACTTGGTCATGTTAATAGAGTTGATCCTCTCGGTATAACCTATTTACGTATTAGAGGAATGTGGGGAATTGAAAATCCTTTTTCTGTTTTTGATTATGTGTATCAAAGAAATATGGACCATGCGTTTAATTTTATGTGCATCATCAATGATGAAAAATTTAATTCATTTGAAAACACAATTGATTTATACGAAGAATGTAAAAAAAACAAAAGATTGCATATTTCAGATATACGTATAAAAGATGCAAATAATCCAGCTCGTTTGAAATCTGCTAAATTAATAACATACTATATACCAGAACAGGAGGCAACATGAAGCTTATAAGTTTATTTTCAGGAGCTGGTGGCTTAGATTTAGGTTTTACTCAGGCAGGATTTACTATTTCGCTTGCGAATGAATTTGACAATACTATTTGGGAAACCTACGAAAAAAACCATGGACACATATTGTTAAAAAAAGATATTCGTGATATTTCGCAAGACGATTTGCCTTTAAATATTGACGGTTTGATAGGGGGACCGCCCTGTCAAAGTTGGAGCGAAGCAGGTGCATTAAAGGGTATAGAAGATGATAGAGGAAAACTTTTTTATGAATACATTAGGATTTTAAATTATGTAAAACCAAAGTTTTTCCTTGCTGAAAATGTATCTGGCATGCTTGCAAATAGACATTCAGATGCGGTAAAAAATATTCTTAGTTTATTCAAGTCATGTGGTTATGATGTAGATCTTACAATGGTCAATGCCTCTGACTATGGTGTTCCACAAGACAGAAAGCGAGTTTTTTATATTGGTTTTCGAAGCGATCTAAATATCCAATTTCAATTTCCCGAACCCACAACAAAGGATAAAAAACGTACCCTGAGAGAAGCGATAGGCGACCTTGAAGCTAAGGAAATAGCAGCTCTCCCAAAAAATAAAACAAATGGAAAACTAAAAATACAAAACCATGAATTTTTTACAGGAGCCTTTTCAACAATTTTTATGAGTAGAAATCGTGTGCGAAGTTGGGACGAGCCTGCATTTACTGTGCAAGCCTCAGGAAGACAATGCCAATTACACCCACAAGCCCCAAAAATGCTTAAAGAAGAAAAAGACAGACATATCTTTGTTCCAGGGAAAGAGCATCTGTATAGAAGACTGACAATACGAGAATGTGCACGAGTGCAAACCTTTCCTGATGATTTTGAATTTATATATTCAAATCTGCAGGATGGATATAAAATGGTGGGGAATGCTGTTCCTGTAGAACTAGCTAGAATAATTGCACTGAGTATAAAACATCATCTAGAAGTAAAAACGAATGCAACTTCTAGCATAAGCAATATAAAAAAAGTTGTTGGTATATAAGTTATCCCGCTATCTACCGCAATAAGCCGATTAAAAAAGGCCAGGCTATATAAAATGAAAAGGCAAGAAGTAGGGCGTAGCCAAGTAGTTCTATAAAAAAGGTGAGCTTTGAAATAATGCCTTCTTTATTTTTGAAAAAATAAAAGAGTCCTTCTCGTCCTGCCCAGGCAATGTAGGCCGAAATGAGAATGGGGATGCTCATGCCCAAGGACATGACGAGGACTGAAGTTATGCCGAGTTTTATTATATTCAATGTAAAAGACAAAATTAAAACAAGCACTGCGCCAGGGCAGGGGTAGATGCCAGAAAAAATAAATGCGCTAAGGGAAATGTTTTTTCTACCCTCGCTTTTGTTTGTTCCCGCCTTTGTTTTTTTTGCATAGGAGATTTGTTCTACGATGCTGTGGCTGAGGAGGGCTATTGCGCTTAGTATTAAAATAATATACGAGAGTCCTTCCATCCATTTTGAAATGGTATCTGCTCGTGCAGAAACAGATCCTGTTATGCCGTTTAAAAACAATATAAGAACGATGGCGCTTCCGGCATGTAGGGCAGATAAGCTTAGAGCAACTGCGAGTGGTTCCCACCACGCTGCTTTACGAGAAATGTAGAGTGAAAAGACAATGGTTTTTCTATGTCCGGGGCCGAGGGCGTGAAAGAGACCAAAGGCAAAGGCAGCAGCAAGGATGGTCCAAAAAATGCTCTCTGCTTTTTTTTGATCGGCTGTATTCCCTGACTCTTGCAAAGCCTTCCATTCATAAAAGGAGTCCCCTAAAGTTTCTCGAAGCCCTCGTTGCACTTCCAAGTTTTTTTCACTTGTTTGCCCGAGCCGTATTTGTGGGGTTGTTTTTGGTTTGCCTTCTTCTTTTTCGACTTGCTCTTGATGTGCATTTTCAAACTGCAAAGATTCCCTTTCTGTTTGCTCCGTCTCTTCGGTCGGGGAGCTTGTGCTTAAAAAAGGATTTGCGTGAAGCCCTGTGAAAAAAAAGAAAGCGAGGATGAAGATGACTCTGTTTTTTTGAAGCGCTCTCATAGCGAATCCTATCAGTATGAAATTTTTACTTCAATCGGATAATAGGTTTGCAAGCCTTTTTCCCACTTGTAGTAAACCCGTGTATCATCAATTGCTCCAAGTGGATTATAATAAACTGGATAATCTTTATTTGCCGAAATCGAATACTGCGGTTTTATACTGCTATTTTTTAATGTGAACTCAATGCCAGCACTTTCTGGATAACTTACATCGGTAAAAAAAGTATAGTCATAGTTTGCAAAATAGAGCTCGCCCTTTGGATACTGTGAAAGGTCAATATAAAATCGATATATCATTTGTCCCTTTTCTATGCGTGCCCTAAACTGCTCAACCTTTGCTGGATTTGTTCGCTCACTTCCCTGACGAATAAAGGTATAGTAATAATAATGCCGTAAATTGATAAAGGCATTGTTATAGACTTCTACACTTTCTTTTTCATCAAACTGACCGTTTTTATCGACATCGAGCCAGGAGATAATATCGGCACTAAAAAAGTGATCGAATTTCCACTCTACGTAGACGCCTTATAACTTGTTGTCTTCAAAGACAAAGTTCAGCTTGCTTTCAATTGCCACATGGGGATGCGCAAAAAGAGGCGTGAGGGAAAGAAGGGTAAAGAGAAAAAGAGAAAAATATATTTTTTTGTAAGCTCTTAATTTCAATTGCATACCTATCAGTATATCAGTTTTATTTCTTTTTATCTAGGGCGTGCTTTTTTCTTCTATAAATGAGTCGTAATCTAAGTGCGTTTGATACAACCGATATGGAGCTCATTGCCATCGCAAAGCCTGCAAACATGGGGCTTAGTAAAAGTCCAAATCTAGGATAGAGGAGTCCAGCTGCAAGGGGGAGTCCGATTGTATTGTATAAAAATGCCCAAAAGAGGTTTTGTTTTATAACGCGTAAGGTGAGGCGACTGAGGACGAGTGCATCTTTTATAGAAGATATATTTGAATTCATCAGTATAATATCCCCTGCTTCAATGGCGGTGTCGCTTCCCTTTCCCATTGCTGCTCCTATGTCAGCTTGAACAAGGGCGGGGGAGTCGTTTATGCCATCTCCTGCCATGAGAACTATTTCGCCTTTTTCTTGTAAATCTTTTATCACCTCTGCCTTGTCTTCGGGTAGCACTTCGGCTATCACCTGATCTGCTCCTACGAGGGAGGCAACATAGGCAGCACTTTTTTTATTATCTCCACTGAGGAGGATAATTTTTTTACCCATTTTTTTAAGGGCCTGTATTGCCTGTATGGAATCTTCTTTTATTTCATCTTCGATTGCAATGAGGGCAAGAAGTTTTTTATCGAGTGCAAGATACATGAGACTTGCACCTTCGTCTTGTTGTTTTTCAGCTTCTTCTGCAAGGGCATCGACTGCTATTTTTTCTGTGTTCATGAGGCGCTCGTTTCCAACGAGGAGGCTGAGCCTTTTATTTTCTTGGATGAGGTTTGCAGAGAGTCCAAAGCCAGAGAGGTTTGTTTCACTTTCTAGCAAGATATTTATTTGAGTCAATGTGCTTTCATCAATGCCTCTTTTTTTTGCTTCTTCTACAATTGCATGGGCAATAGGATGACTGCTGTTTTTTTCTATTGCATAGGCAAGGGCAAGAATTATTTTTTCTTCATCGATACTATCTTGCTTCGGATTTATTTTATCTTGATAAAAACGCAAACTCTCTTGAGCATCCTTTGTTATGCTAATAGATTTTACTACGGGTTTTCCCTTGGTGATTGTCCCCGTTTTATCGAGTACAACGGCTGTTGTTTTTTTTAGCAGTTCGAGCACTTCGGGAGTTCGAATTAAAATGCCGTTTGAGGCAGCAAGTCCTGTTCCAACCATAATTGCTGTGGGGGTTGCAAGCCCGAGAGCGCAAGGACAGGCGATAACCAAAACCGAGGTTACAACACGAATAACAAAATGCGCTTCAGCGCCGCTTAGAATCCATATGATGGCCGAGACGAGGGCTATAGCAAGGACGACGGGGACAAAGATACCAGAGACAATGTCAGCAAGGCGAGCGATGGGCGCTTTTTTGCCTTGTGTTTCTTCTATAAAAGAGATAATTTTTGCAAGCGTGGTATCCTTTCCCGTTCTCGTAACCCGCATAAAGAGTACACCGCTTGTATTGAGCGTGCCACCGATGAGGCTGTCGCCTTCTTCCTTGGAAACAGGCATACTCTCGCCGGTAATCATTGCTTCATTGACATCGCTTTCTCCTTCAAGGACAATGCCGTCAAGAGGAATTGTTTCACCCGGCTTGATAAGAAGCACATTTCCCACAACGATTTCTTCTAGCTGGACAGCCCTTGGGGGCAGCATAAGACTTGGGTCGTCATAGCCTGCTACGAGCGTAGCTTTTGGGGGAGAGAGTTTTATAAGAGAGCTAATCGCCGATGTTGTTTTATCGGTACTCTTTGCTTCTAAAAATTTCCCCGTCATGATAAAGGTGAGAACAGAGGCTGCAGATTCGTAGTAGAGGTTGTGGACATGGCTTGCATCGAGGGAGATGAGAAATGTAAGATAGAGCGAATACACAAATGACGCAAGCGAGCCGATTGCGATGAGGCTGTCCATGTTTGGGGCTCTGTAGTAGAGAGCTTTAAAACCACGATAAAAATACGCGCGGGCAAAATACAAGACTGGTATGGTGAGTAAGAGTTGCAGAACTGCAAAGTTCATAGGAAGCGCATGCATCGAAAAAATGGAAAACAGTGGAAGCGGCTTCGCAAGCATTTGTCCCATGGAAACATAGATGAGGACAATCGTAAAAAGCCATGCACCAAAAAGCTCTTTTTTGAGCTGCTTTACTTTTATAGAAGCATCTTCGAGAGACGCGTTTACTTGAGAGCTGTTTTTTTCTATTGGTTTTTGTTCAGCTTCAAGACTTGCAGAATAGCCCGCCTTCGTAACCGCCTTTATAATTTCGTCATTGGAAATACTTTGCCCAGAGTCAAATTCAACAGAAAGCTTTTTTGTCGTGAGGTTTACATTTGCTTCTTTTATACCTTCAAGCTTTCGAACAGACCTTTCAACAGCGCTACTACAAGCTGCGCAACTCATACCCTCAACAGTAAATGTTTCTTTCATTTTTGCCTCCATCAAACTCCTACTATAATAATCATACGGATATACTAGGAATAAGTCAAGTTCTAAGACTTGTGAAGCGATATTTTTATTGGGAGCCTGTTATTTTTTTAATAAAGTCTTGTAATCTATGTGGTGTTCGCGTACATAGCTAATAAATTCTTTTTCTTCTTCGGTTACTCTCATTTGATATTTTAAAGCTTGTTTGTATTTTTGTTTTCTGCCAGCATTTTTTCTGACTCCCCCGTGGGTAAATGTTTTTTCATAAAAGCTAAGACCAGATTTTTTTTTGTATTCTGTTTCGCTTATTATTGTATCATTTTGTTGTAGTTCAGTTTTTAGTTTTTTTTGCACATAGCCTTCTGAATCTTTAATATACACGTATTCCATATTTAGACCTCTTTTAATCTTTTTTTAGCAAGCTTAATAATTTCTTTTGGCGTTTTTTTTGTTTTCTTTACAAAAACGACGCCTATAATAATTATTTGTCCGGAACAATATTTAAATAAAGATCGTATTTCTTTACTTTTTATTTCAAAAATATTTCCTTGTAAGTGCTTTATTCGTACATATTCAATGCCTTGTGTTTCAATTAAGGTGTAATCTTTGCTCAGGACATCCTGTTGTTTTTCTTCTAGTTTAGAGATTTCAAATTGGGCAAAGTTTTGTATTTTGATTTTAAATATCATTATAAGCATAATAAGTCAATCTTTTGATTTTGTCAACATATTCAAGATATTTTTATAGTATTTCTCCACTCCAGATTTTTTCACCTAAGTCCTGACACCTCTTAATCATTCGATTAGTTGTTCTGATACTTTCGTTGAGTTTTATCACTGCAGCACTTTTGTTAGAGCTCCTTTTGATAAAAAAGAAAAAAACCTTGATAATACTGTGTTTTATGCTATAGTTTTACTGTTACTCAGTAATTACATACTATAATAATTCCCAAGAGGGAACTTTCATTAGGAGGAAATCGCGTGGAAGGACTGGCACACATGCAGGCAGCAGGAACCTATGATACGATAAACCGCATGTTTGGATTAGAATCAAATACAGACTTTTCAAATGAAATGATCGATGGAATACTTGACAGCAGAAGTTGGGTTGAGAATACCGGAGATACGGATTACTGGAAGCTAATGGAGGACGGAAGTCTTAAATATGATGGTGACGGTTGGTTAAAAGATGAAAACGGAATGTATATAAATCGGGATGGCAGTAAAACGGACGAGCCTATTAAGGGAAAAACAGTTGGATCGGAAGGCATAGAAACGGGACTGTTAGAAATACTAGCCCTTGAAAAGACAGAAGAAAATATAACGCGAGTCCAGAACATGATGATTGTGGCAGGTATGTCACATACGGTCGATACAAGTGATCCTGAAAACAGAGCAGCATGGATGTGGAAAGGAGAGGGGACGGAAGGGAATACAAATGTATTAATTGGGCAATCTTTATTGTCTGGGTTTGGGATGGTTCATTTACCGCGAACAATGTTCAGTTTATCAGAACAATATGTAGCTTTAAAATTTAGACAATTAGCTAATGCACAAACGACTTCCGATGATGTTCAGATGGGATATCCTTCATGGCCAAAACAACAAGAAGGATATGAAAAAAAAACAGGGCAAACTGATGAAACATGGTGTAATCTAGTTTCCTATAGAACAGACATTGCAATGTTTGCTAATGAAAGCATAACAAAGTTGCTAGATAAACGAGGGATAGGTTATACCAACGCAAACTTAATGGGTGAGAATTTAGAAAAGTATTATCCTCAAATAAAAGAAGGATGGATGGCTCAAGCTATGGCTAATATGGGGCTTAATACAAAAATTTCATATATTAATCCTAACTTGAATAACTCTGGTCATATAGCTACAATCGTAGCTAATTATGGTACTTATATTCCAGCCCTGGGACCTCTAGTATCACAAGGTGGTATAAGTAACGGCCAAATGTATGCTGGTTCTAGTTATTCTTTTGGGTCAACCTTGAGTTCTTCAAATTATTATTGGATGTTATCCGAAGACTTATAATTTATAGATATTTTTACGGTGGCCTATTTTTACGACAGTAATTATAACTTTCATAGATCTAGTTCTTTTTCAACTTCAGCAAGTGTATGTGTTTTCATTTTACCGCTTCTTATTTCTTCAATAATTTTTTCAGATAAATAAATATCTTCTAAATCTTCTAAATATTCTTCGAGTAAAACATTATAATAAAAACCTGCACTTCTTTTTGTTTTTTTTGCGAGTATATCTATACGGTTCTTTAATTCTTGTTTTGTTCTAAATGTTGCTATAGCTGTTTTTTTCATATTTCCTACTCCTGTATACATTGTATACCATGTATTACATTTTGTCTATTTATAATGTGAAAAATTGTGGTCAAGGGGTGGGTTTTTCCATTTTTTCTCAACAACTAAAGCTGTAAACTTTTCAAAATCTAAGATTTTGTCAACATATTCAAGATATTTTTATAGTATCTCTCCGTTCCAGACTTTATCTAAAAAAAGATGCCAGGGCATGTGTTCTATACCATTTTCGTTTTATTGTTTTTCTAAAAACGGGCAACTCAAAGGCAAGGAGGGTATCATATAAAATTTCAAACCAGAGGCGCACTGTTTGGCGTGGAATTTGGGCATCATTTGCAATATTCGTATAATTAATAATGCCAGTATTTGATAGGGCTGCGACTTCCAAAAAGCGTGCAAAGCCGCTTAAACTTCTGGAAAGTCCTTCCGCAGCTATTTCTTCTTTGAGGTAGGTGTTAACATAGTCGGATAAATCTTCTTCGACAGTACCGGCTTCTGATGTTAGAAAAAAGGGCGGTAACAAACCTGTTGTTAAAATATGTTCAAGTGAAAAAAGTGGAAGATTTTTAATTTCGGGATACACAAAAGGATGTATTTTTTCATAAAAAATCCTTTTGCCAACAAATCGCCAACTCTTATAGCGTTTTATTAGAAAAATCGCCAACTCTCTTGGCGTTTTTACAATATCCGAACTATAGGATTTTGTCAAGATTTTGATACTCTTTTTTCACTTCCTTCCTTTCATTTTCGCTATTCTCCCTGTATACTAGTACATAGATAGAAATTTTGAGGAGTGTTATAGAAATGTTTTTTTTATCAGGGGAAAATTTTCCGCGCATTTGGAAAAGGTTGCTTTTTCTTTTTGTTCTTTTGTCTTTATCATTTGTCTTAGTTGCAGGTGATGGCTCTCTAACTATTCTTTTTACGCATGATATGCACGACCATTTAACGCCTAGTAATACCTTACAAAATGGGCAGTCGATGAGTACCTATGGGCTTACGCGTATTGCAAGTCTCGTAAAGGAAGAGCGGAAAAAAGACTCGGAACTTTTGCTTGTTGATGCGGGTGATTATTCTATGGGAACGCTTTTTCAAACTATTTTTTCTACTCATAGTCCACAGCTGCGCATTATGGGAAAAATTGGCTTTGAAGCAACGACGCTTGGAAATCATGAGTTTGACTTTCGCGCTAGTGGACTGGCAAAAAGTTTAAATACTGCAAAGGCAAGTGGAGACAAGCTTCCTGAACTTCTTGTTGGAAATGTTACATTCCCAAAAGATGCAGCTGGCAATTTGACGCCGTCTCTTGCTGAGCTCGAAGCTGCCTTGGCAAACTATCCTGCAAAGGAATACATTCTACTTGAGAAAAAAGGCTATACGATTGCGCTTTTTGCGGTTATGGGGAAGGACTCGGCCTCGAATGCTCCTATGGCAGAGGTTACTTTTACTGATTATATAGAAAATGCACGGCGCATTGTTTCAGATATTCAAGCAAATGAAAATGTTGACATGATTCTCTGTCTTTCCCATTCGGGAACGGAAGGTAAGAGTCCAAACACCGAGGATGAAATCTTAGCAAAAAAAGTACCAGAGATCGATGTTATTATTTCGGGGCATAGTCATACGGTGATTCCTGAGCCGCTCATTGTAGGAAAGACAATTATTGTTTCTTGTGGCTCGTATACAGAAAAACTCGGAAAACTTCTTGTCGAAAAAAACGACAAGGCTTGGACTGTGGGGACCTATCAACTCATCGATATAAACGATTCTGTACCAGAGGATAGAGAAATTCTGCCTATTGTCAATTATTTTAAGCTCATTGTAGAAAGAGAATATCTACGTCAGTATGACCTTGGCTTTGATGAGGTGCTTGCCTATACGCCTTTTCATTTTACCGCTTCAAATGAAATCGGTGATGAGCACAGGGAGGAGCCGCTTGGGACGCTTATATGCGATGCCTATCGGTATGCGGTTGAACAAGCGGAGGGCGATTCTTACGAGGAAATTACTGCAGCGCTTGTGCCAAGTGGCGTCGTGCGTGGCTCCTTTGTCAAGGGAGATATCAGCGTTGCAGATGCCTTTATCGTAAGTTCGCTTGGCATTGGAAAAGACGGCATTGCCGGTTATCCTTTAATCTCGGTGTATTTGACAGGGAAGGAACTTAAAACAATGTGCGAGGTTGACGCTTCGATTCAACCTATTATGAGTGCCGCTCAGTTGTATATTACTGGTTTAACCTATACCTTCAATCCACATAGACTTATTTTTAACAAGGTAACCGATGTTGCCCTTATAAATAAAGACGGAATCAAAGAAAAAATTGACGATAAGAAACTCTATCGTGTTGTTACGGGTTTGTATTCGGGGCAAATGCTTCCGGTTATAAACGATAAGTCTTTTGGGATTTTGTCTGTTGTGCCAAAAACAAAGGACGGAGAGGTTATTAGAGACTTTGAAGCGCAGATAATTTATGACCTGCGTGACGGGCAAAAAAAAGAAGTAAAGGAATGGGTATCTCTTGCTCAGTATTTACAAAGTTTTCCAAAGATTGATGGAAAGAGTATTGTTTCAAATTATTATGCGCAGGCACAGGGCTTAAAAAATGTGGATGCAAGTAAAAATATTTTTAAGATTATTGCTTCGCCAAATTTAATTAGCCTTATTGTCTATGCGATTGTGATAATTATTAGTATTCTTATTGTATGGATCTTTGTTGTGATTATTAAAAGAATACATAAGAGATAGGAGGTAATATGAATAATGTAGTGATTACCAAAGTTGTTGGTAGAGAAATTATTGATTCTCGGGGAAATCCGACGGTGGAAGCTGAGGTGCATCTTTGCGATGGGACAGTTGCTTTTGCTGCCGCTCCGAGTGGTGCATCGACGGGTATTTTCGAAGCGCTTGAACTTCGCGATGCTGATAAAAAGCGCTATGGTGGTAAGGGTGTAACAAAGGCGGTTGCTGCGATTAATACCACTATAAATGATTTGCTCGTGGGAAAAAATCCTTACGATACCTATGCGATCGACAGGGCTATGATCAAAGCTGACGGCACAAAGGATAAGTCAAAGTTTGGTGCAAATGCAATTCTTGCTGTTTCCATTGCAGCAGCTCGTGCATCGGCTCAATCTTTGGGCATACCGCTCTTTCGTTTCCTAGGTGGGGTAAATGCAACGATGCTTCCCGTACCTATGATGAATATTTTAAACGGTGGCGCTCATGCTGCAAATACCGTTGACGTACAAGAATTTATGATTATGCCCAAGGGTGCCTCATCCTTTGCCGAGGGTTTGCGCTGGTGTACAGAGGTTTATCATGCGCTTGCAGGAACGCTTAAGGAAAAGGGCTTGCTCGGTGGCATTGGGGACGAAGGTGGTTTTGCACCGAACTTGTCCAGTGATGCCGAAGTGCTCGATATTATACTCGAGTCAATAAAAAAGGCTGGTTACAAAGCTGGATCTGACTTTGTGCTTGCGCTCGATGCAGCGGCGAGTGAATGGAAGGCTGGAAAGGTTGGCGAATACAAGATGCCAAAGAGCGGTAGAACCTATACCGCAAAAGAATTGGTTGCGCACTGGAAGGACTTGGTAGAAAAATATCCTATTTTTTCTATTGAAGATGCTCTTGATGAAGAAGATTGGGAAGGCTGGAATTTGCTGACGCAAGAACTTGGCGAAAAGGTGCAACTCGTTGGAGATGATTTATTTGTAACAAATACAGAACGTCTTTCACGGGGCATTGCAGAAAAATCCGCAAACTCAATTCTTATCAAGCTTAACCAAATCGGTACCGTTTCTGAAACTCTTGAAGCTATTAAGATGGCACACAATGCAGGTTTCTCTGCGGTTATTTCTCATCGCTCTGGCGAAACCGAAGATACCACAATCGCCGATCTTGCTGTAGCATTAAATGCTGGGCAAATAAAAACAGGAGCTCCCGCACGAAGCGAACGAGTTGCAAAATATAATCAACTCTTGCGCATAGAAGAATTCCTTGGCGAAAACGCCCAATACAAAAAACTAAAAAGCTATTAAGTTTTTTAATTTCGATTAGATATGAAAAGCCAGCAGTTTTTTTGCTGGCTTTTTTTTATTGATTTTTTATCGAGTTTTTATTGTTTTTTTTGTGGAAGAAGCGCAAAGAGGATGAGGCTTACGAGATAGGGAAGGGCAATAAAAATACCCGATGAAACATTTTCAAGCATGCCTGTGTTTTGTAAAAAGACGGAGGCCCATTCTGCAGATGCAAAAACGAGGACAGCAAGCAGGACGCCCAGTGGTTTTTTTCTTCCAAAGAAGACAATAGCGAGGGCTATCCAACCGCGGCCTGCAGAAATATTGGGGACAAAGGATGAGAGGCGGAGTACGAGGAGGATGCCGCTGAGGGAGGCAAAGAGGCTTGCAATAATCCAGGAAAAATGGCGGAAAAAGCGGGGCTTTAATCCTTGTTGATAGAGGACTTCGCTTTCTAAGCCGGTGATTTGTAAAGCCAAGCCTGGTTTTGTTTTTTTATAAAAGAGGCTAAAAAAAAGTACGAGGGCAAAGCTTAAAACTGTTCCCCAGCTGCGTGAAAGGTTTGATGTATAGCTATTGAAAAAAGCATGATTGGTAAGTACTCCTTGGGTGTGAAAAAAAATGCTTGAAAAAAGTGCAATGAGTCCGGTGCTTAGTAAATTGATAGCGAGTCCAACTAAAAAGGGGTTTGCCTTTGTCTTTGTCGCATAGAAGGAGGAAGCAAGCAGTAAAAGGCTAGAAAGAAAAAGCGTGAGAATAGCTGCGTAAACTGGGTTTTGAAATAAGACTGTAAAGCTAAAAAATAAAAAAGCAGAAAGAGAAATAATGCCGTCAATAAATACCGCCATAACTCCTGCATTTTCGCTTACAAGGGCGCCGAAGGATGCAAGAAGGAGGGGGGAGCTGAGAATGAGAATTGTAAAAATATTATCCATTTTTTTTCCCTCCTATATGTGATGCAGCTATTGCAAAAAGAACAATCCCTTGTATGAGAAAGCTTGCATTGAAGGGCATGCTATAAAATAATACAGCGTAATCGCTTGCAGAAAAAAGATAGGCGAGTATAAAAGATGCAGGGATGAGCAAGAGCGGATAACTTTTTGCAATGAGTGCAACAGATAGGGCATTCCAGCCTAAGCCGAGATAAAAGCCTGAGTGGCAGGTATGATGTATGCTCACTACCGCGATATAGCCAACTAAGCCATGTAAGGCGCCCGAAATGCTCATCGCAATTATATTGTAGCGCTTTGTTTTAAATCCTGCATAGAGGGAAAATTCTTCTGCCTTGCCGCTTATACGAAAAAGCTCGCCTTCCTTTGTTCTATATAAGATTCTCCATGCAATAAAAACAAGAAGTATAGAAAGAAAAAAAACAATGCTCAATGAAGAAGGCGGAAGAATTTTTGTCATTTCAAATCGAGCCAAAATGGGGCTTGTTGCCAAGAGATTTTGTCCCTTGTTTCGTAGCGGAATAGCAATTGCCCAATCGATGAGCGGTATAAGGGCGGCAGACAATAAAAAACTCGTGAGCAATTCGCTTGCTCCTCTGTAGAGTTTTAGGATGATGGGTATAAAGCTTAAGAGTGCAGAGGCGATAATGACAAGGATGATTGCCAAAAGAGGAGCAAAAAAAATGTCGAGCTTACTTAATATAAGTGCGGTGATAAGGCCGCCGAGGTAGACTTGTCCTTCACCACCGAGGTTGTAATTTCCAGAGAGGAGGGCGACTGAGGAGCCGAGGGAGCCAACGAGGAGTAAGCTCATACTTGCGAGCATGCTGCCGAAAAAAAACACCGAAGAAAAGGGGCTGAGAAAAAAATCTATGACTGCGGCAAATGAGTAGGAAGAAAAATAAAAGACGAGGATGCCTGCGGCGAGAAAACCGAGGGCGAGTGAGGCGAGGGCCTTTGTATATGGAAATTTTTTTTGCGACCTTGGGATAGTGCAAAAGATTTTTGACAATGCTTTTTTCATACAAGACTTCCTCCGCGCATTTCGTATTGTATATCGGCAATGGCTGAAAATTCTTTTTCTCGATTAGCTGAAACAAGTAAGATTGCCTTTCCCATATCGGCAAGGGCGCGCAGGTGATTGGCAAGGGAGGCTAAACGCTGCGCATCTAAACCCTGAGCTGGTTCAAAAAACAAAAGCAGATTTGGCTCTGTGGAAAGTTCCCGTTCTAAAATAAGTCGCTGAAGCATTCCCCCAGAAAGGTTCGATACTGGTTCGTGAATCTCTATGGGCATTTTTTCAAGCTGAATGAGATTTTTTGAAAAAGTTTCGGCATCTTCAGCTTTTTCATCGACAGCTTTGTAAACGCTTAAAAGTTCTACAATGCTCAGCGAAGGGTTAGAAGCACGATAGTTTTTATTGGTTGAAATAATGGCAGCACCACCTTTTCGCAAAATACGCGGGCTCAGTTGTTTTGTAAAATTATCTTCGTTAAAAAAAATTCTTCCCTGAAAGGGCATTTTTTGAATTCCTGTTATAATTTCTTCTAGGCTTTCTATGCCACTTGCTTTTTGTCCATAAATATAACAAATCGCACCTTCATAAACCGAAAAAGAAATATTGAATAAGGAAGGATATTTTTTACCAGTATAAAAAACTTTTGATAGTGCAAATATTTTTTTTGCCTCATCCTTTTGTGCCTTTTTTATTTGCCCCTTAGTATGTGTTTTTTGTAGCGAGATATTTTTTTCTGCATTTTTTTTATTCTGTATTTTTTCCTGTTTTAAGTTTATATCAGAAGTGAAGAGCGCATTTTCAAGAGCGCTCATCTGTATCCTTTTGTTTTGGCTATTTTGTTTTGCCAAGACAACTCTTCCTTTTTTTAAGACAGTGATAAAATTTGCATTATCAAGCGCTTCCTGCAGATTATGTGTAATAAGCAAAACAGCCAATCCTTTTTCTGCCTGAGTTTTAAGGCTCATAAAAAAAGCCTTTCTTTTTTTTTCGGGCAATAATGCCGTTGGCTCATCCAAGATGAGGAGTTTTGGGTTTTTATACAAGGCGGAGAGAAGCTCTGCAAAAAAACTCTCTTCGGCATTTAACTGACTTCCCTTTTTATTGAGGTCGAGTTCTATCTCCCAATCTTTGAGAATCTTGTTCAGTGTTTTTTTAAGCTTTTTTTTTGAGAAAAATATCCTTCGATGAAGGTCTCCCAGTACAGTATTTTCCAAAACGCTTAAAGACTCAGAAAGTATCGGTCTTTGGTGTACCAAGACAATTCCCCTCTCTTGTGCATCTTTAGGACTTTGTATCTGTGCTGGTTTTAGCTTGAGAGATTCGGTTCGAAAGGGAGAGTAGCCTATTTCTATCTCGCCCTCGCTTGCTTGGATTACCCCGCTTAATATCGCAGCAAGGGTAGATTTCCCTGCTCCGTTTTCACCGAGCAGGGCATGAATTTGACCAGAAAAAACACTTAGAGAAGAGCCATCGACAGCCTTTTTATGCGTAAATTTTTTGCTAATATTCGTGGCTCTAAGATAAAACATAGTACTATAATATTATAGACTGGGCTCGAGTACAAGCCTTTTTGTCTTAATTGCATCGTAGACTTCTGCTATTTTTTGGACACGCTCAGGATTATCGCTTGTCGGTTCGTGCAAGACAAAGTCAATAAAACCATCTTCCATGCCGTAAATATTTGCTGTTCCAAATTCAGAGCTATTATCGAGATAGCTTCCCAAAACTTGCTCAGCCATTTTTTCTTGCATCATCATCGCACTTGAAATAACATAGCCAGGAGCTTTTTCGTAGCCCTCGTTGTCAAACCAAGAAATATAAAAGCCCTTATCCTTCGCACAAGAAATAACTCCCTGGCTTGCACCACCGGCTATGGGTAACATGACGTCTACTCCGAGGTCGTACAATGAGCTTGCTATTTCATAGCTCTTCGATGCATCAAACCAATTCCCCACAATGCGAAATAGAACTTCGATTTCTGGGTCGTATGCCCTTGCGCCTTCTATAAAACCAGGATACATAATATCGTTCATCGCAGGATATTCTTGCGCCGCAATGAGAGCAATTTTTTTTGCACTATTTGCATAGGGCAAATCTTTTGCTGTTGTTACCATTGCTGCAGCATAACCTGCAAGATAAGCTTGTTGCCTTTGATTGTACAAGACCGTTTGCATACCTGCTATTCCTGCTTTATAGGAATCGAGGATGATACATTTTTGATTGGGAAAATCTTTTAGTATCGGTTCCAAAATATCAGGAAGGGCCGGGTTTGATGAAAAAATAAGGTCCCATTGCTCACTGGCACAGAGGGCAGTCAGTTTTGCTGGCCACTCGGACTGATTGGTCCCTGCTTCAATTACCTGATACTTAAGACTCTTTGCATTTTCTTTTGTCTTGTAGCTCTCTATAGCTTTTTCACTTCCCGAGACAAACATTTCGTAGACAGCATTTCCGGCAACTACACCAGGTACAAAAATCGCTATAGATAGGCTATCTGTCTTTTTTTCATTTTTTGTGCATGAAACAAAAAGAATAAGAACTGCACAAACTAAGGCAAAAATTCGTTTTTTTGCTAACATAAAAACTCCTCAAATCTTTGATATATTTTCTGACTTATATTAGTTTTATATCAAACTTTAGTCAATATGCTTTGATGTCAAACTTTAAAGAAATAGGTGTTGTTTCATAAAATTTTTGTGCAAACTTGACAACATCTTAAGAGATGCTATACTTTAGGTATGAATTTTGAAAAACTAAAACAAGGGGGCATCGATGTTGATGATGCACTTGTTCGCTTTAGCGGGAACAGAGAATTACTAGAAAAGTACTTAGTGAAGTTTTTGGATGACCCTGTGTATAAGTCGATTGTGCTGAGTATGGATGCAAAAAAATGGGATACTGCTGAAGATAGTGTTCATTCTTTTAAGGGAATAACAGGTTCCCTCGCTATTCGCGCTTTATTTGAGACAAGTTGTGCTTTACTTGAAGCATTGCGAGTTCAAGATTATGAATTAGCAATTGAATTATACGAAAACATTAAAGTAGAATATGCTGAGGCAGCGAGTGTAATAAAAAAAAGTCAGTAAAATCATCAAAAAATGGTTTTAAATAATAGTTGTGTTACTATGAAAGTATAGAAAAACTGTATGGAGGTTTTTATGAAAAGTTGTGTTCTGAAAAAAAAATTGATAGTGTTGTTATGTATTCCCCTTATGTTTCTGGGATATATATATACACAAGATGCATCTTATTTTAGCGATATTATTGAATCAGATGCGATAAGTTGGGAGCAAGCCTCTTTTTTAATTTTAGCGGGTGGAGATTTTCTGCCTGAAGACATCAAGCCTCGTGACGCCTGGGATGAATTACTTTCAACTTACTGGTTTTCAAACGTTCCTGAGCGGGAGTCTCGTATTACTGTTGCTGAATTTTGTGGTATAGCAACAAAAACGCTTGATTATAAAGGAGGGCTTTTTTACAGCCTTTTTAAAAATAATCGTTATGCGTTTAGAGACCTTCGGTTTAAAGCCATTGTGCCGGCGCACTTGGATCCACAAGCAAAACTTAAAGGCTTAGATGCCCTTTCTATAACTGAGAGGTTAATGGAAGAAGTAGAAAAAGTTGCATTAAAAAATAAAGAAATGGAGGTGTCAGAATGAAAAAATTACTAATAAGCTTTTTTGTGAGCCTTTGTTTTTTTTCTTTGGCTTTTTCCTTTGATTTTGGATTAAACGTATATAATAATACCAGTTTTTTAAAGCAATATAAAAGCCAGACTGTTCTTCAATCAAATACTGCCGCTCTTTGGGCGAGCCAAAGGGCAGAAAACTATGAAGCAGTAGGTTCTATAAGTTATACCTTTAATTATTTACAAACGGTTGATAGCAGCCAGATTGATTTAGGAATTATTGACCTCGATTATTTATATTATACGAGATACTTAAACTTTGAAGGTCAAGTGGTAGACACCCTTGATGTACAAGTTGGACGTTTTCTTACAAGTAATTTGAACGGGTATATCTTTAACTCAAAACTTGATGGGCTTAAAGCTGAGGCTAGTTTAAATAATCTTAGTTTTGGAGCTCAAATTTTGTATACAGGCTTACTTCTTAATAAAACAAGTCCTATAAAGATGTCTAGTGTGGATATGATAAATGCTATTGATGATAAACAGATTTTTGGAAGCAAACGCATTGTTTATTCTGCTTATGCACTTTTTGATGAACTTGCATTTAGGCAAAATGTCAGTTTAGAGTTTACTGGGCAAAATGATTTAAACAGTAGTGGAGAAGACTCAGTTAATTCTTATTATCTAAGTCTTGGTTTAAATGGTCCTATTATTCCTTCACTAGACTATGATTTAGTATCTGTCTATGGTATTGCAAACGTCTACAATACAATAGAAAGTTATGTTTTAGTTGATGCAAATCTAAGATTAGCTATTCCAACTATTAAGGGGCAATTATCTCTTGAAGGTTTGTTCCCCTTTGCTTTACACGACTCGGGTGGGTCATTTAAAGCTATTACTGAAAAACCACTTTCGTTTGTAGAAACAGCTATAACAGCAACAAGTTTGCAATCTCTTACCTTAACAGCAAATATGAGCCTTTCTTCTACGGTTCTTCTTTCAGCAAAATTTCATAATTATTTTTCTCAATCTCCTAATGCTTTTTCCTTTGTAGATCCAACAAAAGAGGGAAGGTATGTGGGAAGTGAACTCGTTTTTAATTGTAGTTTGATTCCAACAAGCGACTTTTCTTTAGGTTTAACAGGAGGCATTATGCTGTTTAATAAAGACCTTGTAGAAGATACATCATTGAATCCATTTAAGGTATCCTTGACAGCAAGTCTATTTATTTAATTTTTTTGAAAAATACCAATGAGGAGGGTATAAATGAAAACAAAAAAGATACTTTTAACTACAATTTTGTTATGCTTTGTGCTTGTGTCTTATAGCTTTGCACAAACTGCAAAAGTAAAATCAGTTACGGGAAAAGTAGAATATAGTACTGATGGAACAAGTTGGAGTGCCGTAAAAGAAAATATGAGTTTAGCAAAGGGCACCATTATTTCAACGAGTTTTAAGAGTACTGCGGTGATTGTTATAAATGATTCTTTACTTCACGTAAAACCACTTACACGAATGAGTCTAGATGAATTACGTAAAACACAAGATGAAGTTCAAACAGAATTAAATCTTGTGTCTGGCAAGGTGCAAGTTGAAGTTAAACCACGGGCAAAGCAAGAAGTTGTAAACTTTACGGTAAAATCTGCTGTTGCAACAGCTTCTGTTAGAGGAACAGGTTTTGTCTTTGATGGTAGAAATCTATTTGTAAACCATGGAAATGTTGCCCTTCAGTCAAATACTGGCTTTACCCGTTCTGTTTTAGGTGGTGAGTTTTCTCAGACTTCGGCTCGCGGAAAGGTTTCAGCTCCTGTCTATGTAACAAAAGCGACAAGCTCTATCTTTGAGTCAGGTGGTGAAACAGAAGATGAAGAGGATGTAAGTGATGAAGTGCTTGCCTCTTTTACTACTTTTGCTGATGACATAAACTTGAATGCGGTTGTACAAGCTTTTGGAGCGACGTCTGGCGTTCAACAAGGACGAGAACCACAAAGTGGTATGCCAACAGCGGTAAATCTATCGATTAGTATTGAATAATGTTAAAGAGGGTGAGTGTGCAAACATTCACCCTTTTTTATTGACTTTCTCATATATTTTCAGCATATTTAAAGAATGAAATCATTTAAAAAACTCATTGGTGGCTTAGAAAAAGGCTTTGTATTAACAAGTATTTTGGCGCCTCTTGCTATCACTGTAGAAGTTGTTTTAGAGGTTCTGATCCCTCTTCTTATGGCAAAAATAATAGATCAAGGCATAGCGAGTCAAAACCTCGGTCTTGTTGCGCGCCTTGGTATCATCATGGTTAGTTTGGCACTTTTAGCCCTTGTATTTGGATCGCTTTCTGGCATTTTTTCCGCATTTGCCTCCTTGGGTTTTGCGAAGAATTTGCGGAAAAAACTTTTTTCAAAGGTGCAGGATTTTTCGTTTGCAAATATCGACAGATTTTCTACTGCCTCACTTGTTACGCGTTTAACAACTGATGTAACAAATGTACAGCAGCTCTATCAAATGGCGCTTCGTATGTTTGTGCGAGCTCCTGTGATGTTTATTTCATCGACAATTATGGCTTTCTATATAAATCCAAGTCTTGCGCGAGTTTTTTTTGTTGCAATTCCTTTTATTTTTATACCTATGATTTTTATTATGCGAAAAGCCTTCCCACGGTTTAGCCTCATGATGAAAAAATACGACGCCTTAAATGCACGTGTGCAAGAAAATGTCAGTGCCATACGTGTCGTAAAAACTTTTGTGCGCGAAGACCATGAAAATAAAAAATTTCAAGAAGCGGCTGATCAAGTGCGAAGTACGCAAGTTTCCGCTGAAAAACTCATCATTCTGGGTATGCCTCTCATGCAGTTAGTTATGTATCTTTCCATTATAGCTATTTTTTGGTTTGGCGGAAATATGATCGTAAATGAAAGCTTGCTTACCGGTGAGCTTATTAGTTTTATTAGTTATCTGTCGCAGGTGCTTTTTTCACTTATGATGATTTCGATGATTTTTGTAATGCTTGTTATTTCACGAGCGAGCGTGCAAAGGATTGTCGAAGTGCTCGATGCAGAAGTAGACCTAAAAGATTGCATAGAAGTAGAAAACGAAAAAACTAAAACGCTGCATATAAAAGATGGAAGCATTCAGTTTAGCGAGGTATTTTTTAGTTATTCAAATAAAAAAGATAAATGTATCCTAAAAGATATTAATATAGAGATTGACTCTGGTATGACGGTTGGAATTATCGGTTCAACGGGTTCGTCAAAGACGAGCTTGGTGCAACTTATTCCACGACTTTATGACGTGCTCTCTGGAGCCGTAAAAGTAGGCGGCATAGATGTGCGCGATATTCCTTTGAAAGAATTGCGCGGACAGGTTGCGATGGTTTTGCAAAAAAGCACCTTGTTTTCAGGTACTATCAAGGAAAATCTAAAATGGGGAAATGAAAATGCGAGCGACGCAGAAATAAAAAAAGTCTGTCAAATAGCGCAAGCAGATGACTTTGTGAGCAATTTTCCAGAGGGCTATGAAACAAAGCTCGGTCAGGGTGGCGTGAATTTAAGCGGTGGGCAAAAGCAAAGATTGAGCATTGCGCGCGCTTTGCTGAAAAAACCAAAAATTCTTATCTTGGACGATAGTACGAGTGCCGTCGATACCGCAACCGATAAGGCTATTCGAAGCGCCTTAAAAGAAGGCTTTGCAGATATAACAAAGATTATTATCGCTCAGAGAATAGATTCCATCAAAGAATCGGACCTCATTCTCGTTATGGATGAGGGGAAGCTTTCTGCACAAGGCCGGCACGAGGACTTGCTAGAAAAATCAGCTATTTATCGGGAAGTATATGAATCGCAACAGGCTGGCGCCCTTATCGATTTGGATGAGGAGGAATAAGGATGAGTGAAAAAAAAATAGAAAATAAAGCGGAACATAAAATAAACAATAAAACAGACAATAAAAATAGCGTTTCAATGACTATGCGTCCCGGACCAAGAGGGCGCGGTCATGGTTTTGGGGGGCCTGCTGCAAAACCAAAAAACGCCTTCAAAACCCTTATGAGAATTTTTTCCTATATGAAGGGTTCTGCCTGGCTTTTGGCAATTGTCTTTTTTTGTATTATTCTCAGTTCATCAGCAATGATTATACTGGTTTACATGCTCAAACCTTTTATCAACAGCGTACTTCTTCCACTTATCGGTCAACAAAATCCAGATTTATCGCATTTTGCACGTATACTTTTTGTTGTTGCAATAGGGGCAGTTTTTGCAGCCCTCGCAAGTTATGTAAACAGTCGTATTATGCTCCATCTTTCTACAAAAACCTTATATGAGATTCGCGTGGATTTATTTGCAAAGATGGAAACCTTGCCCATAGGCTTTTACGACGGAAAAACACATGGCGATCTCATGAGTTTGTATACGAACGATATAGATACATTGCGGAATATGCTCTCGCAAACCCTGCCACAGCTTTTTTCATCTATGCTCACCATCGTCAGTACCTTTATTATGATGCTTGTGCTCAGTCCTATTTTAACTGGCCTTATTGTTTTAATGATAGGTATTATGATTTTTACGGTAGCAAAAATAGGGAATAAAAGCGGAAAGGCCTTTCGACAGCAACAAGCAGAACTAGGGAAGGTGAATGGCTTCATTGAAGAGCTCATTGAAGGGCAAAAACTTGTGAAGGTTTTTTCAAGAGAAGAAAAAGTAAAGGAAGAGTTCGCTGTTTTTAATGAAAATTTGCGAAGGTCAGGGACGAGGGCGCAAGCCTACGCGAGTATATTGATGCCGATGATGAATAGCCTTTCCTACTTAAACTATGCCCTGACTGCGATTGCCGGTGCAAGTTTCGTTATACTGGGACATCTCGACTTGGGCAGTGTCGCTGCCTTTTTACAATACTCTCGAAATTTTGCAAACCCCATAACGCAAATGTCGCAGCAGTTCAATTCTGTTTTAAATGCCCTTGCAGGAAGTGAGCGAATATTTGCTGTTATCGATGAAGATGCTGAAATCGATGAGGGAAGGGTAACAATCGTAAAATCTGAAGAAAATAAGGGCGAGTACTTATGGAAGATTCCAGAAAGCGATGGAAGCTGGCGTTTTGAAAAAGTAAAAGGCGAAATCATTTTTAAGGACTTAAACTTTGGTTATAGAAAAGATAAGACGATTCTTCACGATTTAAGTTTACATGCTCGTCCCGGAGAAAAAATAGCCTTGGTTGGTTCGACTGGCTCTGGAAAAACAACGATTATCAATCTTATAAATCGTTTTTATGAAGCGCCCGAAGGAAGTATTTTGTACGATGGCATAGCTATCACAAATATACGAAAGGCGGATTTACGGCGATCTATCTCTGTTGTTTTACAAGACGTTGCCTTATTCTCTGGAAGCATTGCCGACAATATTCGCTATGGAAGGCTCTCTGCAAGTGATGCAGAAGTTATCGATTCTGCAAAAAAAGCAAATGCCGATTTTTTTATACAGCACTTGGCAAATGGCTATGATACAGAGCTTTCTGACAATGGTGCCAATTTAAGTCAGGGGCAACGGCAGCTTTTGTCCATCGCACGAGCAGCGATAAAAAGCCCACCTGTTTTAATCTTAGATGAAGCAACAAGCTCGGTCGACACAAGAACTGAAAAGCAAATCGAAAAAGCTATGGATGAATTGATGAAGGGAAAGACTGTTTTTGTCATCGCTCATAGACTTTCTACAGTAAAAAATGCCGATCATATTCTAGTTTTGGAAAAAGGTAGGATTATTGAACAGGGAACTCACGAAAGTCTACTCGCTCAAAAAGGTCGCTACTATAGCTTATATGAAAATGTTTAATCCTAAAAAAAGAGGAAAAAATACAGGCTTGTTCAAGGTCTCGTTTGAAGAAGCTCACCTTTTTATAGAAAAAGAGCGAAAAAATGATGATAGCGAATTCATGGAAGGTGGCTTTGACCCGGGTACCAATTTAGAGATTTTTTTACTGCAAGAATATTTTGAAAAAGAATCCAAGCTCCATGAACTGATTGAAAAAGCCCATCTTCAAGAGCTATGGAATGCGCTATCCCTAGAAAAACTACTTAACCGAGGCTTAAAGTTTCTATCTACTGGCGAAATGAAAAAAGCTCTTTTATTGAAAGCCTTTTTACTTCTTGCCTATAGAAAAATTGAAAAAATTATTTTAATAGACCTTTACGACGGCTTAGATTTTGAGACTGTAGCGAAGCTAAAAGACTTACTTGAAACCGAAGACTCTTATCTTCGGATGCGCTTTCCAAATGCCATAGAAATGCAAAAAACAAATGAAGCCTTTTCATTCGATAAAAAAACGAGTCCCAAACAAGAAATCGATATTCGCTCTGCACTGAGTCAAGAAATAGATTCTAATCAAAGAGGTCGAGAGAAAAAAGAATTGGTTCGCATGGAAAAGGTGAATGTTACTTGGTCAGGTGTGCAGGTTCTCAAAAACATTGACTGGCAGCTTTTTGAAGGGGAACATAGTCTCATCCTCGGTCCTAACGGTTGCGGAAAAACCACGCTTTTAGAACTGATAAGCGGAGATAATCCACAAGTCTATTGCAATGATGTCTATATCTTTGGAAAAAAACGTGGAAGCGGGGAGAGCATCTGGGATATAAAAAAACAACTCGGCATTGTATCGTACAAGCTGCACTTAGAATACAGACTCTTGGGCTCCATTTCAGTTGAAAATGTCTTGCTTTCTGGATTTTACGATTCCATAGGCTTATACGATGCGCCAAAGGAAAGCGAAAAAAAAGCGGTTCTTTTTTGGCTTGCCCTTGCCAATATGAGCGAGTGTAAAGATAAAAACTTTGCAAATCTTTCTTACGGTATGCAAAGAGCTATTCTTATCTTGCGTTCGGTTATAAAAACACCTCGACTCCTCATCCTTGATGAGCCCTGCCACGCACTCTCTCCGAGCGAGCGTTCCTTTGTTTTAGCTTTGATAGAAGAGATTGCAAAACAAAGTGCAACGACTATCTTACATGTAAGTCATGATGAAACAGAATTTTTGGACTGTGAAAAAAAGATATTTCGATTTTTGCCAGAAACAGAAAAAGGCTATCGCATAGAATATCGCTCATAAAAAAAAACTATCTTAGAAAGATTATTTTATTGTACGAGCTCTTCTGCTTTTGCAAGGGCATCGTCAATCTTTTGGAAAATAGCATTTTCACCTAGTTTTTTTTCAAATCCAGATTTTACGAGCAGGGTATAGGGTTGCGTATGTATTCCAGAGATAAGCAATTGTACATTTCGCCTTTTGCATAATTCTTGAACTTGATTTAATGCGTGAAGTCCCCCAGCATCGAGGTAAATCATTCTACGGGTGCGTACAATGAGGACTTTAAAATCAACTTCAGCC